>Ga0190363_1001712_pt1 | contig 12917 bp, 10 predicted proteins | sample 48721867_MG_FD_161272 | JGI IMG/M metagenome (GOLD analysis project Ga0190363, IMG submission 161272) | Hydrothermal vent microbial mat bacterial communities from Southern Trench, Guaymas Basin, Mexico - 4872-18-6-7_MG | ecosystem: Environmental > Aquatic > Marine > Hydrothermal vents >...
GTATTCGGCTCCAAGCTCCTCTTCTACATTCTTCCTTCGCACCTTATCGTAATATACGATTCTCATCTTGAAGGCTTTTGCCCTACGAGCAACTTCTGTCCCGATCCGTCCGAGACCTATAATTCCCAAGGTCTTTCCTGCTAGATCCTCCCTTAAAGGAAGCGTTGGTCTCCCAGCCTTAGCCCATTCCGTTCTGACGTATCTGTCTGCCTCTATCATTCTACGTGAAAGGCAGAGCATCAAGGCAAATGTTAGCTCCGCCACGGCATTGGATAGGACGTTTGGAGTGTGCGTGACATAGATTCTCCTCTTTGTGCATGCCTCCACATCTATGCGGTCATATCCTACCCCTAAACGGGCGACAATCTTGAGCCTATGCGTTTCACTCAGCAAATTCTCATCTATTCTTTCATGAAGAGGGATTAATGCATCAGCATCTCGTATTATCTGCAGAGAGCCGATGCTTCTCCAGTCAGATAGAGAGATGACCTCAGCAATGTCTTCCAGAAGAGTTCTTATGTAATCTATGATCTGTCTTCTTATGATATCCGAGATTATGACTTTTGCTTTCAAGGGAGCTACCTCTCAGACTTGATTACGAAAGTAAATAAAAATGGTTATAAAAGCAATTTGTTGGTCAGTGCATTCATCCTGAGAGTCATCGCCTTTTTTCAGATGGCTCCCCGCCGTCGCCGCACATCATCCCGATAAGATTAAATCTTACATCCATTTATTTCTTCTCTCACTGAACTGTGGAGAATAGCATCCTTACCAATTTGTGGGCATTTCTTCACGAAGAATCTTGGAGGGAGCAAGTATCAGAGTAGCAGTCCTTGACAGAGAAAAGTGTAGGCCTAGCCGCTGCGATAAGGCGTGTTATAGATTCTGCCCTCAAGTTCGAAGTGGAAACGAGGCTATACATTTCGAAGATGAAAAGCCTGAAATCTCAGAGATAATCTGCACAGGATGCGGCATATGCGTGAAGAAATGTCCATTCAAAGCGATATCAATAGTTAACCTTCCAGACGAGCTAGATAAGGAGTGTACTCATCGTTTTGGACCTAACTCCTTTAAACTCTTCAGACTGCCAGCGCCTTCTCCGGGAAGCGTCTTAGGGCTGCTTGGACCTAACGGAATTGGAAAATCAACTGTCCTGAAGATTCTATCCGGCGAGATAAGGCTGAATCTAGGCGATTATTCTACCCCTCCCACATGGGATAAGATTATAGAGTATTTCCGTGGTTCAACACTTCAGCTCTACTTTAAGAGAATGAGCGAAGGAACCCTTAAGGTGATTCACAAGCCTCAATACATCGATATGATTCCGAAAGTAACAAGTGGGAAAGTCGGAGAGATTCTTTCTAAGATCGATGAGAGGGGGAGGCTTAAGGAAATCGCCGAGAGGCTTGAGCTTGATTCTATATGGAACCGTGACATAAATGTTCTAAGCGGAGGGGAGCTACAGAGAGTCGCGTTGGCGGCAGCGATTTCACGTGACGCTGACGTCTACCTCTTCGATGAACCATCGAGCTATTTAGACGTAAAACAGCGACTTGAGGCAGCTAGGGCGATCAGGAGCTTACGAGAGGAAGACAAGATAATCATTGTTGCGGAGCATGACTTGGCAGTTCTGGATTATCTTTCAGATTATATATGCATTCTTTACGGGGTTCCGGGAGTTTATGGCGTAGTCTCGCATGTTCATGGAGTTCGCACAGGCATAAACATTTATCTCGATGGTTTCATAAGGGATGAGAATCTCCGTTTCAGAAAGGAGCCTATCAGATTTCATGTAAAGCCTCCCACATCTGCAGCTGCATCTTCGGCTTCTCTTCTTAAATGGAGCCGTATGAGTAAGTCTTATGAAGGGTTCCGTTTGGAGGTGGAGGCTGGAGAAGTTAGGGTAGGCGAAGTAATAGGCATCTTAGGGCCGAATGGTATTGGAAAATCAACATTTATACGTATGCTTGCTGGAATTGAGAAGCCTGATTCTGGCGGTTCCTCAGTGCAAGATGTGCTCTCTGTGAGTTATAAGCCGCAATATATCTCCTCCGACTATAAAGGCACAGTTGAGGAGCTTCTTAGAAGCATAGCTAAAGAAGATTTTTCCTCAAGCCTATATAAGACGCAGATAATGCAGCCGTTCAACTTGGATCCTCTGCTTGAGAGAAGATTGAATGATCTAAGCGGAGGGGAGCTACAGAGAGTTGCTGTGGCAGCATGCCTTTCAAGAAAGGCTGATCTCTACCTTTTAGATGAGCCAAGCGCTTATCTCGATGTTGAAGAGAGACTTTCAATGGTTAGAGCTGTAAAACATATAGTTGAGGAAAGAAATGTAGCGGCTTTTGTTGTGGAGCATGACATTATGGTTCAGGACTTTATTGCTGATCGCCTCATGGTCTTCACTGGAGATCCTGGAAGAGAGGGTATAGCGAAGTCTCCGATGAGTCTACTAGACGGCATGAATATGTTCCTGAAAGAGATGGGCGTCACCTTTAGGAGGGATCCGCAGACTAAAAGACCGAGAGTTAACAAAGAAGGTTCTCAGTTAGATAGATACCAGAAAAGCATAGGGCAATACTACTACGTAAAATGACACGGCCTCTTCTTTTATCTTAGAACTTCTTCATGTGTTTTATCATTTCTTAACAAACTGTAGAATCCTTTTTCCAATGTTGAGTTATTAGTATCCGAATGAGGGTTGTTTTGGATTTGAAAAATCGGATGATCGAAAATTTCACAAGGTTATCCGCCTTTAAGTAAAGCAAATCTGCGATAAAGTCTAATGAGAATTCTTTTGTAAAGTGAGAAGGAATGTCAAGGGATACATTACAATTTGAAGCTGAAATGCTCTCAAGAGATGAGGTTAAAGCTATCCTCGATACGCTCTCTGTAGAAATCACATTTGTCGACGATGAAGATATTATCAAATATTTCAACAAGTTTTGATAAGAGAATCTTTGCGAGGTCAAGATCAATCATCGGAAGTAAGGTTCAGCAGTGCCATCCACAGAAGATCGTCCACATAGTCGATAAGATTCTGGACTGCTTTAGAAGTGGGAAGAAGGACGTAGCTGAATTTTGGATTAAAAGCGAAAATAGGCTTGTTTATATAAGGTACTTCGTAGTTCGAGATGAGGATGGCAAGTATCTGGGAACAATGGAAGTGGCACAGGACATAACCGAGATAAAAAAGATTGAGGGAGAAAAAGGATGTTAGACTGGGAGGACTGAATCTATGTTGGTAAATTTGCATCTGGAAGAAAAACTCTGGATTTACATATAGATCGTTCCTTTAAACTGGAAATCTACCAGGTTTGTCAGCCTCGTTATATGGTCCAGTAGCGTCATCTTAGTCAACCATTCATTTTAACAGTCAATTCAGCACATAGCATATTCATTATTTGAGGGTACTCATAATGGTTGAAGGGTGGATAGTGTCTTGTCATTCTTTATGGGCGTAGATGTGGGGACAACGAATATCGCCGTTCTTGTCGTAGACATTCATTCCGGCATAGTAAAGGCAGTCAGCGTCATTCATAACGATTCAGAAGTGACTGGTGAGGAAGACAGATTGAAGGGAAGAAGCGAGTGGGACGCTGAAAAAGCAGCGGAGATCGTCTTTCAGGCTATGGCTAAGGCCGCCGCAAAAGTTGAGCCGCAAAAAGTAAGAGGGATAGGTGTAACAGGCCAGATGCATGGAACAGTTCTGGTCTCTGATGATGGCCAACCACTCACCCCTTTCATAGGGTGGCAAGATAAGCGATGCCGAGACAACATTCCTGGGACAAACAAGTCTTACATTGCCCGAATGATTGAACTTGCCGGTGAAAACGGCTTTAGACGTGAAGGTTGCCGACCAGCTACGGGTTACATGGGATCAACTCTTTTTTGGCTGAAGGAAAATGATGCGTTGCCGAGTAGGCCTGCTACAGCATGCTTCTTACCTGATTATGTTGTGATGCGGTTGACTGGCTGTGATCCGGTGACTGATCCAACGAATGCAGGTAGCTCCGGCATATTTGATGTAATCTCAAAGAGGTGGGATTATAATCTTATTCGGAGGTTAGGGCTTCAGGGAGTCCAATTTCCAGAGGTGAGAGGGTCGGGTGAGGTGATCGGTGAGCTTACATCTGAGGCGTCGAGAAAGACGGGATTACCGCGGGGGGTCTCGGTCTCCGTTGCATGCGGGGATAATCAGGCGAGTTTTCTTGGCAGCGTGGCGGACAGAAGAATCTCGGTTCTTGTTAATATAGGTACTGGCGGGCAAGTCTCAATGTGGGTGCCAAGATATATCGAAGTGAAGAATGCGGAGACACGATGTTATTTTGATGGAGGCTACTTGCTTGTCGGTGCAGATATTTGCGGCGGGAGCTCTTATGCCTTACTGCATAGATTTTTCCTTGATGTTGGACGAGCATTCTTTGGATCTAAGGGAGACGAGAATCTTTACGAGAAGATGACGGCTTATGCTGCTAAGGTTCCGCCGGGATCAGACGGACTTCGATGCGAGCCGTTCTTTGGAGGAACAAGACTTGACCCAGACCGTAAGGCTGCATGGGTCGGATTGAATGAGTCGAATTTTACAGCTGGTCACTTCTCGCGTGCATTGTTGGAGGGGATAGCTCGCCATTTCAAAATTCTTTATGAGCATATGCTTCAGGGCGGGGCTTCCCATCGAAAGTGTCTGGTTGGCTCAGGTAATGGAATGCGGAAAAATGCGCTATTGGCTGAGATCTTCTCAGATATGTTTAACATGCCCATAAGGGTTCCTCTGAATCCCGAGGAGGCGGCTTTTGGTGCTGCTCTTCTAGCGGCAGTTGGATATGGTAAGTTTGACTTTGAGGAGGCTGCATGTCTGGTTAGTTATGGCTAGAAAAAAATTCTTTAAATAGTTTATAAATGCTTTTTGTTTTTGGTTTTTGATCGTTGAAGTGCCTAGTGTTTTAATAGGGAATATTATGTAACTGGAAAGGCTCATGGAATTCGGAATTTTTGAAAATACTTTTAATGTTTTTGGAAGTTAAAATCTTGTTTGGGAGGGGATGCGTCTTGGATAGAAAAATAGTCTGTCTTCTGCTGTTCATGTTTTTCATCATAGCTTGGATGACTCCGCTTTTCTTCCCCATCGGTTCGCTCGTTAGATATGCTTTTGAGGAGCTTCGAGTCTTGATTACGGGAATCTACATTGGATATTTCATTTTAAAGACTTGACGAGGCTTAGACCTTCCCAATAATTTATTAAGAGGGCTTCGAGATCTATAGTGCGAGATTTCAGCGTTTTAATGGGGATCTTCATTTTGGATTTTGGAGGCTGTTAAAGTGAAATATCGTATCTTAGGAAGGACGGGATTGAAGGTTTCTGAAATAGGGCTAGGTGGACACGAGTATAGACGGCCGCTTCCAACCACTCTGGGACGATGGGGAGAGATTGACATAGAGAAATTCATGAAAACTCAGCCTAAAAGGAACGTTATAATCAAGAGAGCGATAGAAGCGGGAATTAACTATTTTGATACGACACAGATGGAAGAGGCAAAGTCTCTCGGCTTAGCATTAAAAAATGTTGGAGGAAGAGAGAAGATTTACATCGCAGCTATGATAATCTTCCCGTTCAGAAAGATGGAGAAGAAACCGAAGACTGAATGGCGAGAAATCATAATTCGAGAAGTGGAAGAGCGGCTTAAATTGCTGCAAACAAACTATATAGACGTTCTTAATCTTCATGAGCCAGAGAACAGTTATTCACGGGAAAGACTCAAAGTAGCCCTGGAAGCGTTAAGGGAAATGAGGGATGAAGGTAGGATAGGCTGGATAGGTGCTTCCACTCATGATCCTCGTTTTATAGCCGAGATAATAAGGAAGTATGATTGCTTTGATTCGGTGATGATCCCCTACAATTATTATCGGCAAGAGGCGAGGGAAATTCTCTTCCCTCTCTGTAAAGCCTTAGAGATAGGCATAGTAGTCATGAAGCCTTTTTCATGGCCATACTATGGCATACCCTTCGTCCGATTTGGACCAGTTGATGGAGAAGAAAAGTCCCCGTATACTCCTGCACAATTATGCCTCCGATGGATCCTCAGCTCTCCTGAAGTCTCAACGGTGGTTCCCTCCGTAAACAGTCTAGAAGAGCTGGAAGAGAATACAGCGGCCATAACGAAAGAAGGCGTAATAGACGAGAAGATTCTAGAGATGTATTTAAGGAGAGCTACAGGACCCGAAGCAAAAGAAAAGCTGAAGGAGATGCTGAATGATCTGGCCGTTGATATCAGATACTATGCTAGGGAGGCCCTAGCTAAACTCTCATGATCAATAAGAAATGTTGTGAAGGGAATTATCTCTAGGTGGTAAAGGCTACTGACTAAAAAACCTGCGAAGACGCATAAGGTCGTAATAATCCTTTGTATTTTCCTATTCCTTCTAGAATTTAATTATTCGTCATGCCAAAGCCAGTATACGTATTATGGATATGTTCCTAGCAGAATATGGGAAGCAAGGCCCGTTAAGGGATGGTTAAGCGGGGTTCCAATTGGGGATGAATGGGAGATCATACCTACAACAATATCAGACTTCGCCTTTTTAATGATCGTTGCATGTGATAACGGAACTGAGCTCACCGTATATAGGCTTCCTAATCACGAAGTTTTGAAGACTGCCAGCTTAAAAATGATGGATAAACTTTTCGTTAAGCTTCAAAATGGAACGTTCTTTAAAGTTGTGTCAAATAAGCCTCTCTCCGTAACTTTGATTGGAGGAAAAATAGGAGGACGAGATCTAGATCCAAAATCACCCTTCTCATTTGTTCCAAACTCTTTCTATACAAGTGTAGATGGCGGCTTCATAGGCAGAGAATTCATCTTCATAGCTTCTCAAGAACCCGCCGGCGCTCCCTATAGGATTGTGGCGCTTGAATCAGCCGAGATCATCGTCAAAGATGAAAACAACTCAGTTATTCACAGATTTCGGATGACGCCGGGAGAGATCAAAGACCTAAGCTTTAGAGCCTTCCATGCTTACAGGATCGTATCGACGGGCGATATAGTTTTGCATACCACTAGTGGAGGATGCTTACCTTCAATAGAAAACAGTTATGTCGGTAAATACTTCATCTCTCCATCATCTACCAGCTGGTGGCCATCCCGCGAACGTTCTCCAAATAGTTTTCACCTAATGGCTCTTGAGGAAACAAAGGTGCACATTTACGATCTGGAATTTAAGAAAAAAATTGAAGAATTTAAAATTCCCTCTGGCAGCAGCATAAGAGTAAAGCCGCCTGCAAAAGAGATAATTATACAGTCTGAAAAGCCATTAAACGCTATGTACGTAAGCAACGACGGCACTTATGAATATGGCGCGGGCATGACTTTCATAAGGATAGAGGCAGGAGAGACAGCTCTGGTTTACGTACCCACAAAACCTTTGATACAGAAGGCATTCTTATTCGCTTTAAAGAAGACCATTGTCACGATAGATGATGCTACGTACAAACTTGCTGCCGACGAGATCTTCTCGATATCGCCGGGGCTTCACAGGATTACTCCAAGCAGTAACGTGTTGATTCAAATAATCTATTGGTCCGGACATGTCTCATTTCAGGGAATATCATCATTCTCAGCGCTAATACCCGCCGTAGAGACATCCCATATGAAAAATGAGGTTAACATCACCGCTATGTTAAATCAAGGTTCAAGCCTCAGCATATACGTAGCTTATCTGATTGCAGCCGTTATAGCTATTTCAGCGGCAATAACTTTCCATTTACTGATGAAGAGGAGACGGTAATAGATTGCAAAGGACAAATTATTTTGAGCAAGTAGGTTTTTCTCGCGTTTTCTTTAGATCCTCCTTCTCAAATCTTATGATGTAGACATGAGTTTCAGGAGTTATCTTTCCATAGATCTTCTTTAATGCTCTGAGAAGTTCCCTCCTATTTTTGAATCCGTCTTTCTTAGCGTCTTTATCGTTTATCTCTGAGATCTTCTTCCTCACGATGCTTTTTATACGCGCATATCCGCAGCTTTCTCCTCCAACTACAATCTCAACTATCTCTTTCGGTTTGAGGTTAGTCTTCATTCGTATAGTCGTTATCTTCTTACCGCTCCGCAAAGTCTCTTTATATTCCTTTTTAAAGTTTAGCTGCTTCATAGTGCGCTGCCAACCGTCCAATATTGAGCCTCAAATCACTTTTCAATTCGACAGGATGAATTTTAACAATCTCAGCAGTTTTATCCCAAGATCTACATTGTAAGCATCTCGATATGAGCTCAGCTTCGGTTCTGAGATCCAATTTACATCTTAATTCTCCAGAACTCAAAAAATGTGTTTGCAGGACCTTCCTAACAGAATCACATGCCGCCTCATAAGCTAAAACGCCTTGAGTATACTTCAAAAGTCTCTCATGCTGAGACGACGTTAAATGCGGAGGCTCCAGGAGGCTCCACCTCTGCACACTTAAGAGCTGAGCTGCAACGTAAGAGTCTAGATTATAATATGTGTCGGGAAGCGATTCTAAGAATCGCACCTTAAATTCCCTGTAAATCTTCTGTATAATATCTTCAGTGCTCTTATTTAGAGGCTTCACAACAACCACGCTGAACTCTCCAGAGACGATGTTTCTCATCGGACTTATATGAACAGGAATAAAGCCGTTCTTCAGCCAGAAATTAAGTAGCTGTCTGTCGGCTCCGAAACCCGCTCCAACCCAATCGAAACCCTCTTTCTCCGCCTCATCACAGAGATTTTTTAACGCGAAACTTCCAAGCCCACGTCCTATAAGATCCGGATGTACAGCTATCCTTACAATCCTTAACCCTCTAAATTTAGCGAAATCTCTGTATGGCGGATAATATTTTACTACACAAGAGGGAATGAGATTCCCAGATGGAGGACTTCCGTCCAAAACAAGATTTACAACCTCCTCAGGCATTTCTCCCTCTTCAGCTAGATGCAAAGCCGCTATGATTCTTCCCGAGTTAGTCTTCACAAAGCGTGCTGAATGATGAGGAGCATCTCCTAGAATCAGAAGATCGTCAGGTCTGTTCCTATAATGCGCAAGAACATATATTCCTATAAACTCTCTAAGTTCTTTCTCAGCCTTCTCAAACCATAAGTCTAGGTCAGCCTTCCCATAAATGCAGTTTTCAAGATTAACTTTCTCTCCGCCGATCTCCGCAGGCTCAGCATCCAAGAGAAGAGTTTTATACAGCCAGTCTTCAACCGGATCTCCATTAGCATATCTTATCGGCTCATCCATCTCGATTCGATGCAGATTTATCTCTTTACTCTCTTCCAGCGTCTTTAGAAATCTTAGGGAGAAGCCTCTTCCTGCACCTTCATAACCATGTATTGTTGAAGCGAAGATCGCTTTTGGGAATCTCTGAGTAAGCTTGAAGAGTAGGGGTACAGGTATTCCGGCGGCTTCATCAACCATTAGTACATCTGCCCTTTCATTTAGAGCTTTATATGGATGGCTGAAATCTATAACTCCCAATTCGGATTTTATTCTCGAAATCCATCCGGCATAATACTTCTTTGTGAACTTCTTATTCAGCACCTTAAGTCCCTTTTCAATCATATCAAAGACGACTTGAACTTCTTCCCTACCTGGAGCAGTAATTAAAATCCTACTTGCTCCCAAAGAGAGCAAAGTAACCGCGCCTAATCCTAGAAGAGCAGATTTACCTCTCCCACGATTCGAGATTATTATCAAAACGCTTCTACCATTCTCATGTATAACCTCCTCTAATTTGTGGAGAGCTTCAGCTTGATCTTGAGTTAGAACTAACTTGTGAATCTTCTTGGGAACTCTGCTTCGCTCTGGAATACTAAGCGATTTCTTAACTTTCTGAGGTACATTAAGTAACTCGCCTTTTAAAATTTGCCAGCCGTCAAGAATCCACACGCTTCGAGTTTCAAGAATCTTTCTGACAAAGTATTTTTCAAATCTGACATGGATATCCTCGGGGCAATAAGGAGGAGTTAGAAAACTTCTATGGATACTAGTGTCCCAAGGTTTTTCAACGCTTAAATCAAGATTATACAGTATTACTAATCCGCCTCCCCTCACAGTCTCAACAAGCCTTCCAATATCGTTTGGTCTAGCCCCAAGACTCATATCTAGAATTAGAATATCATTTGTCGTTCCGAGAAGACGGTCGCTCTCAACATAAGTATGAAACTTAACGTTCTCTGTTGGAAATCCGTTTTCCTCAAGCTTTTCGAGAAGAGATTCAAAATCCGAGTTCTCTTTCTCGTCTGAAGCCGCATATACGACGTTTTCCCCGCTTTTTCCATTTAGCTCTCTATGCTTTAGAATCAGAAACGTTATTACATCTTCAGAGTCCTTTCCAGAGATCACCAATAGTCTTCTATGAGAAGCTTTCAATGCCTCTCTCATCATCTCCGTTAACAGGTGCTTTGTCCGTTCTCTTCCGTCCATGGATGCTTGCTACACCTCCTTTTTATTAGAGTGACAGAGCGACTGCTTGCCTCTTTCCAAAGCATCAAGATCCAAACTGTTCATCGACTCGTCCAAACTCAGTAATAATCTTAAATAAACTAAACTGGAAGATAAAGAATTCCTCAAGACAAGCCGCATAGAGTCATCAATGAAAGTTTAACGTAATCTATGCACTAAACAATTTTTATTTCATGTCGAGTTAGATATTGCTGTGAAATCGACGGTTTTCGAGATTGATAGGGAGATTCCTCTTGTCGGTTGCATATCCTTCGGTATTATAGATAGAGGAACAAATCTGCTACAGATCAGACCTATATCTTTATGTCCTCTCTCATGCATCTTCTGCTCGACTGATGCAGGTCCCAAATCTAGGATTCGCCAGGCAGAGTATATTGTTCCACTGGACTATATGATTGAAGAGTTTAAGAAACTTGTAGCCTTAAAGGGTAAACACAGCATAGAAGCACATATAGATACCGTTGGAGACCCCATAACTTACCCAAAGATTGTTGATCTCGTTCATGAGATTAGTCAGATAGACGGCGTTAAGACGATCTCTTTACAGACTCATGGCTCTATACTTAACGAAAAATTATTAGATGATCTTTCAGCCGCAGGCTTGACGAGGATAAACTTTTCTCTCGACGCGTTAGATCCGGATCTTGCCAGAAGACTTGCTGATACTGGATGGTATGATGCTCAGAAATCTTTAGAACTGATGCGTTATATAACGGCCAATACATCCATTGATCTTCTGATAGCCCCCGTCTGGATTCCGAATTTTAATGACGAAGAGATACCAAAGATAATAAAATTTGCATTAGAAGTTGGCGCTGGAAAACTTTTCCCGCCCCTCGGCATACAGAAGTATCTCATACATAAACATGGAAGAAAAGTGAAGGGAGTCAGACCTCACTCATGGCGTGAATTTTATGCAAATCTTAAAAGGTTGGAGAAACAGTTCGGCGTGAAACTCATCCTGAAACCTTCAGACTTTGGAATCTATAAGTGTAGAATGCTTCCTGCGCCTTATAGGAAGTATAGTCTGGTTAAGGTTAAAGTTGTGGGGCCTGGGTGGATGAAAGGTGAAAAACTCGCAGTTACCGATAGGGGGGACAGAGCTGTGACTTTGATAAATGCCAGCGAGATTCCTATAGGAGCTAGGGTGAAAGCTAGAATAATAGAGAATAAACATAATATTCTGATTGCTGATCCTTTACTTTAGTGGAACTGTGAATAATAGAGTAGATAGAGGACGCTTTACATTCCAGAGGGATACGTTACATCTTCATCTGGGTCAAAAAATCTTATTTTGATCTTTCTCTCCGGATCTACAGTAGGCTTAGGTTTTCCTAGAACCTCAAACCTGAAAAGCGCTGATTTATACCAAGCTATGCCTGGATTCTCGTCAACCGGAAACATTATCTTTTGAACGAATGACTCATAGTTTATCGTCTCATATTTCATATCGTAATGCGAAAAGTTTCTTATTATGTCGGTAATTACGCATCCCATTCTTGTGAGCATTCTCTCTATGGAGATCCATTTTTTGAGGGATGCCTCAGCTGTTGTAAGTCCGAAGTAGCCTACGCCATTATCTTTTAGGCAGGATACCCCTCGTACTATAAAGGCTTTTAAACCGCTGAGTGTCTCCAGAGGCTCGGAAGAGAAGACATCGAATTTTCCTATCAACTGTTTAGGCAGCGGGTCAGCCACGTCATATCTTATGAACTCGATTGAGAATCCATAATCTCTATTAACTTTATTTATGAACTCTCCGATTCTTGTGTCTATATCTAAAACGACTACTCTGTTAACCGCTTCAGTTAGTGATAAAGCCACACTTAATAAGTCATCGTCGCCTATTAGTATAAAATCTTGATCCGCTAGATCTCCATAATAATTCATCAATGATACTCTGGCTACTACGTCATACTCTCCCATGTAACCTTGAAAGTAATTTAGGACTGGTTTAGGCCTATCTTTAACGATTCTTCGATAATCCTCAAGCAGCTCGTTGAACTTTCCCGTAACCTCAATTGCTCTTCCATTACATCTCCTGCAGACCTCGCTAGTCAATTCAAGTTTTTTTGAAGAAACTCTGGCTTTACCGTTCTCGGTTAGGAATATTTTATGCCCATCCGTTCCGATAAGCCCCTCGTTATACAGGTTATTGAGAGCCTTTATCAGATCTGCTAATAGATAATGACTCGTGTTTAACAGCTCCCATAGAGACTTCTCCGAGCTGGCAAGAGCTCTTAGTATTTGAGTTTCTATACTTCTCATATAGATTCCTCCTCAGGATCTGCTTCTCAATAATCTTCGGTTTGAATTCTTCGACTAGCAGATTAAACGCTTTAATAGCGTCGCCTTCATCCCCGCAGGTGAAGACGTCTAGGGCCACATATTCATACTCAGGCCATGTATGTATGCTGAGATGCGATTCTCGAAGCAG
>Ga0190363_1001713_pt1 | contig 12914 bp, 13 predicted proteins | sample 48721867_MG_FD_161272 | JGI IMG/M metagenome (GOLD analysis project Ga0190363, IMG submission 161272) | Hydrothermal vent microbial mat bacterial communities from Southern Trench, Guaymas Basin, Mexico - 4872-18-6-7_MG | ecosystem: Environmental > Aquatic > Marine > Hydrothermal vents >...
TTGACCGGACTAGACCACCGGAGCCCATTAGAGTTGTGAAAATAGCTGGGATTTAAATTTCATGGTCAAAAGAGTGTGGGTTAGTATTCCATAGACTCTGTCTCTCCTCCTGTTTCCTCTTCCTTGTGGGGGCTGGCTGCGACGACGTCGTCGATCCTCAGTATCATGGAGGCCACCTCGACGGCTGATTTGATTACCTGCATCTTCACGGCCATCGGCTCCACGACTCCCTTCTCCAGCATGTCCGCGATGCCTCCCTCATAGACGTTGACGCCCATGGCGAAGCCATCCTCCTTCTCATGCGCCGCCCTTAGGGCTACCATTGTGTCTATCACATCGTGTCCAGCGTTTTCGGCTAGGGTTTTGGGTATAACTTCCAGAGCGTTGGCGAAGGCTTCGATGGCGAGCTGCTCTCGGCCGCCGACCTGTCGGGCGTAGGCCCTCACGGCTTTAGCCATCTCCATCTCTATGGCTCCGCCTCCAGGGACCATCTTAGGAAGCTCGAAGATGTCTGAGACTACGTATAGGGCGTCGTTCATCGTCCTCTCAGCCTCATCCATCATCCGTTCAAGGCCGGCTCTGATGAGTATGGACACCGACTTGGGGTCTTTGCAGCCTTCGACGAAGACCATCTTATCCTCGCCGACCTTACGCTCCTCAACGAGTTCGGCTCTACCTAGATCCTCCTCCTTCAGATCAGCGAGATTGGTGATGATCTTGCCTCCAGTCGCCCTGGAGAGCTTCTCCATGTCACTCTTCTTCACCCTCCTGACAGCCAATATGCCCTCCTTGGCGAGGAAGTGCTGCGCTATGTCGTCGATCCCCTTCTGGCAGAAGACGACGTTGGCTCCAGCATTCTTTATGCGCTCCACCATCTTCCTAAGCATCTCCGTCTCCTGATCCAGGAACGCCTTGATGGCCTCTGGGCTTCTGATCCTGATCTCAGCGTCGAACTCTGTCTTCTCGATCTCGAGGGGGCAGTTGATCAATGCGATCTTGGCGTTCTCAACCCTCTTAGGCATCCCTGGGTGGACTACCTCCTTGTCGATGATTATGCCCTTCACCAGCTCGGACTCCTCTAGGCTTTTACCCTCCTTCTTTATGATCTGGATGTTGTCCACATCGGCTATGATCTCGCCATCCCTCTCCTCGACGATCTGCTTCACGGCGTCGATGGCTATATTGCCGAGATGCTCCCTGGCGAGGGACACGGCCTTACTCCTCATCGCCGTGGTGACTATCTTCATCAGAGTCTCCCTATCCTCTAGGTCGACGTCTATGGCGATCTTCTCCAGGGCCTCAAGGGCCTTCTCAGCGGCCTTCCTGTAGCCGTCGACGATGATGGAGGGGTGAATATTCTGCTCCAGGAGCTCCTCAGCCTCCTTCAGCAGCTCACCAGCTAGGACTACGGCCGTTGTGGTTCCATCACCGACCTCGTCATCCTGAGCCTTGGCGACCTCTATCATCATCTTGGCGGCCGGATGCTCAACGTCTATCTCATCGAGGATCGTCGCCCCATCGTTGGTCACGGTTATGTCTCCGAGGCTGTCGATGAGCATCTTATCCATACCCCGCGGCCCAAGGGTTGATTTGAGGGCTTCAGCTATGATGCGGGCTGCGAGCATGTTGGACCTCCGAGCCTCACGACCCCTGCTACGCCTGGTTCCCTCCTTTAGAATGAGTATTGGTCTACCAGCCATATATGCCAAATCTACTCACCTCCACTAATCAGTCTCCAAGAGAGCTTAGATGAGAAGAAAAGAGTTGGGATATAAGCTTTACCTCCCCCCACCCCTTAGATAGGCCGTTATCAGCCTCACAACCTTCAGGGGAGCCCTCCTCAGAATCCTCGCCAGCACCCTGGAGACGTTCACGCCGTTGGCTAGGGCCACGATCTCATCGCCGGTGATAACCTCGGCGAGGAGGTTTAGATCCTCGTCGCTGAATCTATCCAGCATCTCCACAACCCTACGGCTATCCCTAATACGCTTACCCCACTCCGCCTCGAAGCGTCTCACATACTCCTCCAGCCTCCCCGCTGAGACAGCCCCCTCCAGAGCTGCCTCAGCCGCCACCTCCCCAGCTATACGGCCTGCCACCACTCCCGAGTGGACACCGGCTCCAGTGCAGGGGATCAGCTCCCCAGCGGCATCGCCGACGAGCATGACGCCATCATCGACGATGCGCCTCAGGATTCCGGAGACGGGTGTGACTCCCCCCATAACCATGAGGATCTCCGCATTCTTGAATCTGGGGTCGGAGTCGATGAAGCGTTTTAGGTAGACGATGGGAGGCGCCTTATGATACTTCCTGACGCCTAGGCCGACGTTGGCCACCTCGCTTGATTTCGGGAAGACCCAGGCATATCCCCCAGGGGCCACCTCCCTGCCGAAGTAGAACTCATTGACTTCGGGTTCATCGAGGCTGAGGTTGCCTAGTCTGAACTCGGCGCAGGTGACGACGTCTGGAAACCATCTCCCCAGCCCTGAGGCCCTCCTCACGGTTGAGGCGTAGCCGTCTGCCCCGATGACTATATCCGCCTCGATCTTGAGGGTTCTGCCATCCCGCGTCGCGTAGACGCCTTTCACAGCGCCATCCTCCCTGAGGACTCCCCTAACCCTCGTCGCCGTCATCAGCTCAGCTCCGGCGTCGACGGCTTTCTCCGCGAGCATCCTGTCGAAGACGTCTCTATTTATCGTGTAGCCAACCCAATCGGATCCCCTGAGGGATATGAAGCGGCCATTGGGGGCGTAGACCTTAACCCCCGTTATCCTCTGACTCACCACCTCGCCCGTCGGCTTTAGACCCGCGTCTCTCAAACCCCTCTCGCTGAGGCCCTCGGCGCATTGAATGGGGAGGCCTACCTCCCTATGCTCCTCGAGGAGGAGGACGGATGCACCCCTCTCCGCCGCTGCCCTGGCAGCTGAGCTTCCCGATGGGCCTGCGCCGACCACCACTACGTTGTATCGAAGACGCCTCATGTCCGGCTACCTGGCGCCGCTATCTTCGCCCCAGAACCTTCTGGGCTGCGATCTCTATATCCCTCGCCTTAACGGTTTTTCTCCCCGCGTGGTGGGCGAAGTCTATGGCCTCCTTCGCCACCTTTAGGCCGACCTCTTCAAGTATCTTGCTGAGGGCGATGGCGCTCTCCTCGCTCACCCTGGCGGCGCCAGCTCTTTTAATCAATTTATGCATGGGGGCAATCTTTATAATCCTACGCATGGCCATCCTTCGATTCTCCTCTCTAATCGATAAATATTTAATTCTTCCGCCCCTTTCAGGGACTATCTTGAGTAAACTCCTCCTTTTCCAACTGGGATTGGATTAATTGGAGGGATAATACTTAAAGCATTTAGCCCTCCCTACTCTGTGGAGTGGGTTGGGGAAGGTGAGGACGGAGCTGGTTAAACGGATATCCCTGGAGCTGATGGAGAGGTATCCAGAGGCCTTCACAGATGACTTCGAGGAGAATAAGAGATTCCTCATCGAGTTGAACCTCGACATCTCTAAGAGGCTGAGGAACAGGGTGGCCGGATACATCACTAGGGCGGTGAAGAGGAGGAAGGCCCTGGAGGGTGAGGTGGAGGAATAACGTTAAAGCCCCCTCAAACCTTCACAGTGAGGGATGAAGAGGGCGCTCTTCATAGGCCGATTTCAACCCTTCCATAAGGGGCATCTATACGCCGTGAAACGCATATTGGAGGAGGCTGATGAGCTCATCATCGTCGTCGGAAGCGCTCAGATGAGCCATGAGCTGGATAACCCCTTCACGGCCGGTGAGCGTATAGAGATGATCAGGAGGGCGTTGGACGCGGAGGGCATAGATCGGGGGCGATATATGCTGATACCTATACCCGACGCCCCCGCTCACACCGTCTGGGTCTCCATGGTTGAGTCTCAAACCCCGAAGTTCGACGTAGTCTACACCAATCAGCCCCTCACCAGGAGGCTGATGCTGGAGGCGGGCTATGAGGTGAGGGGGATAGAGCTCTATGAGAGGGAGCGCTATGAGGCGACGGAGATCAGGAGGCGAATCCTCATGGGGGAGGAGTGGAGAGACCTCGTCCCAGAGGAGGTGTATAGATACCTCATCGAGATCGACGGCGTCGGGAGGATCAGAGACCTGGCTAAGAGCGATAGGGTGGAGGAGCGATGAGCCATCCACTGAGGATAGAACCCTCCCTCCAAAGCAGATTCCCAGGCTTGGAGGCCCACCTCATAAGGCTGGGAGACTTGAAGGTTGAGGAGATGAATCCCCAACTTGAGATGCTGAAGGGTGAGATTGTTAGGAGGATTAGGGAGCGGTGGAGCCTGGAGGAGCTGAGGAGGCATCCAATCATCAGGGCCTATAGAGACTTCTTCTGGAGATTGGGTTTGGATCCGACGAAGACGAGGCCGGCGGCTGAGGCCCTGCTTAGAAGGGTGCTCCATGGCAGGGGTTTACCCCGAATCAATACGGCTGTAGATGCCTACAACATCGCCTCCCTCGAGACCTTCATAGCCCTGGCGGCCTTCGATGGGAGCCGAGTCGTGGGTGAACCCTATATGAGGGAGGCGGAGCCTGGAGAGGAGTTCCTCGGCATCGGAATGGAGAGGCCTAGGGTTCTGAAGGGGGGAGAGCCGGTGATAGCTGATGATGAGAAGCTTCTAGCCCTCTACCCCTATAGGGATGCAGATTCCTCGAAGATCACCCTTGAAACCGTTGAGATACTCCTCCTCGTCTGCGGAGTGCCAGGCATAGAGGCGGAGACCCTCCACAAGGCTGGCAGGGTGGCGGTGGAGTATATCACCAGATTCTGCGGTGGAGGTGTCAAGCCCTGATCGAGATAGACGGCTCCATGATGGAGGGTGGAGGCCAGCTGCTTAGGATGGCGGTAACCTACAGCGCCGTCATGGGGATTCCCATAAGGGTTAGACGCATCAGGGGCGGCCGAAGCCCCCCAGGTTTAAAGGCTCAACACCTCACAGCCGTGAAGGCCGTGGCGGAGATATGCCGGGGAGAGGTTGAGGGATTGAGGATAGGCTCAACGGAGATAGAGTTCAAGCCTGGGAGGGCTAGGGGAGGCTCCTACAGCTTTGATATAGGAACCGCTGGGAGTATAAGCCTGCTGCTTCAATGCGTCGCACCCGTCGCCGCCTTCGCAGATTCAACGGTTGAGCTGAGGATCAGGGGAGGAACCGCCGTCAAGTGGGCGCCTCCGACGATGACGATGAGGGAGGTGGTCTGGAGGGCCTTGAGAGCCATGGGCTTCAGGGGTGAAATCAACATCCTAAGGGAGGGATTCTATCCGAAGGGGGGAGGCGTGGTAGACGCCTTTATAGAACCCATCCTGAAACTGAGGGCGATTCAAACCGATGGCCCAGGGAGAGTTGAGCTGATTAGAGGCATATCCGTCTGCGGCAAGCTTCCAAGCCATGTAGCTGAGAGGCAGGCCAAGTCGGCCATAGAGACGTTGAGAGGAAGCGGGCTAGAGGCTGAGATCGAGCGGAGAGTCCTAAGCGGCCGTGAGCAGCCCCTATCACCAGGCAGCTATATAACCCTCTGGGTGGAGAGGGCTGAGAGACCCTGCTACCTAGGGGCCGACTCCCTCGGCGAGAGGGGTAAAAAGGCTGAGATAGTCGGCCTAGAGGCAGCTGAGTCGCTGATCGAGCAGCTGAAAACCGGCATGGCCATAGACCTCCACACGGCGGACAACCTCATACTCTGGTGCTCCCTAGCAGAGGGGGAATCCACCTTCACGACGAGCAGATTAACACTTCACACAGCCACTGCGATGGAACTAGCAAAGATAATAACCGGCGTAAAATTCAAAGTTGAAGGCCAACTCAACAAACCCGCCAAAATCAGCTGTAGGGGAATAGGCCTCAAAAACCCAAACCTCTAAACCCACAACATAACTCCTCCACTCACGACTGCAGCGTAATTCCGCTGGCTTCTGACAGCCACCGTCAGATCAAATCCAACCCCTTCAACTCTGCTAGACTCCGAAATCTTACATGCTGTAATTCCAATCTCATCACCTCTCTTTATGAGACTCCGGTATAAGTGGTGGCCACTTATAAGGCCTCGAACATCCTACCTTCAATTCTCTATGTGTACTTCGTGAATTCCTTTCAATTCTCTTTGTGAGATTCCTGGGATGACAGGCTATACGATGTCTCAGCTGTCTGGACGCCTTTCAATTCTCTTTGTGAGATTCAGACCCTTTTTATGGGGATTCTGTATTAATGTCTCTAGAAAAGCTGCTATAAGTTTTGTGCTGTGCTTCGTGAGCGTTGAATCTGTTGGGGGATTTATAAAGGGTCACGAAGTGTTTATTCCCCTTTATGGATGTGATGATGCCTTTCATAACTCTCTCTGAGGTGATTGAGGTGATGGTTATCTCCACTGTTTTGCCCTCTAGTCTCTCGGCGTCTTTTATGAGGATGACTGGGCCGTGGGGCATGGGGTAGGCGACGTGGAATCTCCTATCTTTCATGTATCTCCCATCGATGATGGCCTTCAGCTTTCTCCCTATCCAGCGGCCTTTCAACATTTTATTCGCCTTTGAAACGTTTTCTCTCAGCCTTCTGCTTAGGGGATCTCGGGCTGCTGGTGGGGCTTTAGGCATATGTGCGAAGGCTGACATGGGTAGGGGTGTGAACCTGTAGAGGATGATCCAATCGGCCCCCGCCTGGATGGAGCTCCAGATGGCCTTGATGGATGCCTCCACGGTCTCAACGCTCTGGCCTGGCAGCCCGTGGATGAAGTAGACTTGGGGCCTCAATCCAGCCCTCCTCAGCCTCCTTATGGCTGTGAGACACTCCCTCGGCGTTGAGGGTCTCCCCAGGAGTCGGCTGTGAGACTCCGATCCCGTCTCGAAGCCTATGTTTATAGGTGTCCCCGAGAGGTATCGACCCAATAGCTTCGCAGCCCTCTCCGTCACCAGCGATGGCTTGATGTTCTCAGCCATCAGCGAGGCCTCACCACTCCTTATGGGCTTTAGATCCGTGAGGGTTGAGAGGAGCTCCTCAAGGGCGTCGTAGTTAGGCTCAGGCTCCCTGGGATCGGTCAGCGGCTCAGGCTCCACGAGGAGGTCTCGACCATAATCCAATATGTCTGGGGCGCTGAGCACTAGGCGTCTAACACCCATCTCAAGGAGCTCCTCAACCTCCTCTAGGATACGGCTCACAGACCTACTCCTAGGAGGCCCATATAGGCTTGGAACGGAGCAGTAGCCGCAGCCTGGGGGTATGCCCACCGGACAGTCGTATCGCTCAGTTAGGCCTCCGCTCCGACACCTATCGCAGCGGATACACTCCTCCACGATGGGCCTATAATAGTTGCTACACCCCCTCAAGACCTCCACATAGACCCTGGCGGCGTAGTAGAGGGGGTAATCCCTGACAACCCTCGTTGAGGGCCTATAGCAATCATATTCAACTCTACTCATCACAGGTCTTAGAGGGTTAACCCTGACGCCCCCCTCCCCTCGATAGGCGACTCCCCTCAAATTCCTCAAACCCTCATCGAGGCGGTCTTCGATCAGCAGGTTGAGGAGCTCCTCCAGGGTTTTCTCCCCCTCGCCGATGACGGCTATGTCGCCTCCAACCCTGAGTAGGGCAGCGGGATCGGAGGCGATGGGGCCTCCCAGGATTATCGGGGCGTCGGAGTTGAGTCTCCTCCATAGGGATGCGACGCGGCGGGCCGTCGGCTGATCCACCGTCATGGCGCTTATCAGCAGTAGGTTGAAGCCCTTTAGGTTGAGGCCTCCCCTCAGGAATTCCTCGGCGATGATGATCCTGGGCTTCAGACCCCTAAGCTCCAGAACCCCCGCCACCGCCCTTGGGCCAGCCCCTATGGCGTCGAGAGTCGCCCTTCTGCCGCTTCTACCGCTGCCGAGGGCGTCGACGATGAGGGGTCTTAACACGGTTTGATTAAAGGGCCTAAAGGGATAAAAGGATGGGTGGAGAATCTCGATGGGGGCCTTTCGGTGAGCCTCCCCTATCTCGCATACTCGATGCTGCTCTCCTTCTCAGTCACCTACATATTGACGCCGAGGCTCATAGACTTCCTGGAGGCGGCTGGAATAGTCGGCGTCGACGTGATGAAGGCTGATAGACGCAGGGTGGCCGAGATGGGGGGGCCAGCCGTCGTCGCAGGGCTTCTCGGAGGCGTCTTCCTCTACATCGGCCTCAAAATCTTCCTCTCCGGAGGCTTCCCAGAGCTGATCGACATCCTAGCAGCCCTCAGCACCACCCTCATCATCACCCTCATAGGCATCTTCGACGTCCTAACATCGCTAACCGGAAGGAGGGAGGGGCGGGAGGGCTTTGAGAGGTTGAAGCGTCGAGGCCTACCTGCCTGGCTCTACTTCCTCATCCCCCTCCCAGCGGCGACACCCCTCGTAGCCGTCAACGCAGGCGTCAGCCACATGACCCTACCCTTCATAGGGCGAGTGGAGCTCGGCATCCTCTATCCGCTGCTCCTCATCCCAATAGGGGTGCTATGCTGCTCCAACGCCACCAACTTCCTCGCAGGCTTCAACGGCCTCGAAGCAGGCATGGGGGCCGTCCTCCACCTAAGCCTCGGCATCTACGCCATGATACATGGAAGAGAGGCGGCTGCGCTGCTCAGCCTCTCCTTCGCCGCCGCCCTCCTAGCCTTTCTGAGATACAACTGGTATCCGGCGAGGATATTCCCAGGAGACCTAAACTACATCATCGGAGCCGTCTGCGCCGCCTCAACCATCATAGGGAACATGGAGCGCTTCGCCATCCTCTGCTTCACCCCCTGGATCATAGAGGCCTTCCTCAAAGCGGCTTCAGCCTTCAAGGCTGAGAGCTACGGCATCCTACAGCCAGATGGGACGCTAACCTACGAGGGGAAAATCAGAGGGCTAACCCATATAATTATGAGGCTGGGACACTTCAAGGAGTGGGAGGTAACACTGATCCTCATAGCCCTGGAGACCCTCATCTGTATAGGCTCCTTCCTCCTCAACCTATAGGGGAGTCAGCCTTGATCCTCATCCTCGCAGGGGGCGGGGGACACACGGCGACCGCTAAAATAATAGCGGAGGAGCTGAGGGGGGAAACCGAGCTATACTTCCTCGCCCCACGGGATGACCCCCTCACACCCCAATTGAAGCAGTATGGAGCCGTCGAGACCTTGACGAGGCCGAGGCATCCCACAACGCCAACCTGGAGATTCACGCTGAGAATGCTCAAAGCCCTCTACGAGGCCCTGAGAAAGGTGCCGAGGGAAGTGGAGGTGACGGTGAGTACAGGGGGAAACTTCTGTATCCCCCCAGCCCTCACATCCTGGATTAGGGGCATACCCCTAGTCAACATCGAGAATCGAGTGCGGCTGATAGCGCCGTCTAAAACCGCGAAGCTTCTACAATCCTTCTCAACCCTAACAGCCCTACAGTGGGAGGAGCAGACCAGATTCCTAAGAGGCGTCGTCTTTGGCCCCCTACTCCCAAGGCCGAGATATAAACCCTGGAATGGAGGCTACATCCTCATAACAGGGGGAACCTACGGCTACAGGGAGCTCCTAGACGCCGCATCGGAGAGCGGCCTCGAAGAAGTCATCCTCCAAACCGGTCGAATAGACCCAAAACCCTATAGAGAGAAACACCCCCAATGGAGGGTCTTCCGCTACTCGTCGAACTTCGAGGAGCTCATAGCTGGGGCGAGGGTCGTCGTCTCGCCCCCAGGGGCGACACCCATGGAGGCAGCAGCCTACAAGAAGCCCATAGTCATCGTCAACTATCCGAGATGGGCGAAAGCCGCGAAGCCCCGGGACGTGGAGCTCTTCGCAGAGAAGCTCAACGCCCCCCTCCTATGGAGACCAAACCCAGAGGGGCTTCTGAAAGCCATAGAGGAGGCTGAGAGAAGAGGGGGGACACGACTTAAAAGCGGCTCAGAGGCCCTCGCCAAGGCGATCCTCAACCTGGCGATAAAGAATTAAGGCATTAAGAGACATCCATGAAGGATGAACAAGGAGGAGGCATCATTAATCATCGCAGCCATACTCCTACTCTCCCTCTACACCTACTCCCTATACACCTACCTATGGCCCAGGGAGCAGCTCTGGGTAGTGAAAGTCTTCGACTGCCACTACAACGAGAGGAGAGGATACACCTACGTCGCAGGCTACGACGGAGGATACCTACGCCTAAAGGGCCGTTATGACCTAGAGGTGAACGCCACCTATAGGATTAGATATATCAGCCGCAGAGCCAATTGGGCTGATAAGGTCTTATCTATAGAACGCATCGGCTGAGGGATTCGAGTTGAAGAACCTCATCCTCATAGTCATGGACGCCCTGAGATTCGATCACGTAAACCCCGAGATCACCCCGAACCTCATGGAGATCGCAGGGGAGGGAGTCTTCTTCCGATACTGCCTCGCCGGAGGCGGAACAACAAAGTCGAGCATACCCTGCATCATCTCAGCCAACTATCAATACGATCCAGAGCTTAACCTACCGACGGTGCTGAAGAAGGCCGGCTACACCACTGGATGCCTCCACTCGAATCTGATGTTAAACAACTTCAAAAACGGCTTCGACACCTTCCTCGACCTAAAGAAGAAACATCTACTCTCAAAGAAGACGAAGAAAAGACTGAGAAAGATCATAGGTGACAAGGGATTCAAGCTCCTCAAAGCGATTAGGAGGAAGACGAAGACAGCTGAGAGCTATATCCCCTATGAGAGAGCTGAAAAATTAGTGGAGAGATGTTTAAGATGGATAGAGGAAGTTGAGAGGCCCTATTTCCTATGGGCGCACTTCATGGAACCCCATGTACCCTACTTCCCACCTGAGAACGATCTGGGATTATCCACCGAGGAGCTGATCAAGCTTAATGACAAGGTGATAGAGGCAGCGTGGAGAAAGGGAACTCTCACCGAGGAGGAGATAGAGACCATCAAGAGACTCTATAGGCTTGAGGTCTCCTATATGGATCACTGGCTAGGTGAGTTCCATAGAAAGCTGGATAAGGAGAATACCATCATCGTCTACACCGCAGACCACGGCGACGAATTCGGCGACCACGGCGACTTCTCCCATAGAGGCAAGATCGTCCCAGAGCTCCTCCATGTTCCCCTCATCATCGTCGGCGACGGGATAAAGCGGGGAGTCGTCGTGGAGGAGGATGTCTCCCACCTCGACTTGGCGCCGACGCTCCTCGACCTCCTCGGCCTCTATGAATATCGCTTCGGCCTGGGTCGAAGCTTCAAACACCTATGCGCCGAGTGAGCTGCCCCAGGACATATCTCAAGCGTTCCGTCAAGTCTCGTTTGCAGAATTCCCCCATGAAGCTGTAGAACTCCTCATCCAGCGGCCTCTCAGAGTCTAACAGATAGTGGGTTAGATAGGTGAGGAAGTAGACGAGGCCCCCTAGGATCCTAGGCTTCTTCCTCATGTGTATCGCTGAGGAGAGAGCCGTATGGGGGAGGGTGAAGCCTAGCTTATATCTCACCCGACCCGTCAATAGCCATCGGCTTAGCCGCAGCTTCTCCCAGCTCCTCACCTGATGGTATCTTATCTCTGGGAAGGAGGCGACGATCCAGCCATGCATCTTCGCCTTCAGTATGGCGTGGAGGTCGAACCCTGAGAGGGGTGTGAGACCCCCGATCTCATCCCAACATCTACGCCTGTAGACCTTGGCGCCGTCGGAGGCATGCCATCTCCATAGACGCTCCCCATAGGGGACGCCGCTGGCTATTCCGAGGCGGGGATACTCATCAAAGCGGCTTAGAAGACGCTCCATATAACTCGGAGGGAGATAGCTGTCGGCGTCGAGCTTCAATAGGTAATCCCAATCAGGAGTCAACCGAGTTGCCTCCTCCACTCCATCGAGGATGGCGAGACACTGATTTATGCCTCTAACAGCGATGCGTCTACGCCTCGTCCTCAATAGTCTAACCCTCGGCTCATAGCGTTTAACGATCTCCGGAGTCTCATCCTCTGAGGCGTCATCGACGACTACGAAGGCCATCGGCGGAACCGTTTGACTTAAAACCCCCTTTATAGCCCCCTCTATCAGCTCCGCCTCATTCCTACAGGCGAGGACTGCGACATATCTCAGCGTCTCCACAACCCCTCTTGAAATTAGATATGAGAATTCAAGGGGTTATAAAGCCTTAAATCAACTATGGATTCTCATCTTTTAGGAAGGGAGAAGTTTTGTGTGGAATCTTCGGTTGCATCTTAAGGAAGGGGTTAGCTGCACCCCTGATCCATGAGGGGCTTAAGAGGCTTGAGTATAGGGGCTACGACTCCGTTGGAGTCGCCACCCTTGATGGCGGCGTGCTTCACGTCAGGAAGGATGCTGGGAAGATCGATGAGGTGGCTGAGAGGCTTGGCTTCGATGAGATGCCTGGAGTCGTCGGCGTGGGGCATACGAGGTGGGCGACGCATGGAGCTCCGACGATGGTTAATGCGCATCCCCACGTCGACTGCGGCGGCGTTGTGGCCGTCGTCCATAATGGGGTGATAGAGAACTTCCAGGAGTTGAGGAGGGAGCTTGAGGAGGGGGGGCATAGATTCGCCTCCAAGACCGATACGGAGGTGATTCCACACCTCATAGAGGAGGAGCTGAAGAAGGGGGCGCAGCCGAGGGAGGCCCTACTGAGGGCGGTTCGAAGGCTTAGGGGATCCTACGCCATCGCCGTCCTCTTCACCTCAGATCCCGAGCATATCTACTGCGCCAGGAATGAAAGCCCCCTAATCATAGGCCTCTCAGAGGACGGTGCCTACTGCGCATCGGACATCCCAGCGATGCTCCCCTACACCAGGATGGTTGCCTGGCTGAGGAACGGCGAGGCGGCCATCCTATCGGCTGGGGGCTATGAAATCCTACGCATCAGCGACGGCTCCAGGGTTGATAGACCCCTAACCGAGATCTCCTGGAGCCTGGAG
>Ga0190363_1001714_pt1 | contig 12913 bp, 14 predicted proteins | sample 48721867_MG_FD_161272 | JGI IMG/M metagenome (GOLD analysis project Ga0190363, IMG submission 161272) | Hydrothermal vent microbial mat bacterial communities from Southern Trench, Guaymas Basin, Mexico - 4872-18-6-7_MG | ecosystem: Environmental > Aquatic > Marine > Hydrothermal vents >...
AGGCCTGCTGATGGGCTTGCTATGCGGCGGGATAGCCGGGGGGGTAGGGGCCCTCTGGCACGGGACCCCTGCGGTGGGAATAGTGGTATGGCTCTCCATGACCATCGCCATGACGGTGGCCTGCGCTATGGGGACCCTCGTGCCCGCCTTCTTCAGGGAGGTCTTTCACATCGATCCGGCGGTCGCCTCCGGACCCTTTGTGACCACTTCCAACGACATCACAGGGATCCTGATCTACTTAGGGACTGCCACCCTGCTGATGAAGGTCCTCCTGCATTGAGAGATGAAGTGGACCGAGGCAGTGGTGATCCACCTTCAGGAATGGGGGGAATCGGATCTGATAGTGGAGGCCTTCACCCGAAGATGGGGGAGGGTCAAGGCGGTGGCCAAGGGGGCCAAGAGGAGTCGCCGGAGGTTCATGAACAAGCTCGAACCCTTCCGTCACCTCAGGGTGCTCCTTGACGGTGAAGGGAAAGGGTTGATGAGGGTGGATCAGGCTGATATCATATATCCCTTTTTTCACATATCTGACGAATTGATAAAGACTTTACAAGGTTTTTACCTCCTCGAGCTGGTGCAGATGATGACGCCCCTGCGGGATCCGAATCCAGAGATCCTGGACCTCCTGATAGGCTCTTTGCGCGCTGTGGAGGAGGGGAGGATGAGGGAGGAGGGGTTCAGGGCCTATGAGATGAGGCTCCTTGAGCTTGTGGGATACAGGCCGAGACTGAGGGAGTGCCTCCGCTGTGGAGGAGGTCTTCAGGGGAAGGTTTGGTTTCTCCTCGAGAGGGGCGGGGTGGTCTGCAGGGATTGCTACAGGGGTGAGGAGAAAGCGGTGCCGGTGAGCGCCTCCACATGCGCTTCTCTGGAGGGACTCCTTGAGGTGGGCTGGCAGAAGGTATCCTTTCCCCGAGAGGTGATGTCAGAAAGCAGACGCCTCCTTTCCTCCTTCATCGAGTATCAGGGGGGGAGAGGGATAAGGACCCTCGAGGTGATGAAGGAGATGGGGATATCATGACCTTCCAGGAACTGATCATGGCCCTTCAGAGGTTCTGGATGGACCAGGGCTGTGTGCTCCAGCAGCCCTATGACATAGAGGTCGGGGCAGGGACGTTCAATCCCGCCACCTTCCTTCGGGTCCTGGGACCTGAACCCTGGAGGGTGGCCTATGTGGAGCCCTCCCGCCGCCCCACCGATGGCCGCTATGGGGAGAACCCCAATCGGCTCCAGCACTACTATCAGTTCCAGGTGATAATAAAGCCGTCGCTCACGGAGATCCAGGAGATCTATCTCGATAGCCTCCGCCACCTGGGGATAGAACCCTTAGAGCACGATATTCGCTTCGTGGAGGATGACTGGGAGTCTCCCACCTTGGGGGCCTGGGGGCTGGGATGGGAGGTATGGCTCGATGGGATGGAGATCACCCAGTTCACCTACTTTCAGCAGGCCGGGGGGATAGACCTGAAGCCCATCTCCGTGGAGATCACCTATGGGCTGGAAAGGATCGCCATGTACCTCCAGGGGGTGGAGAACGTTTTTGATCTCGTCTGGACGGAGGGGATAAGGTATGGGGATATCCACCATCAGGGCGAGGTGGAGTTCTCCCGCTACAACTTCGAGGAGGCCGATGTGGAGATGCTCTTTCGGCTCTTTGAGATGTACGAGAGGGAATCAAAGAGGCTCATCTCCAAGGGCTTAGTGCTTCCCGCCTATGACTACTGCCTGAAGTGCTCCCATACCTTCAACCTGCTCGATGCCCGGGGAGCGCTGAGCGTCACCGAGCGCACGGCCTATATCCTCAGGGTGAGGGAGCTGGCAAGGGGATGTGCCGAGCTATATCTTAAGGGGAGGGAGGAGAAGGGCTATCCCCTCCTCGGCAAAGGGGACAGATGAAGGGGCTTGTGTTTGAGATAGGTACCGAGGAGATGCCCTCAGGGTTCATCTCCCAGGCCATAAGGTACTGGGAGGAGGAGTTTCCGAGGAGGCTTTCCTCAGAAAGGATAACCTTTGAAGGGATAAAGGTCCTGGGAACTCCCAGGAGGTTGGCCATCCTGGGAAGGCTCTCTGAAAGCCAGCGCCCCTTGGAGACGGTCCAGATCGGCCCTCCCAAGAAGGTGGCCTTTGACCCCGAGGGGAGGCCGACCAGGGCCGCCCTCGGCTTCGCCTCCAAGGAGGGGGTGGATGTATCAGAGCTCGTGGTGGTGGAGACGGAGAAGGGGGAGTACGTGGCCGTAAAGAGGGAGCAACGGGGGAAGGAGACCAAGGAGGTACTCTCGGAGATCCTCCCCAGGATGGTCACCTCCCTTCCCCTGCCCAAGGCGATGCGCTGGGCCGATGGGGAACTCCGTTTCATCAGGCCCATCCACTGGGTGCTGGCCCTCTTTGGCGATGAGGTGGTGCCCTTTGAGCTCGATGGGATAAGGAGCAGCTCCTTCACCCGAGGCCACCGCTTCCTCGCCCCCTCAAGCCTCGAGATAAGGGGCGCCGAGGTGTACGAGGAGGAGCTCTACAAGGCCTATGTGATAGCTGATCCCCAGAAGAGGAGAGAGCGGGTCAGGGAAGCTGTGGAAGGGGCGGCCAGAAGGGTAGGGGGGGTGCCCCTCATTGGGGAAGAGCTGCTTGAGGAGGTGACCAACCTCCTGGAGTGGCCCGTGGCCGTGGAGGGGAGGTTTGATGAGGAGTTCCTGGACCTCCCCCGGGAGGTCCTCATAACGGCCATGGAACACCATCAGCGTTATTTCCCGGTGGTGGACAGGGAAGGGAGGCTCCTCCCCTTCTTTGTGGCAGTTAGCAACACCGAGCCTAAGGACTTGGAGGTGGTGCGGCAGGGGAACCAGAGGGTCCTTAAGGCCCGTTTGGCCGATGCCCGTTTCTTCTTTGAGGAAGACCTGAAGGTCTCCCTCAAGGAGAGGGTTGAAGAACTGAAGGGCATGGTCTTTCAGGCCCAGCTCGGGACCCTTTACGAGAAGACCCTGAGGGTAAAGGAACTGGCAGGGAGGCTCGCAGAGAGGGTCGCCCCTCATGCGAAAGAGGCGGCCCAGAGGGCCGCCTATCTCTCCAAGGCCGACCTCCTCACGGAGATGGTCGGCGAGTTCCCCCAGCTTCAGGGAGTGATGGGGAGGGAGTACGCCCTCAGAAGCGGAGAATCCCCGGAGGTGGCCCAGGCGATCTTCGAGCATTACTTGCCCCGCTCAGCAGGGGACAAACTCCCAGAGAGCGACGCCGGGGCGATCGTAAGCGTAGCCGACAAGATTGACACCGTGGTGGGCTGCTTCGGCGTGGGGCTCGTCCCGACCGGGACCTCTGATCCCTTCGCGCTGCGGAGGCAAACCCTGGGGATCATCAACATAATCCTGGAGAAAGGTTACCGCCTCTCCTTGAAGGAGCTCATCGGATGGACCTCAGAGCTCCTGAGGGAGAGGATGGAAAGGGAGAAGGTGGAGGAGGAGGTACTGGAGTTCTTCCGCGGGCGGTACGAGAACCTCCTGTTCCCCGAGGGGTGGGGGAGGGAAGAGGTGGCAGCCGTGCTCAACGTCCAGATGGACGACCTGGTGGATGCCAGAAGGCGCATCGAGGCCCTCTCAAGGATGCGCCCCCTGCCGGAGTTCGAGTCGATGGTCGTGGCCTTCAAGCGTGTGGCCAACATCGTCAGGGGGACTGATTATCCCGAGGAGCCCGATCCATCCCTCTTCATCGAAGAGCAGGAAAGGGAGCTTTACGAGACCTTCCAGGGGGTTAAGGAGGAGTTCCAGAGGCTGTTTGAAGCAGAGGATTACGAAGGAATCCTGAGGCTATTTTCGAGGATGCGCCCGGCAGTTGACGCTTTCTTCGACAACGTGCTGGTGATGGAGGAGGACAAACGCCTAAGACAGAACAGGCTCTCATTGCTGGGGAAGATCAATGATCTCTTCATGAAGATAGCAGATTTTTCAGTATTAACGTGATGTTATTGAAAATTTTTAATGCTTAACATGAATATTAGCTAACAATTTAGCTTAAAAAGGAGGCGTAAGATGGCGAAATATGTGTATTTCTTTGGGGAAGGAAAGGCTGAAGGAAATGCGAAGATGCGGGACCTTTTGGGAGGAAAGGGGGCTAATCTGGCTGAGATGACCAATCTGGGCATCCCTGTCCCTTCCGGATTTACCATATCCACGGAGGTGTGCAGATACTATTATCAGAACGAGGGGCGTTATCCTCCGGAGCTGGAGGAGCAGGTAAGGGAGGCCTTGAGGAGGGTTGAGAAAGTGATGGGGATGAAGTTCGGGGACCCCCGGGACCCGCTCCTCTTTTCCGTCCGCTCCGGGGCGGCGATCAGCATGCCCGGGATGATGGATACGATCCTGAACCTCGGCCTCAACGACGAGACCGTCGAGGGGCTTGCCCAGAGGTCAGGGGATGAGCGGTTCGCCTACGACTGCTACCGGCGCTTTGTGGCCATGTACGGGGACGTGGTCTTCGGGCTGAAGCCCCAGCAGAAGGACGAGCGTGACCCCTTTGAGGTGATCCTCGAGGAGAAGAAGGAGGAGAGGGGGGTGGAGTATGACCATGAGCTTTCGGCCGAGGACCTGAAGGACCTGGTGCGCCGCTACAAGGAGGAGATAAAGGGGAGGCTGGGTGTCGACTTCCCGGAAGACCCATGGGAGCAGCTCTGGGGGGCCATCGGGGCGGTCTTCCGTTCCTGGAACAACCCGAGGGCGGTAGCCTACCGGGAGCTGAATGACATCCCCCACGATATGGGGACGGCGGTGAACGTGCAGAGCATGGTCTTCGGGAACATGGGGTTCGATTCGGGTACCGGGGTGGTATTCACCAGGAATCCGGCCACAGGGGAGAACCGCCTTTACGGGGAATATCTGATGAACGCCCAGGGAGAGGACGTGGTGGCCGGGATCAGGACCCCCCAGCCGATAAACCGGTATCAGAGGGGGAAACGGGAGATCCCTTCCCTGGAGGAGGAGGCTCCTCACATCTATGAGGAGCTCGAGAGGTACTGCAAGATCCTCGAGCGTCACTATCGAGACATGCAGGACGTGGAGTTCACCATCCAGAAGGGGAAGCTCTGGATCCTCCAGACCCGGGCGGGAAAGAGGACGGGAATGGCGGCCATGAAGATAGCGGTCGATATGGTTCACGAGGGGCTGATCTCGAAGGAGGAGGCCCTGCTCAGGGTGGAGCCCGATCACCTGAACCACCTCTTGAGGCCCGTCTTTGACCTAATGGAGAAGGAGAAGGCGATTAAAGAGGGTAGGGCGGTGGCCAAAGGACTTCCTGCAGGGCCGGGGGCGGCTACGGGCCGGGTGGTCTTCTTCGCCTCAGACGCTGAGGAGTGGGCTCAGAGGGGAGAGAAGGTGTTGCTTGTGAGGATCGAGACGTCCCCTGAGGACATAAGGGGGATGAACGCTGCGGAGGGAATCCTTACGGCCCGGGGCGGGATGACCTCTCACGCAGCCCTTGTGGCCCGCCAGATGGGGAAGGTATGTGTGGTGGGCTGCGGTGACCTGGAAATCGATTACAAGGATCGCCAGCTCACGGTTAAGGGGCAGGTGGTGCGGGAAGGGGATTACCTCTCCATAGACGGGACAACAGGGGAGGTAATCCTGGGGAAGATATCCACCAAGCCCTCGGAGATCCTTCAGGTGCTCCTGGAGAAGACCCTCGCCCCCGAGGCCTCTGAGGCCTACGGGATTTACAGCGAGCTTATGCGCTGGGCCGATGAGGCGAGGAGGCTCGGGGTGAGGACCAACGCCGATAAATCCGATCAGGCGGCTATCGCCATAGCCTTCGGCGCCGAGGGAATCGGGCTGTGTCGCACCGAGCACATGTTCTTTGAGGGAGATAGGATAAACGCCATGAGGGAGATGATCCTGGCAGAGGACGCCGAGGGAAGGAAGAGGGCGCTGGATAAGCTTCTGCCCATGCAGAAGGAAGACTTCAAGGGGATCTTCAGGGTGATGGAGGGAAGGCCCGTTACCGTCAGGACCCTCGACCCCCCGCTTCACGAGTTCCTTCCCAACACCGATAAGGAGATAAAGGAACTGGCCTCCCAGATGGGGGTGGACGAGGAAGTAATCAGGAGCAAGGTCCAGGCCCTTCACGAGGCCAACCCCATGCTGGGGCACCGGGGATGCCGGCTCGGCATCGTCTATCCCGAGATAACGGCCATGCAGGCCCGAGCCATCTTCGAGGCGGCCTGTGAGGTGGCCAAAGAGGGGATAGCGGTAAATCCTGAGGTGATGATCCCCCTGGTGGGCGATGTTAAGGAGCTGAGGGATCAGAGGAAGGTGGTCGATGAGGTGGCCCATGAGGTCTTCTCCAGTTACGGGGTACAGGTCCCCTACAAGGTCGGGACGATGATAGAGATACCCAGGGGTGCCATCACCGCTGATGAGATAGCCGAGGAGGCGGAGTTCTTCTCCTTCGGCACCAACGATCTCACCCAGACCACCTTCGGGATAAGCCGGGACGATGCGGGAAAGTTCCTCCGTTCCTATATCGGGAAGGGGATATGGGAGTTTGACCCCTTCATGAAGCTGGACAGAAGAGGGGTAGGGGAGCTGATGAGGATAGGCGTCGAGAAGGGCAGGGCGACCCGCAAGGACCTGAAGGTCGGGATATGTGGGGAGCACGGAGGGGAGCCCTCCTCCATCGAGTTCTGTCATGAACTGGGGCTCGATTACGTGAGCTGCTCCCCCTACAGGGTGCCGATAGCACGCCTTGCCGCTGCCCAGGCCGCGGTGAAGGAGAAGAAGGCGAGGGCGTGAAGGTCCTCATCCACATATGCTGCGCCAACTGCCTGATATATCCGCTGAAGGTGCTGAGGGAAGAAGGGATGGAGGTATGGGGATTCTTTTACAACCCCAATATCCATCCCTATCAGGAGTATATACGCCGGCGGGATACGGTGAAGGAGTATGCGGAGAAGGTGGGGCTTCGGGTGATATGGCGGGACCGTTATGACCTGGAGGAGTTCCTGAGAAGGGTGGCCTTCAGGGAAGGTAGGCGATGCGAGATCTGCTATCACATGCGCCTTGAGGCGGCGGTTCAGGTGGCCCGGCACGGAAAGTTTGACGCCTTCACCACGACGCTCCTTTACAGCAAGCTGCAGAAGCACCGCCTGGTCCGCGAGGTGGGGGAGGCCCTGGGGAAGGAGTACGGGGTAAAGTTCTTGGGGAGGGACTTTCGTGAGGGGTGGAAGGAGGGGATCGAGATCTCCAAGTCCCTGGGGCTTTACCGCCAGCAGTACTGCGGTTGCATATACAGTGAGAAGGAGAGGTTTTACAAGGAAGGTGTTCAACAAGCCCATTTACAAGAGGATTGAGCCCCTTTTAGGGGAACTCGTCAAAATCTCCAAGCGTTATTGGGGAGGGGATCTCCTCTCTCTGGTGATCTTCGGTTCCTATGCCAAGGGAGAGATAAGCACCTCCTCGGATCTCGATCTCCTGGTGCTCGTGAAGAGGTCTCCCCTCCCTTTCAGGAGCCGAAGCATGGAATTTATGGATTTCCTCGAAAGGGAGATAGAGCTCCCTTTCCGGCTCAATTTTTCTCCCTTCGTCTTGACGGAGGAGGAGGCCCGCTGCTTTCATCCTCTACTTCTGGATATAGAGAGAGATCATCTGATACTTTATGACGAGGGGTTCTTTGAACGCCTTCTGAGGGCGATCAAGGAGATGTACAGGAAGGGTGTGGTAGAGGAAAGGAGGAGGGGAGGGAAGGTTTACTGGAGGATAGATTATGAGAAGATTGGTGAAGGATTACCTCTTCAGGGCAGCTAAGCGAATAGGGGTCCTGAAACAATTTCAAAAAGAGGGGGACTTCGCTGATGTGGTACGGGAGGCTCAAGAGGTGGTGGAGCTTTTGCTCAAAGCGCTGATCATGGAAGCCGGGTTAGAGGTACCGAAGGTCCACGACGTGGGAAAGTATATAAGGGAAAACCTTGAACTTTTTCCCGAAGAAATTAAGAGAACGATCGATGAAATCTCCGAAATTTCAAGGAGGCTCAGAAAAGAAAGGGAACTTTCATTCTATGGCGCGGCAGATTGGATTCCCTCTGAGGAGTACGGCCCTGAGGATGCCCAGAAGGCCATCTCTGATGCGGAGAGGATCTTTGAAATAGTCAACCGTTCCCTCGAAAAATGGAAGTGAAAATCCGGCAGAAGGGAGGTGAAGGGTGATGTCTCCCCTTGAGGATCTGGGAAAGCTCCTCCTGATCTTCGGTGCCATAATGGCCCTGGTAGGGGGAGCCCTTATCGTCGCCCCAAAGATCCCCTTCCTGGGGAGGCTTCCCGGGGATATCTATATAAGGAAGGGGAACTTCACCTTCTATTTCCCCCTCGTCACCTGTATCCTCATAAGCCTCCTCTTGACCCTCTTCTTCTCCCTCTTTCGGAGGTAAGGGTAGGGGATGCAAATAGATCTTTCCCGTTATCCTCACCGATTTCCCCGGGATGTCCACCTCCACGAGACCGATGCCTTCGGGCACCTGAACAACGTGAGTTTTGTGGCCTACATGGAGGAGGCCCGTTTCAGCCTCTTCCGCCAGATGGAGATCTTCGATCCGAAGGACCTCTTCACCCTGGAGCTCATTCTGGCAAAGATAGAGTGCGAGTACAGGGAGATAGTCCGTTACGGGGACAAGATCACGATCTATACCCGCGTGCTGAAGATAGGCTCATCCAGCTTCACCCTGGAGCACCTCTTCCTCCGTGACGAGGATGAGGCCGTAGTAGCGAGGGGGAGGGCAGTACTCGTCTCCTTTGACCATAAAAGGGGGCAACCCAAACCCCTGCCTGAACAATTGAGGAAAAAACTAAGGGAATACTTCGGAGACCCCGAAGGTTAGTTTACATAATATATCTTATCAGAACCAGTCCTTGGACCCAAAGACCTCCACAAGCTCGGCCTCTACCGAGCCCCCCTCGATCTTTAGCACCCCTACCGTGTTCTTCTTGGCGTGAAAACGGTCTGTAGGCGATCCGGGGTTAAAGAAAAGCCTCCCACCTCTTTTCCTTATCGACCCGTTATGGGTGTGCCCGTAAAGCACACACTGCAGGTCCTCCTTGGCAAAGACCTTCTCCACCCTCTCCTCCAGGTCATAGGGGGCCCCCCATCCGTGAATGAGTCCGATCCTCACCCCCCCAAGTTCGATCACATCCCTTTCGGGAAGGACCCTCCTTATCTCCGCCGGGTCCATATTGCCTGAAACGGCATGGATCTCTCCCTTGAAAAACTCCTTCAGAAATTCATAAACCGCCAAGGAGGTAAAGTCCCCCAGATGGATTACATGATCGCACTCGCTGAAATACCTCTCCACCATCTCCCTGAAGCCCTCATCCACCTGACGAAGATGCGTATCTGATAGGACTCCGACCTTCATCTCCTTCCCCCTACATCAACCAGAACTTGAACTGTTTCTTAAGCTCTTTTTAGTTAACTTATTGAAATCATTGTTATTTCTTGTCAAGAGATACTTGATCCCCGACTCCAGTCCCTCAACGGAGAGCTCGTACATCGGGAAGATGTCAGCGATGAGGCCTATGCTCCTCACGAACCTCCAGCCTGTCCTCCTTATGGGGTTCAACCAGATGGTATATGGGAAGTGTTCCGCGATCCTCTTCAGCCAGATGATTCCTGGGGTATCGTTGTAGTACCAGTAGTCTATGGCCCCGTTCACTTCGAGCAGCTCGCTGGGGGCCATGCTGGCGTCTCCCACGATGATCACCTTGTAGTCACTTTCAAAAGTGCGCAGGAGCTCCTCTGTGGGGAAGACCTCCGATCTCTCCATGTCCTTCCACAGGTCCTGATAGATGCAGTTATGGAAGTAGAAGTATTTCAGGTCACGAAACTGGGCTGAGGCAGCCGAGAAGAGCCTGTTCACCAGCTCGGTGTAAACTTCCATCGACCCCCCGGTATCCATGAGAAGGAGGAGCTTTACCGCGTTGGTGAGCCCCCTTTTCCAGACCAGTTCCAGCTCCCCGGCGTTCCTGCAGGTCGCATCTATGGACCCCTCCACATCTATCTCGTCCTTCTCCCCGAGGGGCAGGAGGGTGCGAAGCTTGGAGAGGGCCACCTGGAGCTGGCGGGTATCGAGGATTACGTTCTTGTCATAGTTGCGGAAGCGCCTCTTCTCCGCTATCTGGATGGCAGAGCGATGGCGGGAGTACCCCTGCCCTACCCTCACCCCTGCAGGATTGTACCCGAAGGCCCCCTGAGTGGACGTTCCTCCTGTCCCTATCGCCTGGTTTCCACCCACGTGACCATGGTACCTCCCCTTGCGCCATTGCTCTTCGAAGTTCCTCCTCACCTGCTCCAGGTCCAGCTCCTCCAGCAGTTTCTTCTCCTCTTCCGTAAGGACCAGCTCGGGGACCTTCTCCAAGCCCTTGATGATCTCGTCAATTATCTCCTCCGGGGTCTCTATCCCCTGAAAATACTCCATGAAGGCGAGGTCAAAGCGGTCAAAGTAGGTCTCGCTCTTCACCAGAATGGCCCGGGCAAGATAGTAAAAGCTCAGGAGATTCGATCGGGCAAGCCCCTTCCCCAGGGCCTCCTGGAGGGTGAGCCACTCGTGGATGGAAACGGGCACCCCCCGCTCCCTCAGCTTGAAGAAGAAATCAGTAAATACTGGCATAGCGCTCCCTCAAGGGGATCCTCCTGCCGCCGAGATTGGCGTGCCTCTGTACCAGCTCGTAATCCCTCTCCTGTTTGATGAGGATGCCGAGGAAGGGCAGCTCCTTCTTGACCATCTCCGGCGGTATCCCCCCGACCATGAGGACCTTTATCCAGTCTATAAGTTCGCTGGTAGAGGGCCTCTTCCTCAGACCATCGAGGCTCCTTATCCAGTAGAATTTCTTCAAGGCTTCCCGCAGAAGCCTCTCCTCCACATCGGGATGATGTACTCGCACGATCCTCTCCATCATCTCTTCATCGGGAAACTCAATGTAATGGAATATACAACGGCGGAGGAAGGCATCGGGAAGCTCCTTTTCGTTGTTGCTGGTTATGACCACGATGGGCCTGTGCTTGGCCATAATCGTCTCCCCCGTCTCCGGTATGTAAAAGGACATCTCCTCCAGCTCGTTCAGCAGGTCGTTGGGGAACTCCAGGTCCGCCTTATCGATCTCATCTATCAGCAGGACCACCTGCTCCTCTGACACGAAGGCCTCGCCCAGCTTCCCGAGCTTTATGTACTGTTTTATGTCCGATACGTCCTTGTCCTGAAAGCGGCTATCGTAAAGCCTCTGCACCGCATCGTAGACATACAGCCCATCCTTCGCCTTGGTGGTCGACTTTATGTTCCAGACGATGAGCCTCTTGCCCAGATCCTTGGCTATCGCGTGGGCCAAAAGGGTCTTGCCCGTCCCCGGTTCACCCTTCACCAGAAGGGGACGCCCCAAGAGGATTGCCGCGTTCACGTTCTCCCTGAGCTCTGGAGAAACGATGTAATCCTCCGTTCCCTCAAACCGCTTCATTTCGCCTCCTTGTTCTTTTTTTAACAAATTTAGTGAAAAATGCCTTCCTTTGTCAACAAAGAAGAAAAATTTTATTGAGAGGCCTTACGGTAGATGGAGGACCTTACATACTGGAACCTCACCTCAGACTCGGCCAGGGTCTCACTGGGGCCGATGATAAGATAACCCCCGGGCTTGAGACAGCCGTGAAAATAGGAAGTCAGGTCCTTCCTGACCCCTCGATCGTAATATATCATCACGTTGCGGCAGAAGATCACGTCGAAGCACTCGTGGAAGGGAGGGGGAGAGAGCAGGCTGAGTTTCCTGAACTCTATGATCTCCTTTAAAGGACCCTTGATCCGGTAAGTATCCTTCCCTTCCTTCTCAAAGTAATGCGCTAATATTGAGGGAGAAAGCAGTTTCAGCTCCTCAGCCGGGTAGATCCCCTTCCTTGCCTTATCCAGGGTATAAGAGGAGACATCGGTGGCCAGGATCTTCTTTCGCCACCCCTCGGTGGCCTTGCTGCGCTGAAGGACTATCGCTATACTGTAAGCCTCCTCGCCTGTGGCGCACCCCACCGACCAGATATAAACGCTATTTGCCCCCTTCTTGTTCAGTTCAGGAAGTATTTGCTGGCTCAGAAAGGCAAATTGCTGGGGTTCGGAGAAGAACTGATGGAGGTCAGGAGCGGTGATCAGATCCAGGAGCTGGAGGAGCTCCCTGCCGCTCTTATCGGCCAAGATCCGATCGCAATATTCGCTGTAAGAGGAAATACCCTCGCGATGGAGTACCTTTCCCAGTTTTGCTTGAAGGAAGAGCTTTTTCTCGGGAGGGATCCTAATTCCGCAGCGTTCCAGGAGCAGGCGATTTAATCTCAGGAACTCGTCTTCCGTTATTTGAGGGAGCATACCCTAAGCTGTCAACTCCACCCCCCTGCCACAAGCTCCATCTCCACCCTTTCCGGGTCTTCCATGTTGTGCTCTATCAATCTCTTAAGGTGATAAAAGCTCAGGGGGGTCATCTCCTCAAACTTTATTCCCATCCCTTCTTCATCCGTCCTCACTATCCTTCCCTGGAGTTCCAAAAATAGTTTATCAAATCCTTCAATAAGTTTCAACCTTACCCTGCACGATGCGCCGACAGGGAACTTCCTCTGAGAGAAGAGATAGACCCCGCTGAGGCTGAGGTCACGAACGTTGACCTTCAGCCTTTCTGCTCCCTCCACGTTAAACTCCGCTTCCCCTTGGAAGGGAACCCGTGTCCTCCTTCTCCTTTCTTCCATCTATAGCCCCCGGACAAAGAATTTCTGAAAGTAACGTTTCAGCAAAAGGCATGCCATCTGATTTGGCATATACGACCTGATGAAAAGGTTTAATTTCTGGTGGGAACTCTTTTTGAAAGTAACAAAATTTGCTCCTCGGTTGACAAAATTTTTCAGAAAAGCTATGAGCGGCCTTCAAGATCGA
>Ga0190363_1001715_pt1 | contig 12909 bp, 9 predicted proteins | sample 48721867_MG_FD_161272 | JGI IMG/M metagenome (GOLD analysis project Ga0190363, IMG submission 161272) | Hydrothermal vent microbial mat bacterial communities from Southern Trench, Guaymas Basin, Mexico - 4872-18-6-7_MG | ecosystem: Environmental > Aquatic > Marine > Hydrothermal vents > Microbial...
CGGTGCCTGAGCAATTAACATAATTTTGGCATTTAAATTCCCTTCTCCACAGATAGCATTCATCCTTGTTTCAGATAATCTGCATCTCTTGCACCCCCTTATCATTCTGTTTAATTCATCAATTCCCATATTCATTGCACTATTAAATGTTTTTTTTATATTTCGCCTAACTTTTCAGGAATATTATGTAAAGTTACCAGAGCAAATTTAAGTGTAGCAAAGCAAATTACATATTACCTTTTATACACACCTGGTTTAAATATTTTTTTAACTCTTCATATTCTCGATTACTTTTTTTCTTAAATCTACTATTTATTGGCCTTGTCCCAATATATTGGACAGTATAACACAAAATCTTAACATGAGAAAATCAAAATGTAACATTATAAGCGCCCAAAATGGGAGCATATCCACCCACATATAATTATAAATAGTGGAAAAAACTTAATCCTTTCTTAAATTTTTCTCGAGAGAGAAAAAAAGATTCATTTATATTGCTAATCAGTTTGAGAGCTTTTTGGGAAAGTAAAATGCAGAGTTAAGGGAATGGAAACTTTTCGTTTTTCAAAGCCCACCCAAGAGTGTATTATTATGGTTAAATATTTCACAATTAATGAAACTATGATCCAAAAAGAAGATTTAAAGTATTATCCATTTTTGATTTTAATCTTATTTATTTATTTTTGGAACTTTTGGTATAATGCAATTTGGATACCTAACGAAAGTTTTTATGCAGAAGCTGTAAGGGAGATGTTTGAATCTGGTAATTTCTTAGATATATCCTACAATTACGAACCAAGGTTTAAAAAACCACCTTTAACTTATTGGTCTATTGCTTTATCCGTTTTTATCTTCGGACTTAATGAGTTTGCTATAAGATTACCTATAATATTAATGGCTTTGGAAAGCTCTTTTCTAACTTACAAAATAGCTCAGGTTCTTTTTGATAAAAATGTTGCTTTATTTTCTTTTTTTGCCATGGCATTGAGTTTTCAGTTTTTAATGAACTCGAGATATGCATCTCCAGAGATTCCTCTTTTGTTTTTTTTTCACTTTAACACTTTATCTATTTTTGAAAGGTTATAAAGAAAATAGATCTTTATACATTTTCTTATCTTACATTTCTTTTGGTTTAACAGTTTTAACAAAAGGTTATCCTTATATTTTTATTCTTGCTGGCATAATAGGTTTTTATACTTTAATTGAAAGTAATTTTAACTTAAAACAGTGGTTTTTAAAAATTTGGCAATTAAAGCCATATATTGGCATTCCAATTACACTTTTAATTGGTCTTAGCTGGCTTTTATATATGCATTTAAAGTTTGGTTCTATGTTCTGGAAAGTTTACAATGAAGAAATTATTAAAAAAGCCTTTGAAGGAAAATTAAAATATTCTGATTTGTTTTTTTATATAACAGTAATATTATGGGGGTTTTTACCTTATTCACTTGTATTTTATTTTAGTTTTTTAGATAGTTATAAAAGGTGGTTTAAAGATTTTTCTTTTGTATTTAGTTGGATTTTTGTTATGTTTGTAACTTTTACTATAGTTAAAACTAAACTTCCAACCTACTTTATTCAAACATTTCCAGCTTTGTCTGTGTTTGTAGGATACTACATAGCAAACTATAATCCTAATAGTTTTAAAAAATATTTATGGTATCTTACATTTTTTATTCCCTCTATTTTGATAACAATTACAAATTTTGGAATAGTTTACCTTTTTAATTTTAATTATTTTTATTATCTTCTCTGTATATTTCCGTTTTTTACTTATTCAAATATAGAAATTATAAACTTTTACCCTTCCTATGTGTAATTGTAACATCCTTAATATTTACAGTTTCTTTACTTATAAAGATTGAAAATTATAGACCTTATAAAAAGATAGGAGGAATTATAAATCAAAAAGTACCAGACAGATCTATACCCTTAATAATAGAAGATAGATTTTTTTTATAACTTACCTTTTTATGCTAAAAGAAAAGTTTTAAAAATTTGTAATTATCAGCAGATTGTACATTATAAAAATAAGAATAAATATCTTCTTGCCCTTGTTAGTGAAGAGAGCATGAAAAAATTAAAAAACACAGAAATACTATGGAGCAGATATCTTTATCCAAGTAGTGAATCCCGTTTAGCTATATTTTTGAAAAATATCTATAAAGCTGAAAAAGGAGATTTTTCCAGTTTTATAAAGATGTACTTAATTTTTAGTTATTAAAAAGAGAGCTCCTTCTTTAATGCTTTTTTTCTTCCAAAGACGAAGGTGTGTTTTAACGATTATGTCTGAGGATATAGAGTGAGAGTAAAGAGTATTTAAAATATTTTTCAACACTTTTCAATCTCTTGCCCAAGAGGGTATAGTATGATTAAATATTTATAAAAATATTAAATAAAGAAATGAAAACTAAAAAATTACCAAGACTTATAGGAAAAAGAGCTTCAGCTGGGTCTGGAAAAACCTTTGCCCTTGCTTTGAGATTTATAAAACTTCTCTCTGAAGCTTACCCTTCTCCTGAGCACCTGGGAAGTATTATTGCTATTACTTTTACTAACAAAGCTGCTGCTGAAATGAAAAAGAGGATACTTCGATTTTTAAAGGAGCTTGTATTTGAAACAGATTTTGCTAAAAGGTTCTTAAAAAAGAAGTAGAGCTTGCTCCAGAGCTTGCAAGGGAATGGGTAGATACCATTATAAATAACTATTTTGATTTTCAGGTTCGTACCATTGACAGTTTTCTTCTTTCTATACTCAGAGGGCTATCCTTTGAGCTGGGGATAAAGCCAGATTCCCGTGTACTTTTTCAGAATAAAAAAATACTTGAAGAAGTATTTGAAGAACTCCTTAGTGAACTTGGCAAAAAGGATAGTCTTTTAAAACAGGCCTGGCAAGAAGCCCTTGAAACCTTCTTTTTATATGATGAAAAAGAAGGTTTCTATCCTGAAAATAATATTAAACGGCATTTTATAGAGACTCTTTATCCTAAAGTTTCATTAAACCCTGAAGAAGAATTTTTATACCTTTCTGATGAAGAAAAGCAGGAATTTGAAGAAAACAAAAGAAAATTAAAAGAGCTCTACGAAAAAATTTATAGTATAATCATGGAAAAGGAGGTAAAGCATCTCAAGGGAAAAAGTCTTTCTGCTCCTTGGGAAATTTCCTGGATTAATCTTACAGACTTAGACCAAAGAAATAGCATTCTAAAAAAGCTTGAAGAATTCAAAAAAATAAAAGAAATTGAAGACCTTTATGAAGAATTAAATACAATAAGAACGCAAATAGAAAATTTTTATTTAAATAAGTTTATATATTGCAAGTTTTCTGGTTACTACAAAATTTTAAAAGCATTATACCAGAGAGTAGAAACCAGGACAGCAGAAGAAGGACTGCTTCTTGGAAGTGAACACTGGACTTCTCTTATTTTAAAAATACTCAAAAGAGAAGATTTACCTCCTCTTGTTTATGCATATTTTGGGAAAAAATTCAAACATTTTCTTTTTGACGAGTTTCAGGATACCTCAAGACCTCACTGGGAAGCCTTACTTCCCCTTATTGAAGAACTTTTTGCTTCAGAGGAGAATGGAAGTTTATTTGTAGTAGGAGATCCTAAACAAGCTATTTATGGTTGGAGGGATGGAGACTGGACTATTTATCTACAGCTTTTTGATAAAGAAAATCCCTTATTTCCTTCCCTTGTAACAGAAGAAATAAAAGAAGAAGTGCTTCCTAAAAATTACCGTTCACATCCCAAGCTGGTAGATTTTTTCAATATCTTTTTTGAAAACTTTGCAAGAGAAGAGCTACTTAAAAGAAAAATCCGTTCTGCGACGAGTAAATCTACTCAAAAATCCATTCCAGAATATTTCCTTAGCACAGCTCCTCTGGAAATAAAAGAAGAATTTTTGGAAAATCTTATAAAAATCTTTAATGGTCATGCTCAAGAAAGTGCAGCTTCCATCCATGAAGAAGCAGTGATAAAACCTTTTGGCATAAAAGCAGAAACAAAGGAAGATTTTACTGAAAAACTAAGAGAAATTTTCATTACTGAAATAAAAGAAGAATGGAAACGTGTTAAAGAAAAAGGTGAGAGCGTAGGAGTCCTCGTTAGAAAAAATGAGCAAGCAGAGGAAGTCTCTTCCTGGCTTTTCGAAGAAGGTATTCCTGTAATCACAGAAAATGCCTTAAAAATCAGCGTTTCTCCCAAGGTAAAAGGTCTTATATCCCTTCTCAGGGTAATAAACAACCCGGAAGAAGAAGTCTATGCTTATGGAGTGCTTGCCTCAGGAGTATTAAATAATATTTATCCTGATCTTCCTTCTGAGGAAAGTGAACTTATAGAGAGATGGGGTTTTGAAAAGGTAAATTTTTTAAAGTTAGTTTTTGAGTTTGCAGAAAGTCTAAAAAAGAAAGTACCTGGATTAGAACCATACGAACTTCTCTGGGAGGCAGTGGATTCTTTAAATATCTCTCTCAAAGATGAGCCTTTTGTGGAGAGGCTACTTGAGATAACGCACTTATATACTATAGAAAACAATCCCAGTCTTCCGGGATTCCTTAAATTTTGGGAAGAGGGAGGAGCAGAGGAAAGGATAGGGCTTCCAGAAAACATAAAAGCAGTAAGAGTCTTAACCATTCATAAAGCAAAAGGTCTTGAGTTTGATGCAGTCTTCTTACCCTTTACAGATTGGAGATTAAATTATTCTGGTCTTTTTGAAAAAGTAAAAAAAGAAGGGAAAATATGTTTTAGTCTCTTTAAGCAAAAGTCTGCCAGAAGAATTGCAACTTCTCAGAGGGAAAAGACTTGCTAAGGATGCTCAGGAAATTCTTAATCTTTTTTATGTAGCTCTTACCAGAGCTAAAAAGAGGCTTTATCTATTTTTCCCTATTTATCTAATGAGAGGAGCAATACCTATTTCTTCCTGGATACAGGTTCTGATAGAAGAAACCCTAAAAAAACTTGAGGAGAGGGAGCTTTGAAATACCCCTTTTCCAAAATAAAACTTAGGTATACAGAAGAAATACCTTTTACTGAAGAAAAATTTTTGAAAAAAAGAAGGGGAGAAATTTTACACTTCACTCTAAGTTTTATTACCTATAGAGAAGATTTTCAAAACGTTTTTTCCTATCTTGAAAAAGCCCTTTCTTTTTTTGGGGAAAGAAAAGAACTATGGGATATTGAAGAAGATTTGCTTCCCACATTAAAAAGCGTGTTTTCTCTTAAAGAAAGTGAACTCTTTTTCCCATCTCTTAATAGCCCTCTTGCCCTGTTTGTAAAAGTTTTCAAGGAAAGAAGTTTTTTTGCAGGAGGCAGAGTATTCAGACCTGACAGGGTTGTAATTTATCCTGAAAAAGCAGTAGTAGTGGACTTTAAGAGTCATTTTCCTGATAACGAAATACAGAAAACACAAGCTGCCCAGGTTGAGGGATATTGCAGAATAGTTTCCAAAGTTTACAAAAGACCTACTGAGGGATATCTTCTTTATCTTCAGCCACTTACACTAAAAAAGATAGCAAGTTTAAATGAAAATGGGTAAAATACTTATTGTACATTCATCTTTAAACATCTTTGAATTACTTACCGAGGAGTTAAAGGAAAGAGATTTAGAAAAAACTTTTGTACTCTTTCCGCATCGCAGGGCTATTCAGTTTCTGGGATATTACCTTTCTCAGAAAATAAAATCACCTTTTTTTCTTCCTGAAGCAAGGGCAATTTCTGACTGGATAATAGAGCACTATATCAAGGTCTCAGATTCTCCTAAGTTTGTGCTTACAATCTGGGATCAGACCTGGCTTATTTATCAAGCAGTAAAAGAGGTTTATAAATCAGAAGGAGAAAAAATTCCTGCATGGGAGGAGTTTTCCCCCTGGTGTTTCCACCTGGCAAAGCTTTTTGGAGAGCTTGAAAAAGAGCTTATTCAAATAAAAGATTTTCCTTATCCTCCCTCTGAAAAGCTTGCACTACATGGTGAAAGAATACTTGAAAGGCAGGGGAAGATTTATCAAACATTTGTTAAACTTCTTGAAAAATTTAATGCCATAACACCTGAGCAGGCTTTAAGGTATCTTGCCGAAGAAGATATTCCTCTTCCAACAGGTCGAAACACCTTTCTGGTAGGATTTTATGCCCTGAGCAGGGCTGAGGAAAAACTTTTTGAAAAAATGCTTAAAAAAGGAGCAACACTCTACTTACAAAGTAATCCCGAAAATCCAGCCACTTTACATAAGAAATTACTTGAGAAATGGGGAGAAAAGTTTGAAGTAGTAAAAATAGGTGGAAGAAATTCTGCTCCAGAATTTTTCTTTTTTGAAGCCTATGATTTGCACTCTGAACTTAAAGGATTAAGGGAAGCCTTAGGTAATAATAGGAGAATAAAAAGACCTGACCGGGTGGGTATTCTTCTTCCTGAACCAAATGCCTTGGTGCCCTTACTTCACTTTCTCCCGGAAGAATCAGTAAATATTACTATGGGATACCCATTTAGACTCACTTCTCTTGCTCTGCTTTTTAATACCCTTTTTGATTTGGTGATTTTTTTAAAAAAACACGGAGTTTTTTCAGTAGAACTCCTTTATAATCTCGTAAAATTGCCCTATTTGGGGAAATTTCCTGTACTTTCAAAGGGGCTTTTTGCTACAGAGGCAAAAAAACTTCCTCTTGAAAAGGTGCTTGAACTTGCAGGAAGTGAAAGATTCAACGTAGAAAAGCTTTTTAAAGAAGTAATTGAACCTTTACTTCAAGCTGAAAGCCTAGTAGAGGCTGTAAAAGTTCTTGAGAAAATCGTTTCTTTTATTGGAAGAAATTATCAGTTAAGTCCTTTTGAGAGAGAAGCCCTTGCAGTTTTTACAGACAAGGTTCTTTTTCCTGCTAAAAGACTGCTTTTTGCTAAAGAAAAATTGGGAATAAAAACCATTCTTTCCTACCTTAAAGAAAGTCTGAAGTATGTAAACATTCCTTTTGAAGGAGATCCTCTTGAAGGACTACAAGTAATGGGACTTCTTGAAACAAGGCTTCTTTCCTTTGAAGAAGTTTTTGTACTTGAGGCAAATGAAGGGGTGCTTCCAGCTGTAGAAGAGATAAATCCTCTTTTACCTCAGGAGATAAGAAAAATTTTGGGAATTCCTGATAGAGAAAGGGAAGAAGAAATTATTCGTTATCATTTTGAAAGGCTACTCGCTGGAGCAAAAAAAGTACATATATTCTGGCAATATTGCACAACACCTGGAAGAGGCGAGATAGAGTGTAAAAAAGTAAAAAGTAGATTTGTGGAAAAAATCATATGGGAGATAGAAAAAAAATACAAGAAGCTCTTTGAGCAAACTCCTTATAAAGACCATTTCAAAAAAGCTGTTATTTCTACAGAAGGGGTTGGGAAAAATCTTAATGAGCCTTTGAAAAAAGGGGATAAAGTAAGAGAAAAAGTTTTAAACCTTTTACAGGATAAATTAATTTCTCCATCTTTACTTGAGGAGTATTTAAATTGCCCTTTAAAGTTTTTCTATAACAGGATACTTGAACTGAAAGCACCTGAAGTGCAAAAAGAAGTTGCTCATGACGAACTTGGAACTGCGGTGCACGCAGCTCTTGAAGAATATTTTAAAAACTTAACTGGTTTAGAAAACATAGATCTCAATGGGAGGCCGGTTAAAAGAAGTGATATTAAATTTGAAGACTTCTGGAAGCTTTTTAAAGAAAGATTAGAAAACACAGGTTTTTATAAGAAACTATCTCCTGAAAAACAAATTCTCCTTAAAGAAGCTGCAAAGTTCAGGTTACAAAAATACCTGCTTTATAATTTTCCTTTTAAAACTAAAATCGTTGCCCTTGAAACTTCTCTTCTCAAACAATTTGTAATTCCTGAGATAGGACAGCTTAATTTCTATGGAAAAATAGACAGGATAGACAAGATAGAAAAAGTGGAAGAGAGTTATTATTTAATAATTGACTATAAAACTGGTAAAATAGGGGATCTTGAAAAGAAGTTTTGGAATTTTAAAACATGTGAACTTGAGAATTATGATGAAAAAGCTTTGAAGCTTTTGAAAAAAAATATTGATTCACTTCAATTAATTTTTTACACATATCTTGCAGGAAGTTTTTTAAAAGAAAAGCTGGGGAAAAACAACTGGGACTGGGCGCTCGTAAGGCCTGCTTTTATTGAGTTAAAAAAAGAAGGAGAATTGAAGGAGCTTCGTCTGAATAAAGCAGATCATTCTCTTTACTCCCGCTGGTTTGAGGAGGAATTTGAGCCCTGTATAAAATTTTTGATTCTTCATATCCTCAAGTCTCCTTATTGGTATCCAGCAAACTCACATAGCACTTGCACATATTGTGAATACAAAAACATCTGCAGATATGGATTTTAAAGGGTGGAAAATATTACACTTTCTTATCATAGTAACGGAAATTGCGTTGAAATGTTTGCTTTTGCTGGTTGATAATTGCACATTTTAATTTTATTGCTTTCAATCCTCTTTTAATTTGGTTTCAAAGCTTCTGCTATTTCTGCAAATTCTGTGTGGAGTAGTTCTTTTCTCAATCCCTCTGCAGCATTCATTAATTCGTTTGTTTTTACTCCAAAGTTTATGGAATAAACTGCTTCTGCATAAGCTACAGCTTTATCAGCCTGTTTAATCAATTCTCCTGGAATTATTAGGCTGCTGTTTTCTTCGTTATCCAATGCACACAATTTACGGAAGTCCTTGTTTTCTAATACTTTTATTTCTACATTCATTTTACTAAGTTCGCAAAGCCGATTAGAAAATTCATTGATTTCTGTATTTGTTAAACTGCCTTCATTTTCAGGAATAGCTAAAAAACAAGCCAGTTCTTTTCTTATATACTCGGGAAGTAAAGGATAAACTTCCTCTCTTATTCCTTCTATTTCAGCTTCCTTAATGATTTCTTCCCCCAATCTATTTTTCAAAGGAGCTACTATATCTCTTGTGATAATCTCTGGTAAATCGTGAAATAAGGCACTCATAAAAGTTGCATATAAAAATTTTTTATTTTCAATCTTTTCTCTTTTTAAAATTGCATAGCTCAATATGGCAACCATAAGCATGTGTCCCATTACAGAAGTTTTTGGAATTCGGACTACTTTAGTCCATCGTTTTTGAAACCTAAGCTGTCCACAAAGATTTATGAAACCATAAAGCTTCCTTCTGAGTAAAAACCGTTGAACTCCTAATAAATTGTGAAAATCTTCTAATTTATTCTCTAACTCCTGTTTTTACTTTTTCAACGCCATACATTTTTTGAGCCACATTATAAATAAATTGAAATTCCCAATAAGTAGCTAAAAAATGAGCAGCATCTATTATTTCTTTTTCTTGAGATAAATAGGTATCGTCCAGAAAATAAGATTTTAAATTTTCACCCCACTCAGAATTTATGGCGTTAATTATAGGTTCTATGTTATTAATTACAAAATCTGCAATTTTTCTTTTACGTTTCCGCAGAAGTTTATGAAAAAGTTTAGGTTTTATATCTGTTAAAATTGCCCGTTGCAGGGCTTCAAAAATTATACCGTCTATTAATCCGTTCCAATTTATGCTCTTTTTATTTTCATTTTCTTCTATTTTGGCAAGAAGATAAGCAATGATTGCTTTGTGAGCCTGTTTATCAAGCTCTGTTATGTCAAAAGGCTTGGGATGATCATTCCACCTTTCAATAACTGCCAATTGAAAAAAGATGGTCTAAGAGTTCTTTTAATGAACTCATAGTAATTCTCCTTAGTTTTTTATAATAGTTTTTTAGTTTTATTGATAATGCAATTTTCTTGATCACAGGGGGCTAAATATCCGCAAGTTATCAAAGCTACGGTACAATATTCTTCATTTGGTACACAAATAGATTTTGCTCCATTGTTAAAAGGACAAATATGACAAAGTCTTTCTTCACACATTTTTCGAGCAAAGTCAAAACTAACATCAAATTGTTCTGGATAAAATCCTATTTCTTTTAGCTCTTTATGATACTTCTGGTTGTTATAGATTTCTCTAATTAATTTTGACATATTTAAATTTCTTAGTTTTACATTGTCCCCTTCTTTTAATCCTAATACACACTTTATAAACCTTGGATCATTGTTCCATCTATCCCCTGGGAGTTCTAATGAATCCATAGGTAAGCTTTCCCAAACTTTAATAAATTTTTCTGCTTTATCTTTAGTAATATCTTTTGTAGCTTCTTTGAATATTTCAAAAAATAATCCTTTTTTATAGTTCCTAAGACTTGCCCAAAGTCTCTTTTTTCCCTCAGTAGCTTTTTTATCAAATTTTTTAAACTCTTTTTCAAATTCCTTATCATCTCTTAAAATTTTTAGAATTTTATCTACATTTGATTTAAACTTTTCAGAATTTTCTTTATCTTTATCAAGACGATAAGTAAGCAAGTATAAAGCACAGGCTACTCGTCTAAGGCACTTTTCTTTTTCATTTTTAAATTTTTGAATAAAATGTAAAATAAAAGCAACAAGATCTCGTCTATATGTTTTACCATTTATAGTGACTTCATGTTTATCTAAAACTTCCAAAGTTTGAAAAATATGTTGGTAATCAGTAGTTACAAACCTTGAAGCATAGACAATAGGATTACCCTTTTTATCTTTTTTCCTTTTAGAAATGAATCTAAATTTTTTTCTGTTTTTTTCATTATATTCTTCATAATAATCTTTAAAAATTTCTTCTAAAGATTTTTTAGATCTTTTATACTCTTGTACTAACTCAGAAAAAACAAGCCCTCCGATTTCCCATACCCTCATAAAAGGCATTTGTCTATCTGTAATATAACAAAGCCAATGAGTAAGAATCCTTTCAGAATTAGTCAAGTCTGGAGCAAAATTTTTAAGAATTCTTTCCTTTTCTTTTTGTTGATTTTCCTTACACCACTTCTTTTTATCTAACCAAGAAATAAATTTAAAAATTTTAATAAGTAAATCTTTGTTTGGTATTTTAATCTTACCTTTACTCACTTTACATCTCCCACAATATAAATAAGTTTTACTTTTTAATCAAATCAGGTTGTATACCTATCATTTTTTATAAAATTTTCAAAAACTTCCCATCTATTTTTGTATTTTCTTCTTAAAGGTCCTATATTTATTCCGGGAAGTTTACCTGGTTGCAAACTACTTCCAAAAAGTTCTCTATCTGCTAAAATTTCCTCTCCGGTAAGAATAAAGTATTCAGGATATTGTCCAATATCTTTTAACAAAACAAATACATAAACAAAGTCTCTTCTAACTTCTTCAGGAGAGATTAAATAGCAATTCGATTTTCTTAAAGTCTTAACTTGCACATTAAAGGTATAATCTATCTTTTCATTATAAACGAATAAATCTATAGCTTTAGCACTTCCAAAGGTCAGAGAAACTTGAAAACCTCTTTTAAGAAGTTCAGCAGCGACAAATAATTCCCCAGCTAAACCTGACTTTTGTTTATCTTTCCCTTTCTTAGTCATGATTCTTCCTCTTTTTTTTAATTATTATAATCTCTACATTCTCAAGTTAAGAAATATTTCTTTAACTCCTTAAAAAATTCCACCACTCTATCCTTTCCTGAAAAAGAGAAAATTGCCCAGGCAAAAAGAAATGGGTATTCCTCGGTTACATCTAAATTAAATTTAGGAAATTTCTCTAATAATGGTGAAAACTTTTTCAAAATTTCGGTTTTGATCTGCTCAAAAGTAAATCTAAGATTTATTTCCCCACCTTCAAACCAAAAGATAACTTCAATCCTATCAAATTTTACCGCCACTTCTATATCCAGACTTTTATAATTGAACAAATTATGTATCGAACACCTTAAAAATTTTTCTTTTACAAAAAAGCAAATATCTCGTAGGTCAGCTCCAGTTATAGGATGCTTCCAAGAAATTTCGTAGCCAAGATTTTTTATCTCTCTTGCAAGTTTTTCAAGTAGGGCTTTTCTATCCTCCTTGGCAAGAAGTCCATCTACCGATTTTTCTATAGGCTTTTTTAAGTAATAAAGCCTTAATGTGTAAGCAGCCTTCTGATACTCCGGAGGTTCAGTTCCTTTAAAGTTGAATTTTTCTCGTGAAGAATTTTCTATTTCCCAGCCATCAAATTCCATCTCAACGCCTGCGAGTCTAAAAACTTCCTGGCTGAATTTTCTAAAAACTTCTGCATCATTTGCAATTGCTTTTTTTCTAAAAGGAATTTTAGTTCTTCCTTTACCTGTTATGTTAGGGTCAGCATAAAAGATAAAAATTACATCCACATAGTTAGGATCAGCATCTATTATTCCTAAAAGGATCTCCATAAGCACAAATACTTCCAAAATCCCAGGTCTTTTGGAAGCAAAGTAATGTTTAAACTCGCGAGGGGGAATCAATTTCAACTTCTACCTTCCATCCGAGCTTATTTAAAGCTTTTATCAATCTTTTTCCAACTTCATCAATTGAAAGTTTTCTTGAAGAGTACATGGTAGTTTCAAAGTTCTAATTTTTAATTATATTATACTCAAAATGACTGACATCATTATGTCAAAATTTTATACAATTTTTAAAAAATAAAAAAATTTTATAAGTTCTTTAAAGCTTCTTTAAGCTCTTCCTGAATTTCCTCTTTCAGCCATTCTGGAGAAATTACTTTAAAATAAGGGATCCAGCGGTAAAGCCAATGTTTGAAAACATGCACCCCCCTCACTTTAAATTTTACTTCAAGCCAACCATCCTGCAGTTCTTTACATTCCTGATCTTTTACCCACTTTCTTCGTAAAAAATACTGCCTCACCTCTGGAGAAAAATGTACTACTACTTCCTCTTTTTCAGCATCTACATAAGGACCAAATGTTTCCTGAATTTTTTCCACTGAAGTTACTTCATTTTTAGGTAAAAAATAACGGTCAGTTAATCTCCAGGAGCGAATTTTATCAAGAGCAAAA
>Ga0190363_1001717_pt1 | contig 12904 bp, 10 predicted proteins | sample 48721867_MG_FD_161272 | JGI IMG/M metagenome (GOLD analysis project Ga0190363, IMG submission 161272) | Hydrothermal vent microbial mat bacterial communities from Southern Trench, Guaymas Basin, Mexico - 4872-18-6-7_MG | ecosystem: Environmental > Aquatic > Marine > Hydrothermal vents >...
TTCAGGCTCAGGAGGTCCTTGACGCCGAGGAAGTCGCAGAGGACCCTCGCGAGGACCCAACCCCCACGAGCCAAGCCAACTATGACATCCGGCTGATACCCCGACTCCCTGATCCTCTCCGCAACCCTCTTAGCGAGATCATAGAAGAGACGCCAGTCCATAACCTCACACTCAAACCCTTCTCCCTGCATGGCGACCCAGACTCTAACGAGGAAACATGAGGAAATAAAGGTTACCTGTCGCCATCCGCCCACTCAAGAGAACCTGCTGAGTTGGAAACGGAGGAATAAAAAGGAAGTTGGGGGCAAGAGATCCTCAGGAGCGAGATAGAGGGTCTCCTCCTGATGAGGGCCCTTGAACACCATGAACAATTAGAGGTAAAGAGTTAATGGTTGGGGCTAAGTTCATCGCACTAACTTGGGATGAGATAGACGAGATGCTAAATAAGATCGCGGAGAGGGTAAAGGAAAGTGGCTTCAAGCCAGACGTCATCCTGGGTATATCAAAGGGGGGCATCATACCTGCGGCTATCCTATCGGATAGACTCGGCGTTGACTCCGACATCATAGGAGTGCGATACTACAAGAACATCGGAAGGGTGATGAGGAGACCGGAGATTCTGCAGCATGTCTCAATAGAGCTGCGTGGAAAGAGGGTGCTGGTAATAGACGACGTCGTCGATACGGGTCATAGCCTACAACTGGTGATGAGGTACGTGAGGAAACGAGGTGCAGAGAAGATGATGACCTGCACCCTCCACTACAAACCCTGGGCAATCATCAAACCGGACTACTTCCTGACAGAGACAAAGGCCTGGATCATATACCCCTGGGAGATAAACGAAACAGTCGAGAGCATCGCCAAGAGCTTAGAGAGGAGACGATTAGGGGAGGGGGAGATTAAAAAAGAGCTAAGGAGGATGGGGGTCCCCGAAGGAATAGTAAGGGAGATACTACAACTCATCGGGAAGACCCCTCAGTCCTGAGATAAGAATTAAGGGGTTCCCCTTTCGATTTTCGATTAGAACATTTTGTTCAAACTATAATTTTGTTTTATATTCTATTTAAGATCTCTTCTTCAGAATTTTTTGCTTCTTCTCTATACCAATAAAAATTTATATCTACCTTCTCGACTCAATAGAACATGGTAGTCTATATGTCCAAGGAGAAGGAGATCCTCCCACCCGAGTTCTTCGTAGAGGAGTCGAAGAGGCTGGTTGATGAGGCTCAGGAGGAGGGCTTGATCATCAGGATCATGGGGGCGCTCGCCATATGGCATCACAGCCCAGAGTACCATGACCTCCATAGAAGGTTAGGCAGACTTGGGGAGCAAGTCTTTACAGACATAGACTTCATGGCGTTGAATAAACAGAGGAAGCAGCTGGTAAAGTTCTTTGAGAAGAGAGGTTACACCATTCCTCTTACATATAGACTTCATTTGGCGCAACTGAACAGGTACATCCTCACGGGGGAGAAGATCTACATAGACCTCTTCTTCGATAAACTCGACATGTGCCATTGTATAGATTTCCGGAAGCGTCTGACCCTTGACTATCCCACCATTACCCTCGCGGATATCGTGTTGGAGAAGATGCAGATCGTGGAGATCACCGAGAAGGATATCAAAGATACGATGGTGCTCCTGAGGGCACATGACGTCGGCGAGACCGATAAGGAGATGGTGAATGGTCCCTATATCGCAAAGCTACTCGCCAAGGACTGGGGCTTCTGGTATACCGTGACGACAAACCTCGATAAGGTAAAGAAGCTCTTGTCAGTGTACGACGTGCTAACAGACGAGGACAGGAGGATCATCGCCTCGAGGATCGATAAGCTCAGGGAGTACATCGACCGGGAGCCGAAGACGATGGGTTGGAAGATGCGGGCCAAGATAGGGACGAAGAAGAAGTGGTACAAGGAGGTAGGAAAACAGAGATATTAAAAACTTTCTTAATTTATTTTCGTTTTTATCATTTACCAAAGGGAGTTTGCAAGCGGTGGGGATTCGAGGTTTATTCAGGAGGGAGGATGAAAAGAAGAAAGCCATAAAAGAGAAACTCGAAGAACTTTGCGATCTCATCAACCTATTGGATGCTTATCAATTTAACCACTTTCGAGATTATACCCGTCTAGATAGTGTCATAAACTCTGGGATCTTAGGGAAAGCAATACTATTACGATGGAAAGAGATTAAGCCAAAGTTGATCCGGATGGCGAAGATAAGTAGACATCCCCCTGAGGCCATAAGATTGATGGAGAGGAAAACGATCCTTCGCTTTAGTCAAGCTATAGGACTTGCCTTCACCACGGCCGTTATGATTATCCCTTTTATAATTCCAATGGGATTCACCGCCTTCCTCCTATTCATAGTGTGCACTCTTGCAAATATTGGAATCTATGCTTATATGTCCTTTATCGATTATAAAGTTTCTAAGATAATGGTGCAATATTTCAACAAACATCCTGAAAAATATAGTTCGTATAGAAACATGCTGAAAAAATGGACTCAAGAACTCATTTATATCTATGGTAATTATATTAGGCAGATTAAGGGCAAACCCAAGGACTATCCAATCGAATTATACAATGTGGATTACAACGGAATCAGAATCGTTAAAAAGCCCAGATTATGGAGGAAGCATTATATAGTCCATGTAAAAATTTAAAAAAATAAAAAGATGATCCATTCAATCTTTAGTTTAAAGACATTTACGCTTCTACTGGCATATACTGGACAAGCCTACCTGGTTCCAAGGTGAGGATTATACCATGAAGGATCCCACTAGTGTACTCCGAACCAGCGTTGAAGACCATCGTTCTGCCCAGCTTATATTTCCCCTTAGACTCGTGGATGTGTCCGTGCAGACCCAGAAGTGGCTGAAACTCATCTATCACCTTCCTTACAGCCACGCTTCCAGCATCCGTATAGACCGGTCTGAGAAATCTCGTTACAGGCTTTGGAGGCTTCACCGACGTATCCAACTTAGGACATGTACCCAACCCTGTGCCTTTAGGTGGAGCATGGAAGTTGAAAATGGCGTTCTCGAAATCATCTAACCTATTGATCTCTTTTCTTATTTTTTTCTCCAGTTCCTCCTCTGAGCATTCCCGTGGTGAGTCCCACGGTGTGGGGTTAACCCACTCACAGCTCACCATCTGATAAGTTCCCCCCAGCTCCACAACCCTGTGCAAGGGATAGATCACTCGTTCACTCTCAAGTATTTGCTCATCTACAACGAAGCGGTCATCGTTCCCGGGATTTGCAATGACAAGTTTGCCCTTAGGCACTATTTCATCAGCCATCTTAACCCATCTCGCCATCTCTGCCTCCATTACCTTACTGAAGATTTCATCCTGTTTCTGCGGATCATCCTTGACTTCTTCCACCTCCTCCTTTGTCATCATCCATGGATAGTATCCACTGTCACGTATGGTCTTCTTCCATTTCTCAAGTTTATCCTCTTTGAACTTCTCGATCCTACCGAAGATCCTTATGACATATTGTCCAGGCTTTGTTTCGATTATGGGTATGATAACCTTCCCAGTTAGGTCTCCCGCGGCTATTACGGCATCGCAGTTATAATATTCGGCAGCCCTTAGGAACTTCCTCCAGCACTTCTCGCTTCCATGTAGATCGCAACAATGAAATAACCTGAACTTCTTGGCCATTTCAATCAGGAAAAAAAATGAGGAGTTCTTATATTAATATTACTCTGGAGGCATCTCCTCGAACAACTTCTTTACGTCGATCCCTCGCCTCTTGTTGTAGATGCAGTATAGGATGTATATGAACAAACCTATTGCCCAGGTTGTTCCAATGAAGTAGCAAGAGAACATATCGATGTCCATACCGGCGATCCCCATCTTATACAGTCCTCTGAATAGGGCGAAGACGGCGACGATCGCTAGCCAAGGTATACCCCCTATGCTATATACATAGCCTCTCTCATAGATGTCCGTCTTAAAGAGAGAGAGTTCAACGGCGGCTAGTGCTTGAACTGTGCTACTGATTCCCACCGTTATTGCCGTTGTAGCTATCATAATGAAGACGTTATAGGCTGCGAAGAAGGTGAAGAGAATGGTTCCTAAGGTGTAGTAGATCACAGCGTTCATAGGACTATGGAATCTCTCATTTACCTCAGCGAACCACTCTGGAGCGAATCTGTCAAAGGCAACTGCAAAGAGATATCTAGCACTGCTCGACGGCCCAGGAAGAGCAGTGTTGAACAACCATATGAAAGTCGCTGATGAGACTATGAACTGTATAATTGGATTTGTTGTCAAGGAACAAGAGAATGTCGGCGTAACTGGGTCTACGTCAGACATTATTGTGAACTGGTCTACTAGGCCTTTAGCGTGAGCATAGCATAACCTTGTTACGAAGTCCCCATAGGTTCCGTACATCAGGGCGCATAGCAGAGCGTAGATTGACCCTACAAGTATCAAAGTCCCCACAGTCGCGATGGGTATGTTCCTTGACGGATTTCTGGTCTCACCGGCAAAGCTACTTACTGCAGTCATATATCCAGAATAACCCCACTCAGCCGGAACTAGAACCCTCATTGTATTATTCCAGTTTATCCCGGTCCCGGCTGCTGCTCTCCATTCCTGGAATCCATTTGCATTAGTTATATCAACGACCTCTTTGTACGCCCCTGCACCCCATACAGCATCCCACTTCGCGGGAACGGCAGAACTCGGCGTAATGGCGAATAAGATGTATTGAATGAACGTCCCTAAGAGGCCGTAAGCAACGGTAATATTGACTAGCCATTTTAGGACTCTCATGCCAAAGATGTTTCCTAACCCCATGAGCAAAATTAAGCCGATCGTCACAGCCAATCTGAACGGTATATTCGACTTCAGATAGGTGGCGAAATCCATGAGCCCTGGGTTATGTGTATAGTTGCCGTAGAGGGCGATCGTTAGTGATAAGAAGGATGAGACGAACCAGCAGAGCAACGCTGAGGACATCCCCGGCGTGATGATGCTGGTCCATTGGCTCATAACGGCGTATCCACCATGGAAGAACCGTGAATACCATACGTAATAGCCCCCAGATCGAGGTAAGCATATAGCGAAGCCCAGTGTGATCAAGGTCGTGGGCATTAAGGTCAGTATCGGAAGCAGATATCCTATCGCGACATTCGCCCCGGGATAATTATAAGAGGACCAAGTCGAATACCAGTTAATCCCTGACCCATAGGCAATAGAGAGACCGATCGCGATGGCAGACCCCGTCCCCAGCTCTCTCGTGATACCAGTCGCCTCTCGGACGAAGAGCGTGGGTACAACTTCCTCCTTAGACATCGTACATCTAAATAAAGAAATTGAGTATTAATATATATAAAACTTATCTCTGACAAAGGATAATAGAAATGGAAAATGGATTTTAAGAAAAAAATGTTCCATTAAATCTTCTAATGAATGTAAAATAATGAAAAACAGAAAACTTTAATTGAAAAGTATAGAAAGGAAAATAGGTTTCCCCCAATAAGACCTACAAGAGATAACCACCAAGGAGGAGAAGGAAGCTGATAGGAGAGATACGTGCTTCCTTTAATATCTCATATCTCTTAACAATTTTTTTAATTATGATAATCTTTGCCTACAACACCAATGAAGAACCTAGGGGGACAATAGTTGCCTTCTATCCCGACGATATCTGGAAGAACTATGGAGAGACTATAATTTTAACGATAAGAATAAAGGATGAAGGAGGCAATGGTACCCTCTGGTATAAAATAAGCCTTATAACTGACTCAACTATCTTCCTCATCACAGAAAGAGAAGAATTTTTCATGGAGAACCAGACAAAATCCTACACAATCACACATAGCATGGTCTATAACCACGATATTACTCTCATAGCTACGGTAGGCCATGGTAGCAAACAAGATGACTCTAAGGTTATCCAGATACACTACACAAGCGAGATGCCTGGAGGGGAAGGAGAAAAGGGAAAATTGATACTCATCCTAAATAAGTTTATCATCTTCACTTCTGCAGTCATGATCATTTTAATTTTCGTTGATTTTTTAATAAAGAGGCTGAAGCGTCGATAGACTCCGAAAATTTTTTATCCAGAAAGGGAGAAGGGGTTAAGAATTATGAGGGGTTTGTCGCTTCTTTTCGCTGCGGTGAAGTTGGCTCTCAGAAATTTATCCAGAAGGAAAGTCCTCACAGTCTTTATGTTCCTCAGCCTAATGGTTATGACGACTGGCTTTCTTCTGATCGTAACCGTCTCTGAGAAGATCACTCTTGAGGTCTCCTCCTATGAGGGATCAAGAGTTTTAAGCACGGGATATGAGGCGGGGTGCCCCTACTGGTGCGATATAGTCATCGTCCCGAAGAAGGGGGAGAACTTCATCCCTGAGTCTGTGCTCTCAGAGGTCATGAGGGTCTCAGGGGTGGAGTGGGCAGAGCCGTCTATTGGGACTATCCCGAAGCCCGATAGGTTCTCCGGGGATTGGAGGATAAGGAAGCCAAACGGCACAATACTGACCCCAACTCCTGTGATGCCCTTAATAGAGGGGATAGATCCCCAACTCGAACTCCTTAGACTTCACTTCGACCTGAGAGTCATTGAAGGTAGATTTCTGGAAGAGGGTGAGAGGGGTGTGGTTGTGATAGGCATAAGCCTTGCGAGGATATTTAACATAGAAGTCAATGATACGATAATAATCCCCAGCACATTGAAGAATATCTTCGGCATCTTCTCGATAAAGAGGGACGCTGAGTTCAAGGTCGTGGGGATCTATTTCACGGGGACCGCCTATGATTCCAAGGTCCTCACCACGACGGAAGAGGCTCAGGATCTCTACGATCTGCAGAACCGGTTCACCTGTATCTTTGTGAAGTCCCGATCCGAGGGGAATAGGACGATGATCATCTATGAGCTTAACAGGATCCCGGATGTGAGGGTCTTCATCCCGACGGAGAGGAAGATGCTAGTGCCGGTTATGATGGGAGATTACGTCATCGCTGTACCTATGAAGATGACGACCTTATCCCCCACGAGCGTGGTTGAGGTGGCTCATGCCCAGATCTTCCTCATAGCAGTCTTCGTCACGGGCGCCTTCATAGCGAGCTCCACCTCCTCCAAGCTCTATGAGAGGCGCCATGAGATCGGACTCCTGAAGAGCATAGGGTTCAAACCCTCCTTCATCCAGCTTCAAGTTGTCTTCGAGACGCTCTTTATCGGCTTCACCGCTGGGATAATAGGGTTCTTGGTTGCGAACTCTGTGGCCTTCCTCTCACAGACGCTTACCCTCTCATGGCTCCCTCCCTTCCCATTGAAGATGGGTAGGGGCTGGTTCACCCTCGTCCTCGTCCTCTCCTGCGGGGTAAGTGTCCTCTCGGCCTACATACCGGCCGTCAGATCATCTTGGGCCTCACCGATAGAGGCGATGAGGGGGGGTTAAGATGAAGAGGGGCTCCCTGCTCTTACTGATTCTCGTCTTCATCGTCTTGTCCCTTCAAGGAGGCCTTAGCCAGGGAGAGCCTCTTACGATAGTGCCTATTGGGGAAGAATATGAGTATTATATCAACATGGAGCGAATAATCGTAAAAATCTTTGAGAACGGATCTGCCCTCGTGACAATGGATCTATTCCCGACCTTCATTACAGGCCAAACAGGGCCTCTCAATATATCACTTCCCTATATTATCGATCAGCTCAAGATAATCAGAGTATCCTGCATCCCAATTCAACATTTCATGAATTTCAGGACCTTTCCAAGCATAAACGATACTAAGGTTGAAGTCTACCTCCTCCATCCTCAAGCATACATCGAGTTGGTATACCTTCTTGACGATGTCCTTGACTTGGGAGAAGGTGTCGTTGAATTTAGGTTCTCGGAGACCGTTCACATCAAAGAGCTCCATTTACGCATGGAGCTGCCGGAGAGGTACGGGGTGAACTATCCCTCGGCGCGGATATCTCCCCCTTCATCCCTTCAGACCTATCAATTGCCTGTTTTGGCGCTCTCCGGACAATCCAATTTAGTGGTTGAGATGAGCAATATAAAGGCGGTCACGATCTCCATTAGGTTTAAGGTGAAGAGGATCGATATAAGGAAGGACCTATTGACCCTATTGGAGTCCCTGCTCCTGTCAGTGGGGATACCCTCCCTTATCTTCCTCGTCCCGAGGATCTATGGCGAACGTCTCAACATCTTTACGCTCGCCCTTAAGAATAACCTGAGGAGGAGGGAGAAGTTCTACATAAACCTCTTTGGTGTCTCCACAACGATCTCCCTGATATCTTCGATACTCGTGCAGAGCAGGGTGATCCGGTCCATTATCCAATCGATGGGAGAGGGTCCCATACCCTCGGTAGGACCTTATATGTATCTACTGATAGGGATAACCCTGCTGATTGGGGGGTTCCTGGTCTTTGAGACAAACCTATCCTCCGTACTGGCGAGGAAGGTGGAACTGGCGATCTTGAAGGCTATCGGTTTTGATACCATGGGCATAACCAAGATGGTCCTCGTCGAGGGCATCTTCTTGGGACTGGTCTCAGGTATAGTGGGAAGCCTTACAGGTGCCCTCTTCGCCATATTTCCCTACCTAAAACTGACGAATTATTACAGGGCTCCCCCGATCAGCAAACTCCAGGAACAGGTAGGAGGGGTCTTCCTGTTGCTGGCCCCTACGATCTCCTTGGTTCTGGGAAAGATATATCTAAAACGTTGGAGATCAACGGTGAAGATGGCCTTTATCGCGCTTTTGTTGAATATCATCCAGTTCTATTTCCGGTATGTCCTCCGTCCCTTCGTCGATATCCCACTCTTATCCACGGTGCCCTTGATGATGACCTACTGTACGATCTCCGTGATAATCGCGCTTGCCTTTATAACAATAGCAGTGCTCTACCCGAGCATCAAAGCAGGGATAACAAAACCCATGGAGATGATGAGAAGTGTCTGAGGAATATATCATCACGGCCGATAGGCTGTGGAAGGTATATCGAATGGACAAAGTAACAGTTAACGCCCTCTCCGACGTCTCCCTAAAGGTGAAACGAGGAGAGTTCATCGCACTAATGGGTCCCTCGGGGGCGGGGAAGACGACCCTCCTCAACCTGATAGGCGGGTTGGATCGGCCTACATCGGGGACGATCTATGTAAAGGACCTTGAGTTGTCCTCGTTGAATGAGCGAGAGTTGACCGAGTTTCGGCTTAAGGAGGTAGGCTTCGTCTTCCAGAATTATAACCTTATACCTGTCTTAACGGCCCTGGAGAACGTCCAGCTCCCGACGATTGCGGCGGGGCTGCCCGGGGAGGAGGGAAGGAGAAGGGCGATCGAGCTTCTTGAGAGGGTAGGGCTGGGAGGACGGCTGCATCACAGGCCCACTGAACTCAGTGGCGGGGAACAGCAGAGAGTCGCTATAGCCAGGGCCTTGGTGAATAATCCCTCAATACTCCTCGCCGACGAGATCACCGGAAACCTCGATACCAAGACGGCCTACAGCATCTTGGACCTCCTGAAGGAGTTGAACAAGGAGAGGGAATTGACGATAATAGCCGCGACCCACGACCCCGAGGTGGCGAAGACCGCTCAGAAGATCGTGAGGATGAGGGATGGAAGGATAATCGATCAGACTAAATAGGACCCGGGCTCTCGTACCGGGAGGATGTAGGAAAGTGGGTGGTCAATAGATCTATGATTCATCGGCCGTAGAGACCGAGATCTTAAGTGTTTGATGCTTGTTTATCGTCAAGGGGTCGAAGGTTACCGCGATATAATCCTCCTCCGCTTGGATATCGGCCTCGATCTCTCTATCGTCAAGGGTCACCGTTCCTCTAATGCCCTTCACGCCGACGGAGGGCAGTTCCAGGCGTTTCAGGTTGAGAGAGCCGTAGTTGATGGTTAGGCTGAATTCTCCTCCCCCCTCCAGATCTTCTGCGTGTATAGACCCCAGCCTGAGGCTACAGAGAAGAAGACACGGAATTCGTCTTGGAAGATCTTGGGTGAGAAAGCTATACGTTTCTCTGGGGCGGAGTACCCGAACCCGGATAGGGCGAGTAGCAACGCGTAACTCGCCATCGAGCGGGCGTAATGGTGACCGCACTCGAATTCGTCCCAGGGATTACGGCGGTCCCCCCTATGACGCCTCCTGGTCCCCATAACTAAGCTCAGACCTTCTTCGATCATCCCCTCGTAGATCATATGGCTCGCGACTTGGTATTCGATCCCACACCAGACCTCATCGGTGTAGATCACAGGGTAGCCCGGCCTGCCCCCCTTAGGCCATGTGCATAAAATTAAGCCGGCCTCGTCATTAAGGGCGTAGACCCGGAGTAGGGAGGGGTGATCCCATAGGGTCGGCCTCCAATTATACCTGAAGATCGACTCCAGGGCCTTATGGACCTTCTCTGGGTCGTAGAGATATCCCAGGCCGAGAATATGGCTATGCCACTGTCCGATCATCTGGTCGGAGAGGCATCCTCCTCCGAACTGCCATTTGGGCCAGTCCTTGAATCTATCGTCCTTGCCGTGCCTCATCGCCAACCATCGGTAGGGATCTGGCCATTTCTCATGGGCCTCTGGCTCGACCCTCTGTTCATAGTATTCGCCGTTGAAGAGGTTCTCATCACACCACTTCGAGCCCTTCCTGGAGAGTTCGGCATACTCCCTGGCCTTATCCTCCTCACCGAGGTGGAGAGCAAGTTCCGAGGCTGCCCGAAGGGCGGCCAGGTATAAACTCCCTGTCATAGTGTTCGGCCCGTAGAATTCTATGTCATAGGTGTTGTGCTGCATCCCCTCCATTACACCGTCCTTGTCCGCATCCCAGTACTTCCATGCGAACTCCAGGATCTTCTTCACCGTAGGCCATGTCTTCCTCAGCCACGCCTCATCGCCGGAGACCAGCCAGTGGCGGTAGACTTGGAGAACCATCCCCATCTGCCCATCCGCCGCGGGGTGGAAGGTGGGCTTCGCCCTCGTCCCGAGAGGTAATGGCATTCGGAAGGCCATGAACCCGTCCTCCTCCACCGAGTGGGTCAGATGGGCGTCGAGCATGGATCGCTGTAAGTTGGGGAATAGATAGGGGAGGGCCTGGGCGTAGTTCCAGACGTGGGTGCAAGAGCCCTCGCAGCAGCCTGAGTTGTTAGAACAGCCCTCGAAGCCATAGAAGGTACCATCCTCAAGGCGGAGACAGGTATTTGTCTTCAGGGTTGAGAGTTGAGAGCTTATGGCATCGAGGACGTGGACGGGGAGCGTAGAGGCAAACAACGTGTCATGGAAGAGCCTCGTCTCCTCCCAGAGACGATCAAGGTTCGACGCCACGTATAACGCGACATGCCAGGCATCTTTCCATACGGTGGCATAATAGTTCTTCCAAGTAGCCTTGGGTTCCTTCCCGCTCCAATAATGTTCAAAGATTGGGAAGTGCCAGGAGATCATAAAGGGAATAGATGCTGATCCGCCGGGCTCCAGTCTGAGGCTGGCTGCAACCGTTCCTGTATTGGAGTCCCCCGACTCAGGGGGGAATTCGTCGGAGGAGGTTATAGAATCCCAGAACTTACCTAACCTATCGTCCTTCCAACGGGTCCAGACAGCGGAGTTGGGCCATGTGGTCGCGAGTGCCATGGAACCGTAGCGTGGAGAATCTGGTTGGAACTTTGTCGTTGAGAGATATAACCCCCTGATACCTGGACCCTCCCTGACCTCATTGATATCCCCTCCAGCCTCCTCTGGATAGCCGATTATGTTTGTTAGATTTCCGAAGATCGTCGCTGAGACCGGCTCATCGCCGATGTTCTTTAATCGAAAGAAGAATATGGCGACGGGGATGCTCGAGTCCTTCTCGTTGAAGGGTATGAAGGGATTGAAGGCCTCAAGGGTTACCTCTAAGGGGATATCGGAATCACTTAGGGAGAGAGTCGCGATTGGAAAATGGCCTGTGAAGGAGACCTCACGAAAACGGGGGAGCCCCTGACCAATATCTCTCCGCCCTCTGCTATAGGTGAGAGAATGACCATCGCCGACATAAGAGCCCTCGACAGGGCCTTGGAGAACCCTCACCACAGGCGACCCACAAGGGGACCGCACCTTCAAGGTGAAGAAGGACCTGGGTACGATGAACCCCTTCGCCGGCCGGTTCATAATCTCCCAGTCCCTGAGCTGCCCCCATCCCCCCAAGCTTATGGACTCCGTCCCAATCCCGCCAAGGGGGAAGGCTATCTCATCGAGGTTACGCCCCCTATAGATCGGTTGGGGTCCACGTCGAAGAAGCTCTTCCCTTGTAAAGGGTATCTTAGGCATATTTAGAAATAGTTCTACTTATACTATTAACTTTTGGTCAAAGAGTCTTTGATAGTGGCTTAAGGCTGTTATCTCTTGGATTGATCAGGCCTTGGAGTACACATTCTCCTTCAGAATCCTCTGGAGAAGGTCGGGTTCAGACCTCCGGGATGGAATCAGGTAGATCTTTCCCTTGGTTAAATAAGCTATGAGGTTGCATATGACCAACCCCGTCGCTAAGGAATCCCATCTTTTCCTGAGTTCTCTCAGAAAGATTCCTCCATGGAACTTTCCATCCCTGATGGCCATGGTATAGATTCTCTTCACCTCCTCCTCATCTACTTTAAAGGATCCGCTATATGGGTCCGGATTCACCAAAACGACGTGTATCCCCTCCTTTCTCACTCTGTGGGAGATCGCTACGACATCTTCAAGGGCCATTATCCCCGCCCGACTGCTCACAGTTAGGATGAAGGGACGTGGTTTATTTGTACGAGGATCGTAGGGTAGAGGAACATTTGCAAAGCCATCAGTCACTATGATCATGAGCGGGATCGTCTCATCGTTCCTCCTCTTCTCAGCCTTCAGGACCTTCAACGCCTCATACATCCCCGCAGCCAGAGGAGTCAAACCGCTAACACGGAAATTCATCA
>Ga0190363_1001718_pt1 | contig 12900 bp, 10 predicted proteins | sample 48721867_MG_FD_161272 | JGI IMG/M metagenome (GOLD analysis project Ga0190363, IMG submission 161272) | Hydrothermal vent microbial mat bacterial communities from Southern Trench, Guaymas Basin, Mexico - 4872-18-6-7_MG | ecosystem: Environmental > Aquatic > Marine > Hydrothermal vents >...
TAACCTGTTAATTAACAACGGACATTATCAGATCATGCACCCCTAGTATATCTATCTCCCTTTCCTCCCCTTTTCCTCCCGTCATCAACCACATCCCATATTGAGCGTGATTGGCATCGTCAGGCCCTGTGTCGTTCTCATGATGATGGATCTCGCCGGAACCGACCGTTCCGAGGGAACGCCACTTTAGTCCTCCGAAGTAGACGATCAGGTCGGGAGGAATGTTCCTGACGGCCCTGTAGACCTCTTGGGGCTTATAAACGACAGTACCTAGCGGGTTGCCGAACTCATCGGTTATCCCCTCGACGGCCGATTTTATCTCATCCCTAACCTTCTCATACTCCTCCTGGGGCACGATCCCTTCCGGCTCTCTCCCTTTGACGTTCAGGAAGACCCTGCCGTAATATCCCCCCTCCCCCCAGGCGATCGTTTTGGACCAGTCCACCATCCCACGACGTATGAGATCGCTCATTCTAGTCGGCTCCTCCGGATACTCCTTCAACGTCAGATACCCGTTACGGATGAACCATTCGTTTATGCTGATCCCACCGCTCATCCTCTGCACGCCGTGATCTGAGATGACGATCACCCTCGTCCCGTCCGGAATCAGATCAAGTATCTCACCTATCTTCCCATCGAGATATGCCGTGTATTCCCTGATAACATCCCTATAGGGGCTATTCGGATCATGTTTCGGATGGCCGGAGTCGTGATAAGCCCAGAACCCATGATATATTCTATCCAGTCCCATCTCAACCATCATGAAGAAATCCCATCTCCTCTCGGTGATCAGACGTTTGGCGACCTCGAACCGTCTATCGGTCATGGTGTAGATATCCTTTATGATCCTATCCTTATCATCCGTTCGGAAATCCGGCACGTCGAGCATGTATTGGCCTACCCACGATTTGATCTCCTCCTTTAACCCTTTCGGATACGTGTAATCCGACTCGGTATCGGGTGCCAGGAACCCGGAGATCAAGCATCCCCTGATCGGCTTGGGAGGATAGGTGAGAGGGATTCCCAACAATATGGAGGTGAGCCCCTTCATTCCGAGCCTGTCCCAGACCTTCGGATATTTTACCATCCTGGAGTTAGCGAAGGAGAGTGAATCGTAGGAGTAGTCCTTGCGGTTTCTAAACCCGTATATCCCCAGCTCGCCCGGATCCTTGCCCGTCATCATGCACATCCACGCCGGAACGGTTATGGGCGGAATGATGGATTTCATCCTGCCGTAGGTCGACTCCTTCATCAGCGATCTAATGTTGGGCAGATCGTCTATCATCTCATGGAAGATGAGCTTCGGATCGGCACAATCCAGCCCGATTACGACCAGCTTTTCCATTTTTTCATCCCTCGCTTTCCCTCATCGCCTCCATCAGGATCTCCGCGACTTCGGGTCTCGTGAACTCTGGCGGCGGATAGATTCCTCTGCGAAGCATCTCCCTGACCTTCGTGCCGCTCAGGAAGATATGGTCCGTTGAGGGATGCGGACAGGTTTTGCCGGTAGCCATTCCCCCGCACCTCCTGCAATAAAAGGCGTGTTCGAATTTAAGCGGCACAATGCCTATCTCATCCGGATCGAACTGATCGAATATCTCCTGAGCTTCGTATGTGCCGTAATACTTTCCCACTCCGGCATGATCTCTCCCGATAATGATATGTGTGCAGCCGTAATTCTTACGGCAGATCGCGTGGAAGATCGCCTCTCGCGGCCCGGCATATCTCATGTTGACTGGGAAGACCGCCATCACGTACCGATCCTTCGGATAGTATAACCTGAGCACCGTCTCATAACACCTCATCCTCACCTCAGCGGGTATGTCGTCCGATTTAGTTTCGCCGACAAGCGGGTTGAGGAACAACCCATCGACGATCTCAAGGGCGACCTTCTGCAGATACTCGTGCGCCCGATGGATCGGGTTTCTGGTCTGGAAGGCCACGACCGTTTTCCATCCCTTCGAGGCGAATATCCTACGCGTATCGGCCGGATCAAGGCGATATCGGTTGAACCTATCGTGTTTGATCCGTCTTAAAAGCCAGATCTCCCCTCCGATCGCCGTCTCAGGCTGCCTGTAGACCCTCGCTACTCCCGGATGAGCGTCATCTGTAGTCTTATAGACTTCCAGGGCCTCGCGCTTCTTGTCCCTCTCAAATATATCCTGGACATGTATTACGGCATACTCCGTTCCCTCTTCGTCGGTTATCAGCGCATACTCGCTCCGTCCGACACGAGGTATCACATCCTTTTCGATGGGCAGCAGAATAGGGATCGACCAGACCGTTCCGTCCACGAGGCGCATCTCACCCACAACGCTTTCATAATCCTCCCTGCACATGAACCCCGTAAGCGGGCTGAAAAGCCCTGTGGCGATGTTTTCGATCTCCTGAAGATCGAAGTATGAGACGGAGATCCTGGGAAGCCGGTCGGCTCGGGCGAGCCATTCCTTCCTCTCCCGATCGGAGAGCATCCTGTTTACCAGCTTTCCGCCGTGAGGTTCTATCATATCACATGCCCCCTGGTAGTAATCCCCTTTCATCGAGGTATCTCATTATCACCTGGACACACTCCTCCACGGACATCTTATCCGTCTCAAGCGTTATCTCGGGATTTTCAGGCTCCTCGTAAGGATCATCTATGCCCGTGAAGTTCTTGATCTCTCCCGCCAGAGCTTTCCTATAGAGGCCCTTTGGATCGCGCTGTATCAGAATATCGAGCGGGCATTTGAGGTAGACCTCGATGAATTTCCCATCTTCATGCCTGGCTCGGGCCTCTCGACGGGCCTGCCGGTAGGGCGAGATGAAAGCACAGAGGGTTGCCACGCCGTTCTTACTCAGGAGCGAGGCGACGAAGCTCACCCTCCTGATGTTCTCGTTCCTGTCCTCCTTCGAGAACCCCAAATCCCTGGTGAGATCCCGCCTGACTACATCCCCATCCAGCCTCTGAACGAATGGGATCCCACGTTCCCTCAACGCCTTTTCAAGCGCCGTTGAAAGTGTGGTCTTACCAGATCCGGAAAGTCCGGTGAACCAAACCGTAAAACCTTTCCCGCGGCTGTTCTCCGACGGCATCATCTCCTCCAGCTTGCAATTGTATCCCGATTGGGATATAATTGTATTATAACAATACTACAAGGACATGTCAAGGACTGAGGAGGGGGGATTTTCCCCTCAGAGATCCTTGACCTCGGACTTTCAGGAGGCAGAGATGCTAGACAAGCTTTTCGGAAGGAGAAGATCAAGCGGCAAGCGCGTGATAGTGATAGGTCTTGACGGCGTGCCATACTCCTTCATAAGGAGGCACGCTCAAAGTGGGGAGCTCCCGAACATGGCGAGGATGTTGAGCTCGGGAAGCTTTTTCAGGATGAACTCGGTGATTCCGACCGTTTCCTCCTGCGCTTGGTCCTCTTACATGACGGGCAAGAACCCGGCCGGACATGGGATCTTCGGGTTTATCGACCGCCGGCCGAATCCGTTTTCCCTTTTCATCCCCAACGCCCGCAACCTGAGGGCCGAGACCATATGGGAGAAACTCAGCCGACAGGGCAAAAGGGTGATCGTCATAAACGTCCCTGTCACATATCCTCCGAAGCCGGTGAACGGAATTCTGATCGGCGGGTTTCTGGGCACCGATGTGAACAGGATCGGCTATCCGCCTCAGATCAACCGCACCCTTGCCCAGATGAACTACGTGATAGACGTCGATGCCAGTAAGGGACATACCGATAGAGAGGGATTTGTGGAGGAGATACACAGGACGTTTGAGAAGCGGATCGAGGTGGCGAAGTACTTGATGGAGAGGGAGAAATGGGATTTCTTCCAGCTCCACGTGATGGAGACCGATCGGATAAATCACTTCTTCTGGGAGGATTATGAGAGGGGAGATCCGAACTTCGCGCCGAAGTTCATGGATCTCTACCGGAAGATAGACGATTACCTGGGTGAGATATGGGACAAGTTCGGCGAAAGGGAAAACTATGAGATGATGGTGCTCTCCGATCACGGCTTTTGCACGCTTAAGAAGGAGGTCTACCTGAACCTCTGGCTGGAAAGGGAGGGTTATCTGAGCTTCAGATCCGAGGAGTCGAAATCGCTTGAGAATATCGCCCCCGAAAGCAAGGCATACAGCCTCATTCCCGGACGGATATTCATAAACCTGAAGGGCAGGGAGGAGATGGGAAGCGTCGAGAGGGAGGATTACGAGCCGTTGCGCGATGAGATCGCAAAAAAGTTGATCGAGGAGCTCAAAGATCCAGAGGACGGAACGCCGATCGTGGAGAGAGTCTACAGACGAGAGGAGATCTACGATGGACCGTATCTGGAGGAGGCTGCAGATCTGATAGCGGTTCCGAAAACGGGTTATGATCTGAAGGGGAAGGTATCGGTCCAGGAGTTGACCGGAAGGGGAAGGATCGTCGGCATGCATACATATGACGACGCGTTTCTCTTCGTCAAGGGAGAAGTCAAACTGGAGGAAAACGAGAGGTGGATCGGAGGGGTAAACGGGTTGGTGTTTAGATCATGTGGAATCAACGACCGATGATCACCTAAGCGTGACAGAGAAAAATATCACTTCCCTGAGGAAAGGCGCTTGCCTCCGGGGAACGGTTATCGTACCTCTAGGGAAGGACTATCGTACTTCTAGGGAAGGATTATCGTACCTCTAGGGAAGAATTATCGTACCTCTAGGGAAGGATTATCGTACCTCTAGGGAAGGATTATCGTACCTCTAGGGAAGAATTATCGTACCTCTAGGGAAGAATTATCGTACCTCTAGGGAAGAAATCGTTTTCAATGGATGGTCACAATCCCTTTATTCATAGGGGTTCGTGGCTCATTTCGGGTTGAAGATCGGCGTGCTAAACGTATTTAAAGTACTTAAACGTATATTAAACAACAACAATAATTCGCATATATAGTTAATTAGTTAGTCTAGCGAATAGGGAAGACAGAGCTGGTCAGCCTGCAAGGGGATTTTGTTGTTGCTTTTTTATCTCTTCTTTTGTATTCTTATAGGGAGGGTAAACAGCGAAGGAGGGCCAAAGTACCGGTGGAGGAGAAGGAAAAGCGAGAGGAGAGCGAGGGGAGACATCTCACCCTGGACCTTATCAGATCCGAGGTCAATATGCTTGTCCTCCCTTATTTCGCTCTATGGGATAAGGACATTCACAGGCGAACGGAAACGGAGTTCAAGGTGGTGATCCGTAGGGGAGATAAGAAACTGGAGATCTCCTGGCTCGTCGCCGCCAATCCTAAATTCGGTTATCCCGGTCCCTTCGACAGACTGGTATTCAGAGCCATCGAGCAGATCATCAGCAAACTTCCGCCCCCGGTCGAAAATCCGATTCCGTTAGGGTCCCTATACAGCTTATGCAAGAGAATGGGAATCAGCCCTGGGGGAAATAACTATAAACGGATCAAGGAAGCCCTTACGAGGCTTATGATGACCGGCGTCATATCAAAGGGAACGTTTTACAGCAAGAAGGAGAAAAAGTGGATCGAGGACGCCTTTCATCTGATCGACAGGGTGGTTTTCAAGGGGGAGGAGATGCCAAACGGGGAGACAGCCGACGGCGTCTACGTCTGGATGAACTCGTGGTATCTCGAGAACATCAACGCCCGCTACGTGAAACCGATAGACTGGGATTACCTGGCTTCCCTGACGACCTCCATAGCTCAAAGGCTCTGCGAATTCCTGAGCGTCAAGTTTTTCGGACTTCTGATGAAAGGTGGCAGGTCGATCTCCTATAAATATTCAACCCTGTGCGATTTGCTTCCTATCTCCAGACAGAGATATCTTTCAAAGGCTAAGGAGAAGCTCGATCCAGCGCACAGAGAGCTTAAGGAGACGGGATTTCTGGAAAATTGGACGTGGGAGGAAATCAAACGGAAGGGAAAGGAAAAGGATTGGCTTGTCACCTATTATCCGGGCGACAGGGCAAGAAAGGAGATTGAGCGGTTCAAAGGGGAAATTGAGCCGGCCGATGTTAAAACGCCAACCGGATCAACCGAGGATCTGTCGCCCATTCAGAACGATCTGATTGAGAAGCTCGAGCAGATCAACGTGTCAAAGGATATCGCTGAGGAGCTGGTGAGGAACTATAATCCCGATCTCATAGAGCAATGGATAGAGGCTATACGCTATACTAAGGCCAAGGACCCCGCCGCTTACATAGTTAAGGCGATAAAGAAGGGATGGAGCTTCCCGGAAAACTACCTCAAGGCATTGAGGGGGAAGCAATCCCTTCTCTCTGAGAAAAAGGATGAGGAGAAGAAAAGAAGGAGGATAAAAGAGGAGATTGAGAGGCTGAATAGCCTGTATGAATCTCTCTCTCCACCTCAGAAGGCCCAGGTGGACAAGGAGATAGAGATGAGACTTCCCTCTTTCGCCAGGGAGAAGCTGGCCAAAGGGAAAACCGACTCACCCGCTTTGAAAGCCGCCTGGGAGAGGGCGAAGATAGACGTGATAAGGGATTGGATTGAACTCGGGAGGATACACCCGTAGGGGTGAGAGCTATGATGATACTGGAGATCAGATGCAACGTCTGCGGCGAATATATACATGTATATGTGCCCAACAGTAAGATAAGGAGATGGTGGTTCATCGGAGATCTAAAGGGAGGGCTGCCCATCCCTTACGAGCTGGAAGCTGCCAGAGACATGGCGAAAAAAGCCGGAGCTAAACTTGTGGATAGCAGCGGTAAGGAGAGAATTCAATGTCCAGGATGCGGCGTCGAGTTCGAGCTGAAGTATCTTTTTGAAGACGCGAAATCGGATATCGCAGAGAACATGGAATTCTGGTTGGGAAACATAGGTTCAATTCCCCCTTAAAAGCCTCTGAGAGGCCCGTAGAGCCATTCTTTTGACCTTCCCCCTCTTATCTCCCACGTTTGTCATTTTCAAGCCCTCACAGGGCATTCTAGGGGCTTTTCATCTCGTCCTCCGATGTTCATTGAAAAAACTAGGGGTGAAGGTTATAATATCGTCGAATCTCAAGTAAGGTCATTTGTAGTCATTGAGTCATTAGGCTTCGCCGCCACTATATCCAAACTAGCTTATCGGGTGTGTGAGGATGTTTGAATTTTTCTTTTCTCCAAAGTCGGTGGCCGTTATAGGTGCTTCGAGGAACGAGCAAAAGCTGGGATACGGTGTTTTACTCAACATAGTTCAATCGGGATTCAAAGGCAGGATTTATCCCATAAACCCTAAAGCTGATGAGATACTCAATCTGAAATGCTACCCTTCCGTTTTGGACGTCCCGGACGATATAGACCTGGCCGTGGTAGTTATACCGGCTCAATATGTTTTGAAAGCGGTGGAGGAATGCGGAAGGAAGGGTGTCAAGGGCGTCATCGTCATATCAGCCGGCTTTAAGGAGATAGGAGGCGAAGGCGCAAAATTAGAACAGGAGCTGGTGAAGATAGTTCATCAGTACAACATGAGGATGATAGGGCCGAACGTGTTGGGATTGATAGACACCATCACGCCTATTAACGCCTCCTTCTCAGCCGGAATGCCACATTCAGGATCGATCGCTTTCATGTCTCAATCCGGCGCTCTATGCACCTCCGTTCTGGATATGTCCCTGGCGGAGGGGATCGGATTCTCCCGGTTCGTCAGTCTGGGAAACAAAGCCGATCTCAATGAGATCGATCTGCTTGAAGCTTGGGAGAAGGATCCGCACAGCAAGGTTATCACCGCCTATCTCGAGGGGATAGTTGATGGGGTGCGCTTCTTGGAGGTGGCCCGTAGGGTGACCAAGATCAAACCTATCATCGCCATAAAATCCGGAACAACGGAGGCTGGCGCAAGGGCCGTCTCATCCCACACGGGAACCTTAGCTGGCTCCGAGAGGGCATACGAGGCCGCTTTCAGACAGGCGGGTATCATCAGGGTTTTCTCCGTTCAAGAGCTTTTTGATTACGCCGTCGGATTCGCCCTGCAGCCGATGGTCAAAGGCGGAGGAGTCGCCATAGTGACAAACGCCGGCGGGCCTGGCATAATGATGACGGACGCCTGCGAGCGACTTAGCGTGCCGCTAGCTCGGTTTTCACGGAAGACGATAGAGCACCTGAGAGCTCATCTTCCCCCAACGGCCAACGTTCTCAATCCGGTCGATGTGATAGGCGATGCGCTGGCCGATCGATACGCGATCGCCCTGGAGACGGTGCTGAAAGATCCGAATGTCGGCGGAGCTGTGGTTATACTCACCCCTCAGGTTATGACCCAGATAGAGGAGACCGCCGAGGTAGTGGGAGAGATAGCCTCTAGATATGACAAGCCGGTTCTGGGATGTTTCATGGGGAAAGCTACCACCGAGAAAGGGGTTCAGATACTCAGGGATTACAGCATCCCAAATTACGAGGTTCCGGAGAGAGCTGCCGGCGTTCTCAGGGCGATGTATGAGTATAAGGACTGGCTTGAAACCCCTCCGCTTGAGGTAGAGCGGTATGAGTTCGACAGCGACAGGATCAAACGGGTGATCTCTACCGCTAGATCTGAGGGAAGGCTTACCCTCGGCGATACGGAGGCAAGGGAGATCATCGAGGCATGTGGCATTTCGGTTCCAAAGACAGGGCTGGCCCGAACGCCGGAGGAGGCCGTGCGGATAGCGGACGAGATCGGCTATCCGGTTGTTATGAAGATAGCCTCCCCGGACATCCTTCATAAGACCGATGTGGGTGGAGTTAAGCTGAACATACAGACGCCCAGCGATGTCAGGGATACCTTCGATCTTTTCATCTACCGTGCCACACGGTATATGCCGGACGCTACGATATGGGGATGCCAGATTCAGCAGATGGTGCGCGGCGGCAGGGAAGTGATCGTAGGGATAAGTCACGACCCCCAATTCGGACCGCTCCTCATGTTCGGACTGGGAGGGATATACGTAGAGGCTCTTCGGGATGTGAGCTTCCGTATAATCCCCCTCTCACGGCGTGAGGCCACTGAAATGGTCAACGAGATAAAATCGATAAGGCTGCTGAGGGGGTTCAGGGGCGAGCCACCATCCGACATAGATTCGGTGGTGGACGTTATCCTACGTGTGGCTCAGCTCTCTCTGGACTTCCCAGAGATCATCGAGCTGGACATCAACCCGCTCATGGTGATGGAAGTAGGAAAGGGAGCTATAGCTGTAGATGTGAGAATGGTGCTTTCATCTAAATAAGGAGGCAGGAGACAGGGGAAAGGAGGCCGGAAAAATCTGTGACCTGTGGGGTTAACCGCAGAGCTAGCGAGGTTGATCAGGTCATTTGTAGTCATTAATGACGGCGAAGCCAAATGACTTAATGACTATAAATGACCGTATTCAAGGGGAGAATTTGAGCGATACGATTAACTTTCGGGAGGATAAAACATGGTAGCCCTGTATGTCACTTCAAATCAGCTTTTCTCCGGGAAAAGCATACTGTGTGTCGGTTTGGCCAAGAGGTTCGCCGAGGAGGGCCTTTCATTCTGTTACATGAAGCCGGTCAGCACCATGGCACGGATCGAAGAGGGGGAGGTGATCGATGACGATGCGCTGTTTATCAAAAGGTTCTTCGACCTGCCTCATCCGTTGAGCGATCTGGTGCCGATCGCCCTGACACCGCAGACGGTCGAGGCGATCCTGCGCGAGACGGTTAAGCTGGACTTCGAAGGACGGCTGAAGGAGGCTTTCAGAAAACATGCCAGGGACAAGGATATCCTGCTCCTTGAGGGCGAAGGCTCCATGTGTGAGGGTTACATAATCGGACTTTATAAATCATATGTGGCCGATCTCTTCGGCGCTAAGGAGCTGATGGTGATCAGGTATGAATCTGACATGGCGGCCGTAGATGAGTCGCTCGCCGCTAAGGACATGCTTGGGGATACACTGTTAGGGGTGGTTTTAAACATGGTGCCAAAGCCCAGGATGCAGTTTGTTGAAGAGGTGATCCGTCCCTATTTGGAAAAACGGGGAGTACCTGTGTTAGGAGTGTTGCCTCGTGAGCGGGTCCTTCAATCCGTCAGCGTGGGGGAGCTGGTTGAAGCCTTGGACGGTGAGGTTCTATGCTGCGAGGAGGGATGTAACGAGCTGGTGGAACACATAACGATAGGTGCTATGACGATAGAGGCCGCTTTGTACTACTTCCGGCGTAGGGCAAACAAGGCCGTTATCACCGGGGGAGATAGGCCCGAGATACAGCTCGCTGCGCTTGAAACTCCGACCAAATGTCTGATCCTGACGGGAAACATCTACCCGAACCCGATAATCCTCTCCCGCTCGGAGGAACTCGGCGTGCCGATAATCCTGGTCCGTCACGACACCTTCACGGCCGTGCAGTTGATAGACCAGGTCTTCGGGAGGAGTCGGTTCTGTCAGGAGAGGAAGATAAATTTCTTCGGGAAGCTGCTCGACGATCAATTCGATTTTCAAAGGTTTTATGATGCTTTAGGGCTTATGGTCTGAGGATAAAAACCGTTCCTTTATCACCTCTCTCCTGTAGGCTCTCAGGGTATATTCTGTTAGAGGGGAGAATTTCCCTGTCCTCTTCTCCCTTGGGAATCTCTCTCTGATGTAAGAGGGAAGCCTTCTTTCGACTTCCTCGTCCACCTGCTTTTTCTCTGAGGGGGAGAGAGAACCATAGATTTCGTCAAGCCTTCTACCTTCCTCTTTCGTTCTTTTCCTCTCCTCCTCTTCCATTTTCTCCAACCTTGTCCTGATCTCTTCCTCCTCTTTGCTTCTCAAAAACTCATCCGGTAGAGACCAGTTTTCTTTTATCGCCTTGACGATATATGCCGCTTTATCTTTCGCTTTGACGTATTGTATAGCCTTTATCCACTCTTCTACTAGATCACCGTCATACCATCTGACGAGGCTCTCGGCGGTTATCCTTGAGACGTTGAGTTTCATCAGACTATCGATCAGCTCGATCTGGTGATCTGTGAGATCGCCTGCTTCTTCCCTCACCTCGGATCTGTCCTCAGGCAAGATCAACTGATAATTGAACTTTCTGATTTCACTCTTCGCCTTCTCTCCAGGATAATATGTGATAATCCAGTCCTTGTCCCTCTCATCGATGATCTCCTCCCATGACCATCCCTCCAGGAATTTTGACCTTCTTAACTCTTCATGAGCCGGATCGAGGATCTTCCTCGCATCGGAAAGATATCTCTGTCGGGCGAGAGGCAGCAGGTCGCACAAGGTTGAATACCTGTATGAGATGGAACTTCCACCTCTCATCTTCATGCCGAAGAATTTAACGCTGAGCAGCTCGTAGAGCCGCGAGGCGATGGGGCTTCTAAGGGATCTATAGTACTCCCAGTCGATCGGCTTGACATATTGGGCGTTGAGGTTATCGAGATACCATGAGTTCAGGTAAATGTAGTTATCGTCGGCTATCTTGCCGTTCGGCATCTCCTCGCCTTTGAAGATCACGCGTTCGTACAGGCTGAATACATCCTCGATCCATTTACGCCTGCCTTTACTGTAAAAGGTTCCCTTAGTGTGGATCGTCGTAGTTTTAAGCCTTATCAAGGCGTCTTTGATGAGCTCGTAGATTCGCCCTCCTTTGCTCACCCCCATTCTCTCGCAGAGCTTATAGAGAGAACCTATGCGAATGGGATTTTGTATCGGCGGTTTCAACTCACTGATGATTTGCTCGATAGCTTTGAAGACTTTCCTGTCGAAGGGACCAGGGAAACCGTAATCGGAGTTCGAGCTTACCTTCCAGAAGATTTCCACCTTCTCGTCACCCCGACGCACGGTTCTTTGATACTCTATTCTCCTTCTGCTGTGAGCGTCCTTGTCCCATAAGGCGAAATATGGATAGACAAGCAAGTTAACTTCGGATTTGATCACCTCGGGGGTGGTGATCTTTACCGACTTTTCCTTCTCTGATTGCTTGTTTCTCCTGTCGTTCATGGTTTGTTTCCTCCTTCGGCTGCATCCTAAAGAGAGAAAAAAACAACAACAAAAAGTGCTGGACATGCTGATGGCCTTCTACGGCTTAACCCCAGTTAGTATATATATAGTTCTTAGTATACGATTATTGTTGTTGTTATATTAGTTGAAAGTATTACGTTGATAAAGCAAGAAACGTGCCAAGCTCACGAACGCCCATGAATACTGGGTTTCTCGATAGGTAGCACGGTTTTGTATTCGAGTAGAAGTACGATAGTCGCTCGAGTAGAAGTACGATAATTTTCGAGTAGAGGTACGATAGTTTCGAGTAGAGGTACGATAATTTTCGAGTAGAGGTACGATAGTCGCTCGAGTAGAAGTACGATAATTTTGGGTAATTTTAAAAAATCAGGAGATAAAACCAGTTATCATCGGAGTTTATGGCGTTTTTTCGAATCGTGCTACTGGCGATCTACACCAAGAAGAGCGGTAGGGCTCACTCATCATCGAGGATCTTCAAGCTTTCCATTATTATCTCCCTGATTTTTCGGTTGGTGAGTCCTTCTTGTCTCAGCATTTTGATCAGACTCGGTATGAGCTCTCTGGTTTCCATCTCCACTATTTTTACTCTTCCCTCTGGGGAAAGCCTATATCTACCTCTGCCGGTCTTCTCGATAAGTTCTCCTTGGACGGCGATAGAGGAGAGGGTGGAGAAAACAGATGACTTTTTCCTCCCCGGTTCGATTTTCTCCACCTCGTTATATATCTCAGTTGAGGTAAACTCCTTCTTCCCCTCTTTCATAAGGTTTTCTATGGCTTTTATCACCAAATCCTTCAACCTCAAGGTCCTTCACCTCCTCACTGGATTCGATAGGTCCAGCATCTGACGTCCAAGGTCCGGGGCTGAGATGATTGACGGCTACATCAACCTTAATCTCATCATATCTCCTTAGGCTTGACCTTAACGGCACAGACCTTGAATTCCGGTATTTTGGCTATCGGGTCAAGGGCGTCGTTTGTCAGAAGGTTAGCGG
>Ga0190363_1001719_pt1 | contig 12886 bp, 12 predicted proteins | sample 48721867_MG_FD_161272 | JGI IMG/M metagenome (GOLD analysis project Ga0190363, IMG submission 161272) | Hydrothermal vent microbial mat bacterial communities from Southern Trench, Guaymas Basin, Mexico - 4872-18-6-7_MG | ecosystem: Environmental > Aquatic > Marine > Hydrothermal vents >...
AATCTTGGCTTCTAAAAAAGGATGGGTATTTACAAGAGACCAGATTTTAGACCATTTATGGGGACATGATAAAGCAGTTTTAGACAGAACCATAGATGTTCATATCAAAAATTTAAGAGAAAAATTAGGAAAAGCTGCAAAATTTATTAAAAATATAAGAGGTATAGGTTACAAAATAGAAGAATGAAACACTCTCTGTTCTTTAAATTTTTTTTTAGCTTCTGTTTGATTATTTTATTGCTTTCAATACTGATATTTTCCTTTTCTTTTAGAACAATAAGGTCTCATTACATAAATACCCTGCCTTTAGACCTTAAAAATTTAGCCTACACACTTAAACTTAAAGTATTACCTCTTATAGAAGAAAAAGATTTCAAAAGATTAGATTCCTTAGTAAAAGAAATAGGCAAAAATATAAAAACAAGGATCACAATTATTGCCCCTGATGGACGGGTTTTAGCAGATTCAGAAAAAGACCCACATCTTATGGAAAACCACAATGATAGACCAGAAGTTAAGCAAGCTAAAATAAAAGGTTTTGGTAAATCTTTACGCTTTAGCACTACAGTAAAAGAAGAGATGCTATATGTGGCAACACCTGTTAAATCAAAAGAAAAGTTTTTAGGTGTTTTGAGAGTGAGCCTGTTTTTAAAAGATATAAATAAATTGCTTAATAACTTAAAAAACAGAATCTTTGGAGCAGTATTTTTTATAACTTTTCTTTCTCTGTTAGGAGCTTTCCTTTTTTCAAAGAACTTATCTTATCCTTTAAAAGAGTTAGTTTCAGCATCTGAAAAATTAGCTGATGGTGATTTTTCTGCAAAAGTAAAGTTTAAAAGAAAAGATGAAGTAGGAAAATTGGCAGAAAGTTTCAACAAAATGTCTGAAGAATTAAAGCGTCTATTTGATAACTTAACTTTAAAACAGGAAGAATTAAACAGCATCATATCTTTTCTTGAAGAAGGGCTCTTGGTTTTAGATAAAAAGGGCAGGATTATTCTTTTTAATGAAAGTTTTAAAAAAATTGTTCAGATAAATCCAGAAGCAAAATTCTGGTGGGAGGTCTTAAGGAATCCTGAGATGGGTAAATTAATAGAGAAAGCAAAAAAAGAAGAGAGAGTTTCCTCAAAAGAGTTAGAGTTAAATGGAAAAGTGTTTTTGTGCAGTCTTGTTTTTATACCCTCTAAAGAAGAGCTGATAATTGTTTTGCATGATATTACTGAATTTAGGAAACTGGAAAAAATAAAGAAAGACTTTGTGGTAAATGTTTCTCATGAATTAAGAACTCCTTTAACAGCTATAAAAGGATATGTCGAGACTTTAGAAGAGGAGATAAAAGGCAGCTCAAAACACTATTTAGATATTATCAAAAAACATACAGAACGCCTTATAAATATTGTCAGCGACTTACTTTTACTTTCAGAATTGGAAGAGAAGGGATTAATCCAGATAAAAGAGGATGTGAATTTAGAAGAGATGGCAGAAAATGTATGTAAAATATTTGAGCAGAAAGCAAAAGAAAAAAATTTAAAATTAAATTTAATATGTGAAAGCAAGCCTGTAATCAAAGGAGACCCTTTTAAATTGGAGCAGATGTTTATAAATTTGATAGACAATGCTATTAAATATACAGAAAAGGGAGAAATTAGTATTTTGTTAAAAAGAACTGATAAAGAAATAATTGTTAAGGTAAAAGACACAGGCATCGGAATACCAGAAGAGCATCTTAACAGGTTATTTGAAAGATTTTATGTAGTAGATAAATCCCGTTCTAAAAAACTTGGTGGCACAGGCTTGGGGCTTTCCATTGTCAAACACATCGTGCTTTTACATAATGGAAAAATAGATGTAGAAAGCACACCTGGCAAAGGAACAGAATTCACAATTACTTTCCCTGCCTATCTTTCTTAACCAAAAATTAACATTCCCTTTATACTCTTTTAACACCCGTTCTGTATAAATAAAGTAAGATGGGAATGAAAAATTTATATCATGATTATTTACCTTTAATTAAATCGGTTGCTTCCAGATATAAAAAAGAGGGGGTTTCTTTTGAAGATTTGATTCAGGAAGGTTTTTTAGGGCTTCTTGAGACAGAAAAGAGATTTGACTCATCTAAGAAGGTGAGATTTTCGACTTATGCATTTTAGCCTGTATCATGTAGAAAGCTATGGTTATAAAGCTGTAGTAAATACATTAATAACCCAACAATATCAATCCAAAAGCCATGCCTGTAATGGTATATTGCAGATTTTAAAGTATGTAATTAAATAATTAAAGACTTTTAACTGGAATTATAAATTTTGGGTTAAATCCATCAAAAGAATTTAAAGAGTTTTCCCTTACAGTGAAAAGAAATTCCATATAAATAAATTAAAGTAAGCAGAATGAATTAGTAAACTGTCTGGCACAATCTATATTAAAGTATTAGAACTCAATAAATTTTTAATACATAGGCATAATTACTTTTATGTCGGAACTTTTCCAGAAGCCTTAGCAAATTTTAAGAAGTCAATAAATAAGATTATAAAAATAACATCGCATATTCCAAAAATTACAAAAGCTAAAGGAACGGTTGCATAAGTAGCGTACCATACTGCTGCCAAACAATATACTAACTTCATAGCAATTCCGATTTTGGCTAAGTCAATATTTCTATAAAGGTTTCTATAAATGTAGAAGAATCCTAAACCAGTTACAGCGATAAAAGCTGCACAGACTTGAAAATAAATAGGAGGCTCAGGAAGTGATCTATGAAGCACATATTTAAATAAAGGTTTATAGAAGAAACAAAAAACAGTGCCCAGAAATGAATCATAGATAGCAGCAATGAGATAAAGAAGCTTATAATATCTCTCTTTTTTCATTTCTCACCTCCTTTTCCTTATTCTATTTTTCTCTCTAATTCAATCTTCTTTCTCCAAATTATACCATACCAAAATCACAGAATAAACCTTCATATTATTAAAGCATTTATTCCTCAGGCTAAAGGATCTTTACAAATACTAAATAAGTAACCTACTAATATAAACCCACTAATAAAAATCATCATTGATAATAAAGGATTAACCAACGCTATAAAGGAAGATTTAAAAAGCACAGTGCCTGTGAAATTCCACTTAAGAGAATAATAGGTTTTTTCTCCTTGAGGATTTTTAAAATACAAAAATGCCGTATATTGCAAGATGATAAATGATATGCCAATAAAAATTAAAAAGTAAAGATTAATGCCAGGTTGCCATATTTTGTAATAAAGTATAACAAATAAAATTATGAAAGGAAAAGTACTCATTATAAAATTTAAAAACTTGGCCTTAGCAGGTGACAATAGAACAACTAACGTCTTTTTGCCTGCTAATTTATCTCCCTGATAATCTTTAAAATAAGTAAAAAAACACATTGTCGAACAAATTAATACTACAAACAGACTCACAAATAATAAATCCTTATTAGAGAAAATAATCATAAAGTTTTCTTGACTAATTGCTAACGCTCCGTATAAAGGACAAATTCCCATTAATATCCCAAACCAGATATTTCCCAGCAGAGGTATACCCTTGAAATATTCATAAATAATGTTAAATACATAGCCTATAAAATAAAGTATTAAAGCATAAGGATTCAAAAAGTAAGTAATAATCCCACCTAACAGAAAAAAAAGAAAAGTAGTAATTAATGCATATTTTATATTTAATTCTCCTAATATTATAGGTCTGTGAGGGGCATTTATTCTATCCTCTTTCAATCCTAAGATGTCATTTATTACTTGATTGATTCCCCCACTAATAAACAGAATAACCAATACAATTATTTGTCTTAAAATTCCAGCTTGAAGATTTGAAAAAGCAATACCTAACCAGCCTGCTATACCTGTAACAAGAAATAGATATGGCCGCATTGATTTGATATATGCCTTAATAAATTTAACTACTTTCATAGAGTTTCATCTTTCTATACAAAGGAGTTTTTTCTCCTTTATCCCAATTATCTATAAGTGACATTGTTATCTCTTTGGGCAAAGGGGTTTTGACCTCCTGTTTGTTCTTTATAACTTCACTTATTTTTCCAACCTCTGTACAGCAAAGCCAGTTTGTGCCAGGAGTTTTAAAGTAAGTTCTCATCCTTTTAAAAATAACTAAGAAGTCTTCATTTTGAACATTACCAAAGGAGACATTTAAAAATTCACAAGGTTGAACTTCTCCGTGATGGTTTACATAAAATCTTTCTATTCCTCCAGCGGTACACCCGAAATTTCTCTTAGCAGATTCAAAGACCTGAGATGAAACAGCAGGGTAATCTTTATACTTAAAATGCTTGTTATATAAAATATGACATTGATAAAGTCTTTCCATGCATACTTTATCTAACGAATCATTTCTCCCCATCCATCCTCCAGCAGGTTTGCCGTGTATTATCTGAACATAACTGCATCTATAATTCTTTGCTAACTCCATTATTTTTTCTATACCTCCTGATTCAATCATCTCCTTGGAAGGACAACAATTTATAGCTGTGGTAATACCTACTTTTTGGAAAATCCTAAGTGCGGTTAAAGCAATTTCAAAAGCACCTCTTTTCCCAACAAACTTATCAAATTCTTCTCTGTTCCAATGATGTAAAGAAATCATCGCTCCAAAAACACCTGCTTTCTTTAACTTCTTAGCCTTCTCTTCTGTGAGTCCAAATCCTGTTGTATTCACCCAAATTTCTGCCCTCTCATCAAGACACTCCACAAGTCTTAATAGTCTCTCAAATTTTAATAAAGGTTCTCCGCCTTCAATATTAAAAAAAGCTACACCTATATTCTGTATTTGTTTTGTTACCTTTAATAACCTTCCTAATGGCAAATCTTCTCCTTTATCGTACTTTTGATAACAATGGGGGCAGTTATATACACAGGCTTTTGTTGTAGACAAAAGAACAGAAACTGGGGGAGGATCTCCTTCTACTATTAAGAATTTATTAAGAGCATAAAAAAATGCTTTGGTTGGAAAAGCAGGTAAATAAAGATGGAGTTTATAAACTTTTCCTATTTTGATGATTTTGTTATGTCTAAAACGTAGATAAAGTAAACTCATTCTTTTAAACAGCAAAATCCACTGTTTAAACGATATTTTTCCTGAGAACAGAGAATAAGTATATTTTAGAAAGAGATATATTGCCATATAAATATCAAAAACTACTCTCCTTATTCCTGTAATAGATTTGATCCTCATAAATATTTATTCATTCTCCACCATCTTACTGTAGTTTTTATTCCTTCTTCTAAAGAAGTTTTAGCACCAAAGCCTATCTCCTTTTTTACTTTAGAGATATCGTATACATTACTGCAATAATTCATTGCAACTCTTGCACGGGTTAATAGAGGAGGAGTTTTTATTCTTAAAAGTTTATAAAATGCTTCCATAAATAGCCCTAAAGGATATACTAAAAATTTCGGTAAATAAATCGGCGATTTCCTGTTCAAACACTTACAGAACAGTCTTCGAAACTCATCCATTGTAGGTATATACTCTGCCCCTATATTAAAAATTGTTATACCCTGCAATCTCTTCTCTAAAATTTTCGTCATAGTTTTTACCAAATCTTTTACATAAATTACGTGAAATTTATTGGTCTTGCATCCAGGCAAAATTCTTATACCTTGCAGAATACTTTTACAAAAATAATAAGGACCGGCATGAAATTCTCTTGGTCCATATACCCAAACAGGTCTTATCACTACTAAAGAAATATTATTTTCTCTACAGAACTTAATCGCCTTCTTCTCTGCTAACATTTTTGTGTAGCGGTAATAATTCATATCCGATTCCCAGAGTTTTGATAAGAAATAAGAATACTTTGGTTTATAAGGAGATTCTTCGGGCTTCGGTTTTAGACAATTTTCTTCTCCTAAAACTGCAGTTGTACTTGTAAGAATGATATAATTTACTTTATTTATCTTTGCCGCCTTTAAAATATTCTCTGTTCCTTTTACATTTATATCAAAAAAATCCTTTCGTTTCCCCCAATCTCTGACTAAAGCAGCATTATGAAAAACTACATCGCAACCTTCCATAGCATTAAGTACCTCTTCAAAATTTCTAATATCGCCTTTTTTAATTTCTATGTTGTATCGAGAAATAAATCTTAAAGAACTGTTTGCTCTTACTAGAACTCTAACTGAATGACCTTTTCTTACCAATTCCTTAACTAAATGACTTCCAATAAAACCGGTTCCTCCTGTAACAAAAATTTTTTCCATACTTAAGGCACAATTATCTCTAATGCTTTAGGCAAAACCTCTACTTTTGCCGGCAAATACCCTCTAACATCTCCATCAAATTCTATTTCTGGATAATCTGGATTATACTCTATTTCTACTCTTTTACCGTATATTAACTGAGCTCCTTTATATTTTAAGAAATTACCCCAATAAATTCTCGGTATATTGAACAAAAGAGACATTACAGAGGTTTTCTCAATAGACAAAATATACAGTCTGCCATCGTCTGGCTTAATCTGACTAAAAACTCTCATTCCTGAAGCCAAAAAAGGATCTTTTCCTATAGTGAGATTAATTAATTTAGAAAATTTAAAACTCCGTTCTTCGATTTTAATAAACAAATTCATTTCTTTAAAATTTATAAGAGAAATTAAAGTTGCGCTCAATGTTCCTAAGAAATCACCCAAGAATTTACGATACCTTCCATTTGCTCTGGAGGCAATTCTTGGGCCTAATCCTATGTTTACATTGCTAGCAAAATAAAAAACTTTTTTCTCTGGATGAGTATCCAATTTATCTAAAGAGACTCCTTCATTTTTGTCAAGATATACAATCTTGCCTATATCAATTAATTTAGTCTTACCTCCAAGTAAAACCTCAATTGCTTCTTCTATTTTGGTAGGTATTTGATGGTAACGATTAAAATCAGGGCTTGTCCCTACATGGAGTACTCCTAACTTTGGTCTTAAATAGGACTTGCCAGCCATAAACAGCCCAGTAATTACCTCACAAATTGTTCCGTCTCCGCCAACCGCAACGATAGTTTCCCATCCATCATTAACTGCTTGAAAAGAAAAATCTATAGCATCTTTAGGTTTTTGAGTTATTCTATATTCAAAAGTGACTTTCTTTTTTCTCAACAAGGAGAGAATTTTCTTCCATTTTTTCTTACACCTTCCTTGTCTTGCAATAGGATTAAAAATAAGAAAATATTTCATAAATATTTAATTTTGATCTCCCTAAAAACTTCGATAACTTGTTCAATATCTTCCTCTTGCAAATTTGCCGTAGGTATTAATCTTATCCTTGGAAACTCTTTTGGCACACTGGGGGGAAGAAAAGGAGTAACATAAATGCCTCTTTCGAATAAAGCTTTCGTTATTTGAAGTGTCTTTTTGTTACTCTCAAAAATTATGGAGAATAAAGGAGTCGTAGATCTTGTTAAATTGTATTTCATCTTCTTTAAATTCTCATAAAGTTTTTCTTTATACCTTAAGATGATTTGGCGTGCTTGGTTTAAATCTTTCACTATATCAAGAGAAGCTAAGCAAGCTGCTGCTATAGATGGAGGAAGAGCCGTAGAATAGATATACGATGGTAACTTATACCTAAAATAATCAATAATTTTTTTCTTACCAGCTAAAAATCCACCAAAACATCCGAGAGCTTTTCCCAATGAACCACTAACCAAATCCACATCAAAGATATTAAATCTCTCCATCACACCCCTTCCTTCTTTACCTAAAACACCTATCCCGTGTGCATCATCTAAAATTACAAAAGCATTATATTTTCTTGATAAATCTACTATTACATCCAAAGGAGATGTATCTCCTTCTGTGCTATATACTCCTTCCACGACAATAAATCTTATCCTATAACCCTGTGAACCTTTAAGAATTTTCTCTAATGTTAGAACATCATTGTGAGGAAAAAACTTTGGTTTAGCTTTACTTAAAGCAATTCCTTGGATTAAAGACGAATGAATACTTTTATCAGCAATTATCAAATCTTGAGAAGTAGCTAAAACATTGAATATTTCTATATTTGCCTGAAACCCCGAAGGAAAGAGAATAGCATCTTCTTGTTTTAAAAATTCAGCGATTTTCAATTCCAGTTTTCTATTAATATCACTCTGTCCTATCACGATAGGTGTACCACACATACTTATTCCATACTTATCTATAGCTTCTTTTGCTTTTTCCTTTAATTTTTTACTATTTGCCAGCCCTAAATAATCGTTTGAACCTAAAGATATCAATTCTCTACCCTCAATTAATATCTTTCTTCCTAATCCACTTTGCACTAATTTGTAATAAGGATTAAATTTGATTTCTTCGGCTTCACTTTTATCAATATATAAACTATCATAAAACTCTTTACTTTCTTCTTCTTTTCTTAGAGCCTTTCTCTCTATAACAGATTCTATATAATCTACTACATCTTTAACGGTTTTTATTGAAGAAAAGTTCCTTTCAGAAATCGTTATTTCAAACTCATCTTCTAATTTAAAGATAGCCTCAATTGCCCCAAAAGAATCTATTCCTAAATCTTCATTAAGGCGCGCCTCCATCTTAATCTTTTCTATATTTTTTTCCTGACCAACTTCAGCTAAAATTTTTCTTACTCTATAAAAAATCGGAAGTATATTACTTTTTACCATAATTATAATTATATTGTGTTTTCAAACTTTTTTATAATAAGAGAGGCGTTACTGCCACCAAATCCAAACGAGTTTATCAAAGCTACTTTTATGCTTTTTTCTCTGGCTATATTGGGAACATAATCAAGATCACAATTTGGGTCAGGAACTTTATAATTAATCGTTGGTGGAATCAAATTTTCCTTAATTGCTAATGCAGAAACAATAGCCCCTATTGCACCTGCAGCACCAATAGTATGTCCAATCATAGATTTTGTTGAACTTATAGGAATTTTATAAGCATATTCCCCAAATACTTCTTTTATAGCTTGTGTTTCTACTCGGTCATTTGCTTGAGTAGAAGTACCATGAGCATTAATATAATCTACTTCTTCTGGATTAATCCCAGCATCTTTTAAAGCTGATTTCATCACTGCACTTATGTCTTCACCATTAGGCTGAGGGACAACTATGTGATAAGCACTGCTGTTTGCACCATAACCTACGATTTCTGCATATATATGTGCATTTCTTCTTAAAGCATGTTCCAATGACTCTAAGACCACAAATCCTGCTCCTTCTGCTAAAACAAAGCCATCTCTTTCTGCATCAAAAGGACGAGAAGCTTCACTTGGCGAATCATTTCTTCGAGACATAACTCTTAAAGCATTAAATGCGCTAAATGTAAAAGGCGTTAAAGGAGCTTCTGCGCCACCTGCTATCATTACATCTACTTTTTTATTCCTTATTAAATTAAAGGCGTATCCGATAGCATGTAATCCTGAAGAACAGGCAGTAGATATAGTTAAACTAGGCCCCTTTAATCCTAACTCAATAGAAATATGAGCATTAATTGCATTTGGCATAACTTTCAAAACTCCTAAAGGATTTGCGCGTCTCAAACCAAGTTCTTTCATAGTCATTATTTGCTCTTCATGAAAAAGAACACCTCCTAATCCAGAGCCGACTGATACTCCTATTTTTTTTCGATCCTCGTCTGCTAAACTTAAGTTTGCATCCTCTACTGCCATTTTTGCTCCTGCAATTCCTAATTGGGCAAAGCGGTCTAATTTATCTAAAAGAGAGCGCTCAATATAGCGAAGAGGTTCAAAATCTTTAACTATACCGCCAATTCTAGTCTCTAACTGAGAAGTGTCAAAACTTTCTATTAAGGAAATACCAGATTTTCCATTAATATTAGCCTGCCAAAATCTCTCTTTACCTGTTCCATTAGGAGCAATTACTCCTAAACCGGTAATTACAACCCTTTCTCTAAACTTTTTCTCCATAATTCTTTAATTATATTATAATATGATAGTGCAATAATTGTTAGATCAAGTCCAAATTTTTCTGTAAATAAGAAACTTGATCGCTTTTTGTTTTTCTGAGAAAAATAAAATATCTTCATACCTTTATTCTCAAGTTAGACGCAATAACTCAGCTTAAAATGTAAAATCCAAATTGAGCACAACTTTTTATTAGAAAAATTTAATCCAAGAGATACCCGTCTTTTATGTCTACGAATGAATTTCTTCCTATAAGAAATAAAAGGTGAGCCGAAATTAGCTCTTTCTCTTTTTTTAAAGAGCTGAGGCTATCCTATTAAGTAAGAAATGAGCTGTAATTTTACCTTTTATCTTTTTGGTATAAACTTTACTTTTCCTTATTTTTCTTAACCAAAAATTAACATTTCCTTTATACTCCTTTAACATCCATTTTGTATAAATAAAGTAAAATGATGATAGAAAAATTATATCAGAATTATCTACCTTTAGTTAAATCAATTGCTTCCAGATATAAACACAGAGTTTCTTTTGAAGATTTAATTCAAGAAGGTTTTTTAGGACTTCTTGAAGCAGAAAAGAGATTTGACCCATCTAAAAAAATAAAATTTTCAACTTATGCCTTTTACTGGATAAAAAAAAGGATTCTGGAGGCTATTCAGAAAGAAAAAATTCAATCTCTGGATTCTTTGAAGTTAAATGAAGATATCTTAAAAACTCCCACTATAGAGAAAACTTATGAAAGTAAAGACTTACATATATTTTCTCTTAATAAAAATCTCTCATCTCTTGAGCAAAAAATCTTTAAGCTTTATTTTCAGGAAGGAAAAAGTTTACCTCAAATAGCTAAGGAGTTAGGAATTCGCAGGGAAAAAGCAAGACAGATTAAACAGTTGCTTTTAAGAAAGATAAAAATTAACCAAAAATTAACAGAAAATTTATATGCAGTTAATAGATTAAGCGTATAAAAGTAAAAAACGAAAGGAGGTGAAATGAATAATACACAGAAAGGGGTAAAAACAATATCAGGTTGGCACAGAGATTTTTTCGCCAGTTTCTTACGTTCACAGCTTGCTACTTTGCAGAATGTATTGGCTGAGATTGAAAACTCAGACAGGCTCGAAGGTGATTATGTAGAAGAATCCTTAAAGCGAGTAGAAAAGGAGCTACACCGATTTAGGAGATTATACAGAAATATATGTTACAGAAATAATTAAAAGGGAGGTGGGGAAATGCGAATGAAAGAGATTATTTGTCTGGTTTTTGCATGGCTTTTACTTATATCAAATTTAGCTTACAGCGGTGAGATTGATATTCTGGTAGAGAAACTTGTAGAGAAAGGGATTCTCTCACCGGGTGAAGCACGGGCTATTTTAATAGAGACAGAAGAGGAAGTAAGAAAAGATTTGGCTAAAGGAGAACTGGAAGGTTTGCCCAGGTGGGTTCAGAATACCAAACTTAAAGGCGACTTAAGACTGCGCTATCAATGGGAAGACAAACACGATGCCCCTGACAGGCACAGAGGCCGTTACAGATTCAGGTTAGGATTAGAGACAAAAGTAGCAAGAACAATAAAAGTAGCAGCAGGACTTGCTACAGGTGGGGATGATGCCCGTTCAACTAACCAAACTTTTGGTGATGGATTTTCCACACCTGATATTAGATTAGATTATGCTTATGCAGAATGGATGGCAATGCCCTGGTTAACTTTGAAAGCAGGCAAGATAAAAAGTATCAAGAAATTAATATTCAGGCCATCTGACCTTCTCTGGGATTCTGATATAAACCCTGAAGGTGGCTCACTTTTATTAAGCAAGAGGATGAATAACTGCGATTTGTTTATGAATACCGGGTTTTGGGTATTAGATGAGAGTTCTAGTGATGCCTCAGATCCGTTTATGTGGGTAATTCAGCCCGGGTTTAAGTACAAATTCGATGAGAGAACTCACATTAAGATGGCTGTTGCCGGTTATATCTTTGATAATGTGAAAGGAGCTACTCTGACTAACGGAGACGATGAGAGCGGGAAATACAATACATTAGAAAGAGGTCTGTTAAAATACAATTACAATTCTATTGCTCCCAGTATCGAGATAGAATTTAGGAAACCTTTTGGCGGTTTGATTCCTTATTTAGCTGTATTTGGTGATTATGTGCACAACCCAGACCCTTCAGAGGAAAATAACGGGTATCTTTTTGGTATTAAGTTTGGAGCTGAAAAGATAAAAAGAGGCAGGTGGCAGGCAAAATATATGTATAGACACTTAGAGAAGGATGCCTGGATTGATATATTTCCTGATTCAGATGCTTACAGTGGTCATACTGATGTAAAAGGGCATGAATTTGCACTCACTTATGGGATAGGAAAAAATGTAACTTTGGGGATTGATTATTATTATATGGAAAGAATTAAAGGGACTGGCAGAAGGCATCTTTTGCAAATTGACTGGAAAATTAAATTTTAAGGAGGAGGGGAAAGATGAAAAGAGTAATTTTAGTGGGGACGTTGGTAACTTTGGTTTTTGGTTTAATGGCAGCGTCTGTCTATGCAGAGAGTAGGCGACTTGTTATTCAGGGCTCAACCACAGTTTTACCTATTGCTCAAAAATGTGCTGAGGTATTTATGCAAAAGCATCCAGAAGCAGATATTTCAGTACGTGGTGGAGGTTCCGGGACTGGTATTGCAGCTTTAATTGATGGAATATGTGATATTGCTGATTCTTCCCGACCTATGAAGAAAAAAGAGATAATAAAGGCTAAAGAAAAAGGAGTAAATCCTGAGCCTCATGTTATAGCTATGGATGGAATTGCAGTAATTATTCATCCTTCAAATCCAGTTAATGAGCTTACACTCAGCCAACTTAAAGAGATTTATACCGGCAAAATATCTAACTGGAGCCAATTAGGAGGCAAGAATCAAAAAATAGTTGTTATCTCACGTGATGCTGCCTCAGGAACATTTGAGTGCTTTAACAA
>Ga0190363_1001721_pt1 | contig 12883 bp, 8 predicted proteins | sample 48721867_MG_FD_161272 | JGI IMG/M metagenome (GOLD analysis project Ga0190363, IMG submission 161272) | Hydrothermal vent microbial mat bacterial communities from Southern Trench, Guaymas Basin, Mexico - 4872-18-6-7_MG | ecosystem: Environmental > Aquatic > Marine > Hydrothermal vents > Microbial...
CATAGAGGAAGGAGAGCTTGTCGAGGAGGTCTATCCTCACCCTCCGTCTCTTAAAGTCGTCAAGGGCTCTGCGGTGGAGATCTATGGGGAAAGCGGGAGAGACGAGCTTCTAGAGGTCGAATTGCTACTTAAGCCGGAGGTGTTAAACATCCTAGACGGGTTCGTCGAATCGGTCGAAGACGTAAAGTCTGCGACGGCTCAGGCCAACACCATATACACGGTTCAGTTTTTCCTGGTCGAGGGCTTGAACGTAGCCGTGAAGCTTCTGATAATCCTAACCCCGCCGCTGCTCCTATTCATCTACCTTAGGCACGGTAGGGAGAAGAGCTTCACCGTCCCCGAGTATCTGAGCTTCGTCCCTAACCCTGAGAGGAAACCCTGGGTCGTGAACCTCGTCTTCAAGAGCGACGCGTTGGATTTCGACGAGAACGGGTTCTACGCCACGCTTCTAGACCTGCATAGAAGGGGCAAGATAGAGATAACCCCTAAGAACGGTGGCTTGGTCATACGCGTCGTAGACCCGGCCGTAGACGACCCGTATGAGAGACGTGTCATAAGGTTCCTGTCGAAAGTAAGCCTCGGAGGGGTTGTGGACACGGATCTCCTAGAGGATTACGTGAAGAGGCTTAAAAAGAATAGGAGAGAGCTCCTCAGGGTCGTCAGAGACTTGAGATACTTGATTAGGAACCCAAGCCGTAGAGTAGCGTCTAGGTTCATGGTGAGCGGTAGGGCTAGGGTCGCTAGGCTTACGGTGGTCTCCGTGGTCCTGCTGGTGGTCTCCATAACCATCGCGTCTATTCTACCGTATATGACCTCTATAGCTGTGGAGGCTGTCATAGGGTCCGCTACGCTCTTGGTGCAGTCGATAGCCGCGGTCTTCGCCCCCTCGACCCTCTTCGGGAAGTGGAAGGGCTCCGCGTACAAGGAGAAGCTGGAGTGGGATGCGTTCAAGAGGCTTCTATCAGACCTAGCTCTGATAAGACGTTATGCTCCTCAAGACCTATCTATGTGGGGTGAGTGGCTTGTCTACGGAACAGCCTTAGGGGTGGGAGACAAGGTCGTCGAGGCTATGAGAGAGCTGAACATAACCATACCTGAGACGAGCATAGTGGTAGCGATGCCTAACGTCTTCAGGCCGATAATAGCCGTCTCGGTTCCCTCAGGAAAGGGTGGCCGAGCCGGAGGCGGGTTCGGTGCAGGCGGAGGCTTCGGTGGGGGAGGAGCCGGGGCAAGATAGACAGAGCGTCGAAAGAAACCTATAAAAGAGCGAGGTCGAAACATTAACTGGGGCCCGTAGCTCAGAATGGTAGAGTGCCGGGCTTTTAACCCGGTGGTCGCGGGTTCGACTCCCGCCGGGCCCACCACGCTGGACGTGAATATGTATCTCTTCTCAAGAATATTTTGCTGAGATTTAAGACAAGAGATTCTATTTTTATACAACTATAATTTCTGTAGCATCTGTGGATATTCATGACGACTGTTCAGGTCGATGAAGACGTTAAGAGGGAGTTGTTCACCGTCGCCGCGGGGCTTCGGTCTAAACTTGGGAGAAGGGTCTCCTTAAGCGAAGCCATAAAGTTTCTGTTGTGTGTCGTCTATCCGGCACATACAACAATCCAGCGAAGCCCACAGAGACAATCTTACCTCCAATAATTCTATACTTAATACCGTGGCAGTCCAGAGTTCTCGACTTATAAGTCTACATGCCTAGAAATATATGCTGACGGAGTGACTGGATATAAATGGTGGTCGGTGGCATGGGGTCTGGTAAAGTGTTTGAAGCAGTATCACACCCCATAAGGATTAAGATATTAAAAATGTTAGCCGAGAAGCCTATGAGCTTCTCCGAGCTGAAGAGAGAGCTTGGGATTAGGAGTAGCGGTAAGCTAGACTTTCACTTAAAGAAGCTGGGGGATCTCATAGCGACGAATAGTGAGGGTAAGTACACGTTGACGAGGGAGGGGTATGCCGGGTTACAAGCTATAACAGTAGTTGAGAGGTATGGGTGGCAGAGGAGAGCCTACATCATAAATATAGTAGCGTTCCTTGCCGTACTAACATGGATTACATCGAAGATGGTACTGGAAGGTTCTAAGCCAATATTCCTAGTAATTCTAGTCTTAGTGATCGCATGGTTCACATACTACAGCTACTTGTCCCTAGTGAAGAGGAAGGTATTCAAGACATACTAGTCAACAGTATGTTTATCACGTAGTATATGAGCTTGGGATGTGGGAGGATCGTGAAGAGCACTCCTTCTCGTAGAGGTAGGAGAATGCCGCCTGACTATCTCCTCCTCATGGTAGGGGCGGACCCACCACAGCCCCTCAAGCTTCGGGGTGGAAAAATCCCTGTCATCTCTTTTCATCAACGCCTTAACCCCGTAGGCTAGGGAGCATAGGGCTCCGACCTTAGCCTCGAACTCCCTCGCCCCGTTATCGTAAGATACGGCACTTCGCCGAATCTAACAAGCTCCGGTTTCCGCTTAGCCGTGTAGTAGCCTCTATGCTTCTTAACCAGGTTCGGCTCGTCGAATCCTAGGTCTGCTGGGATAGTTTAAAATATCGTGGTTGTGAATAACCTAGAGGTTGCTGTATGGCGGTTGAAAAGCTCGGGTTTAAGAAGATTCTAGCCATAACGGTTATCGTATGCGTCGCGGTCGCGTTGGCGGCTGGAGGATACCTCTACTACGCGGTTTTTCTTAAGGCTAGAAAGCCTCTGGTCGCGGTTATGACGATCGAGGGTCCGATCCTACGCTCGGAGGATGCCGCGTGGTATGTGGATATGGTGAACTATGCTCTCTTGAACGAGAGCATCAAGGCGGTCGTCGTCAGGGTAAACTCTCCGGGTGGATACGCCGACCTGGTGGAGGAGATCTATCTAGACCTTCTGGAGCTGAAGAAGGTTAAACCCGTGGCCGCGTCTGTTACGATGGCGTTGTCCGGAGGCTACTACATAGCGGTGGCCGCCGACTACATCTACGCGACGCCCACGTCTGTGGTCGGGAGCGTAGGCGTCATAGGGGTGGCTCCCCCCATGCTCATACCCTCGGAGTTCTACCTAGAGTCGGGTCCGTATAAGGTCACCGGTTTCTCCAAGCTTCTCTTCTCGTTCAACCTGACTAGGGCGTTGGAAAGCTTCGTCTCGGCCGTGGAGACCGGTAGAGGCGACCGTCTGAAGCTGTCGTCGAGGGAGCTTAAGAAGGGTCTCATATACTTCGGGGCTGAAGCCGTGGAGCTGGGGCTGGTGGACGAGGTCGGCTCTCTTCAGAAGGCGGTCAAAAGGGTCGCAGAGGAGGCTGGGCTTGTGGAGTACGAGGTGGTAGACCTGAACAAGGCCGTGGAACGTGAGCTCAGCTACCTGTGGTCTTACCATAACCAGACGCTGGATTGGAGAAACCTGACCCTGGACGTTCTAAACCAGATACAGCCTCCACCCGCCCTATGGTACATATACCTGCCGCCTAAGTCGTTCGCCCAAGGCATATCGTCCACCGAGACCCGGGTAGAAAACATGACGGTCGAGGTCTTCGGCGGAGGCGGGGGAGGACTGGTTCTCGTAGATAAATCTCATGGGAACGAGGTCTCGGCCTGGGAGTTCGACGTGCTGATAGGAGAACTTGCCAAGAGGAATATAACCGTGAGGTTCGTCTCTGGATGGGATGAGCTCAGCGAGGGTCTAGACAACGCCTCCTGCCTCATAGTGGCCTGTCCGACCGTCCCATACACGGTCGAGGAGTGCGATAGGGTCGAGGAGTTCGTTAAGGCTGGGAGGCTTCTCATACTGATATTCGACCCTGCTTACGAGTATCTTATGGTGCCCGAGCTCTTCGGCCCGATAGACACTCTTTCGACCAGGTTCGGTATGTCGTTCGCTAAGGGATACCTGTATAACGAGGAGGACTGCTACGGGTTCTACCGGAACATATACGTGAGGGGGTTCGCCGAGAGCTCCGTGACACGCGGCATATCGACGCTCGTCATGTTCACCGCGACCCACATATACACCACGGGCGGTGTGGCATGGGCGTCCGATGGCACGTACTCCTCGGCTGCGGAGAGGGCTGGGAACTACACGGTCATAGCTCTAGCCGGTAGGGGGAACGGGACGGTCATAGCGCTGGCCGACCTGACGCTGTTCAGGGAGCCATACTGCTACGTGGAGGATAACTACCGGCTGATACTGAACCTGGTGTCGGCTATAGCCGAGGTGAAGGTCACACCTCCGGCTGAGAAACCCGCCGAGGCTGAGATGTATCAGGTGACGGAGCCTGAGCTGCCTGTCGGGACCGTGAAAAACTTCACGGAGCAGGTTAACGGCGAGAAGCATCTGGTTAGGTGGATCAAGGTCAGCGAGCTCGAGGTCTTGGTCGAACGCCCGAACATGACGGCGCTCTACCATTTCGACGAGAACGGCTCCCTTGTCTGGTGGGCGGCGGATGGTTTAGAAGTCATATACGACGAGCCTATTCCGAAGCCCCCCTACCCGCTTACCAAGGGTAAAAGCTGGAGCTATGAAAGCGGCTACACCCTGACCATACAGGGGAGGGAGAGCCGTGGAAAGCTGACGGGTACGGAGAAGGTAGTGGGTTTCGAGAACGTCACGGCCGAGGACGGTACGGTCTACCTATGCGCGAAAGTCAGGTATAAGGAGACCGACCGGTTCACCCTAGACGGGAGAAACATAACGATAGTCTACGAGGGCTACTCATGGTTGTCCTCCGAGGCCGGGCTAGTCAAAGACGAGTCCACGATCCGCTACTACGAAAACGGAACCCCCGTGATGACGGAACATAGAAAGCTGATATTAAGGTCGATCAAGAAAGGACAGGCTTAAATATATCAAGTTAGAGGTCCGGGCGGGGTTTGAACCCGCGACCCCCAGCTTACCAAGCTGGTGCTCTAACCAGGCTGAGCTACCGGACCCTACTACCTTAAGAAATAGAGGTGAAACAGGGTTATTTAAAATTTCACCAGTATTAATACTCTCTCCCAGTCTAGTGGGCTCTGCTCCCCGTAGGTCTAAGAGGCTTTCAGCAGGTGTCGTAGGTTCAACGGATACCGTAGCCATAACACCATAGCCATATGCCGTAGCCACGTACCGTAGCCATGCCGTAGCCGGAAACAAACCCCACATAGTATGCTACTAGGTGGTTTTTGAGCTCTATGTCTCGGGGAGAACCCGCTATCGAGTAGTATGAAACCCGAAGCTCTGGCAAGATAAATGGATCCCCTGAAGAATTCTCGATTTTTAAAATGAGGTCATACGCCTCTCCCTTCTTCAAAAGCGGGATCGTGGCGATAGCCGCACAGGGTCGACTAGGTTGACGATAGGCATCTGAAAAACTGCCTTCCACCCCAGGCGGGAGGAGTGCATAGACTTTCACCGCTATGGCATCCCCCTCACCTCTGTTGACGAGTTTTATGTAGCATTCGTCACCTCTTCTGCTTAGAGAAATATTATCTATGTCTAAGCTTGGAGATGGCGGCTTCCCAGCTGTTCTCTGTTTAAGCTTGAAGACATAGCTTCTAGTAATATTCAAGAACTTAAATCCAAACTCGACTGTTGGCTCTATTTCAGTTCCTTCGTGAAGCTCGTTCCAGCTCGTTATTAGAATAGACCTTGCACCCACCCCTAGAGCGTCATCCCAGTGTCTTCTGTAAGTGTCTCCCTCAAGTCTACCGACATATAAACCAGGCTCCCCAATTTTCCTATTGTCAAAACCAGGGACAACCGTGTAGAATAGAGCTTTCCTCTGAATTTTTACGCGTTCTCCAACCTGAATCTTATCGACCGCTTCGTCGAAGCTTAACCCAGCTAAACCGACCTCCATCTTATCGACGTAAAAACCGTAAAGGTTTCTCATGACGTTACTGTTTAACTCGATATACGTATGGAAACCGTCGAAGACGGAAAGGTATGAACAGTCCCTCAAATCCCCTATTAAGATAACAGAGCCTACTTCCTCCTCCAACTTCTTTCTAACCTTCAGCCAGAACTCTGGACTACGGTTATGCGCCTTAACATTGTAGATGAAGAGTGCCGGTCTTCCATCTATCTTGAGAAAGGCCGGGGATTCCGCGTATTCTCTGACCACGTATGAAAGCTCTCTCACGATCTCTGTTACCGATGTTAAAGGCCTCCACGGTCTGTAAGATTCGTAGTAGATAGTTATCTTGAAATCGCGGCTCTCTGCCAATTTGACAATTCTTTTTAGGCTTTGATCCTCAAAGCTGTCTGGACCCCACCAAGATACTATGAAGCCGTCTATACCGGCATAATCTGCCATGAGCATGTGTGCCTCGATCAATCTTTCATCCTGGCTATCGTAGACGCCGAGAAGGGGATAGTGGGCTACATTACCTATCGCATCTTCGGCTACGTCTTCCCAGTGAAACCATCTGTCGCTGGCTCCATGAGCTGTCCCATACCAAGGGTAGTAAAACGCGAGCACACAGTCTCTAAAGCCCTCTGCTACATCTTCATAAGTTGCATTTCCGACAGGGTACTTGTACAACTGGTCGAAGTTCACGTTAAATACTCTATCGTTGGTTCCAGGGTACTGGGGATTAACCCCCTCGCTTACGACGCACCACTCTAACTCGTAATCTCCAGCTCTCCATATGTACATCGAAACGTTAGTGCAACCTATATTCCCCTTCCTGATGAGTACATGGCAACTTTCGTCGCCCCTTAAAGCAAGTATGCGGATGTCGACTGAAACAGGCGTAGTATCATAAGCTCTCTTGCTGATACTAATGTATTCCGTGCTCACTCTGTACCTCAACTCAGGTGCCTCTAAACCCCGTGTTAAATTGAAATCGTAGCCGATGACCGTTGGGCCGTTGTAAAAGCTTACGGTCGTCCAGTCAGAGCTCGTCTCTATTCGAACCATGTAGAGGTAGATCTCTACCGTATCGCCTAGAGATGAGTAACTGAGGGTGGAGAGCGAAGAGATGCATAGCATGAAAGCGGTTAAAAGGATCGATGCGGTACGTGCGTTTAACATTTAAAATCTCTTAATTACTTTTCTTAACTTAAGTTTTTCCAGTATCTATATAAATAGTTCATCCTGTACTTCTAAACTATTTATCCATATTCTATTTATGCATAAACTTTTTGAACTTTAAACGAAAATATATGTCGGAGGCATGTATATGGCTGAGTACCTTGGGCTTTATGAGTATGACCGGTCTGAGCCTCTAAACCCCGTCGTTTCAAAGTCTTGGGAAAGCGAAGGCTATGTGGCGTATAAGCTGTATTATCGTAGCGTGGGTGGTCAGACCGTTCCGGCCGTTTTAACCATACCTAAGAGGGGTGAGCAGCCTTATCCATGTATAGTCTTCCTGCACGGGTATGGCGGTAGGAAGGAGGATGGGCTTCAGCTAGCTAATGTCTTCTCGGCTCATGGATACGCGGTCTTCTCTATAGACGCGCCTTTCCACGGCGAACGCTCAGAGCCTGGTAGGGTGCTCTACTCACCCGACCCTGAGGAGCTTAAGGCAAACGTCGTACAGACGGTTCTAGACCTGAGGAGGGGCGTGGATTTTCTCGAAACCAGGGATGAGGTGGATAGCCGTAGGATAGGGTATGGGGGTGGGAGCATGGGAGGGATCATAGGCGCCCTGTTCGTCAGTGTCGAGCCTAGGATAAGGGCGGCGGTCATAGTCGTCGGGGGAGGAAACCTCCCGCTCATGATAAAGGAGAGCAGACACTACTCCACACCGCCTATAAGGGCTAGGCTGGAGAGGCTGGGGATAACCTATGAGGAGCTCGGGGAGATCCTAGCCCCCATAGACCCCTTGAACTTCATACACCTATTCTCCCCAAGGCCGATCCAGTTCCACTGCGGGCTGTACGACGACATAGTCCCAGCCGAAACCCAGAGGCAGCTCGCCGAGAAAGCCGGGGAGCCTAAGGAGGTCTACTGGTACGAAGCCGGGCATGGAATACCCTTAGAGCCCATGCTCGAGAGGGTTTTAGCGTTCTTCGACAAGCATCTCAAGGGCGGAGATATCCGGTAAGGACGAGGCTTTATGAGGTCTCGGAGATACTCGAGCCGGCTCCCCACCGTATTTTTCGGTTAAAGACTTCCTGCGCTAAACTTCAGCTTAAAGCTTAACCTGACATAGTACTTTGTGAGCTCGCCGGTCGGTGAGGATTGGAACATCACGAACCACGCGTCTACGTCGACCAGCCAGCTACGTTCGCCGGTTCTGATAAGGGTTAGATGACCCTCGTCGAATAAGGATCTAGGGGGCTCAGGACCCTCGAAGGTTCTGTTTCCGATGCGGAAGTCTTCTGGGAACCTCTGAAGCGCTCCTAAGAAGTCTCCTGTATCTGGGTCGTGAAGCCTTATGAACACGTTTACCGGAGCCGCCTCATCGACCTCCATTTCAGACAGGGTCTTCTGAAAAGATTCTGGAAGAAACACGGCTAACAGGATCCTATACTCCCCCGGGGGGAGGACCGGGTAGATCTCTCTAAGCTTCTCGTTCTCCCAGAGGGCTTCGTTAAACTTCACGAAGACCGACCTTGAGCTTTCTAAGGTGTTAAGCACGAACCCCCTGTCTCTGAATATGCCTATACGGACACCCTCATACCTATCCGTGTATGCACCCTTGCCGTCACCTACGACCATCCCATCCTCCGAGAAGACCATCTGAGACGGAGGCTTATAGCAGAGAGCAAAGATGGCTGCGATGAAGCAGACGATGAGAACGGGTATGAGTATGAGCTTATTCAACCCTCACTCCTCCAGACGATTTATCCTGCAAACATTTTGTTATATCTTATGGTTGGTTCTTGAAAGTGGCTGAGCACCAACACCGTCCAACCGGGCACACAAGATTACCTGCGCTGATTTTTCTATGCCTGCTTAGAGCCGTCTAAGCCCCTCCCCCTCTAGGAGAAATGCATGATAAATTACCCGGGGTAATATTTCGCCCCTCTAGTTTAATGGTATCGTAAGGGTTTTGGAATGTTTAAAGTCGTATTTTTGATGGTCACTTCGGTGATGCTATGGGTGCTGTCACCGTTAAGGTCGATGAAGAGCTATGATGAGTTATGCGATAGCTTCTAAAGTGACCGGGTTCGACCCTCCTGACGGCGGATGTTCTATACGGGAAGGCGTCCAAGGAGGTTTCGGCTCTACATCTAAAGGACTATAGGGGGTGACGTGGTGTAAGGGTCGTCTCTCTATAAATGCTTAAGGATTTCTCTCCAGCTTTTGCGATGTCGTGGGCGGATACGTAGTTAAACATATGTCTCTGTCTTCGCTATGTTATCTCGGTGTCTGCTTATGAGGGTTGTGGACGCTCATGTGCATCCCCCTGCGGATGGAGACCTTAAAGGGTTCGCTGAGGCATGCGAGAAGGCTGGGATAGTCAAGTGCTTCATGTGCGGGCTTCCAGAGGGGTTCAAGGGGACGGGTAACGACGTGGTTAAGAGGGCTTTCAAGGAGTATCCAGACCTCGTGAAGGGCTTCGGGTACGTAGACCTCGGTAGAGACCCGGTAGACGTGGTGGACGACCTGTACGCCGATGGGTTTGTAGGCGTCAAGCTCATAGACCCTCCTAAGCCTTACGACCACGACGACTATTTTCCGTACTACGAGTGTGTCGAGAAGTACGGCATGGTCGCCCTGTTCCACACAGGTATCGTAGCAAGAACACCTATGGATAAGGCTAGGAGGGTATCGTCTAGGAACATGCGTCCAGCCTACTTAGAGACCATAGCCAGAAGCTTTCCGAGGCTGAAGATCATAGGGGCCCACTTAGGCCATCCATGGTGTGAGGAGGCCGCCGTGGTATCCTACCATAACCCCAACGTGTACTTCGACATATCTGGCGGTCACACGTTCTACATAGCCCTAACCCTCCATAGGAGGCTTTTCTACGACATCAAGCCCTCTAAGATACTCTTCGGAACCGATTCGCAGCCCGGCGAGTTCCAGAGGTGCATACACTTCTGGATGACCGTGCTCCCCCAGATAGGCGTGTCAGACGAAGACCTCGAGAGAATATTCTATAAAAACGCGGAGACCCTCGTCTAAGGCGTCCGTCATGTTCGACTTCAGGGTCGAGTTTCCGAGGTTGAAGACCCCTATAGCGCTTATAATCGACGACCCGGCACCCTACGTCAACCACCTATACTATCTCAAGAGGTACTTGAACCCGAAGTACCCCGCCTACTACGAGGAGTTCAAAACCATACCTAACGACTTCCTAGAAGACTTCATATCGGTCGTTAAGAGATGGCCTGTTAAGGGTAAGTTCAGCGTGATCCCGAACCCCGCCGGTCAAGGTTATCTGGACGAGGGGCTTCGGGGATACCCGAGAGAAGGGGTCGAACGCTGGATAAGGCTTGTCAAAGACGAGGTGGCTCCTCTGTTCGACATAACGCCTGAGATGATAACCCATACGAACGCCATCGACCTCGAGACAGGTGAGCTTCTACCGATGCACGAGCAGACCTGGGCTAGCCGGCAGACGGCTGAGACCCTAACCCCCTACATAGCTAAGGCGTTGGAAACCCTTAAGAAGCTAGGGTTCGAGACGAACGGTGTGACGTCTCCCGGGGCCTTCGGGATAGACGTGGAGGCCGAGTACGTCAGAGCCGTGTTGAACGCCGTCAAGAAGGTCTACGGAGCCGGGCTCGCGTGGTATTTTCTCAAAGTAGACGAGCGGTCTCACGTGGTCTATCCGAGGCTGGCCTACTTGGATAAGTACAGGGGCGAGGCTGTCGTGAGCATAGTAAGCGGAAACGACGACGTGATCTGGAGCACCATGACACCTGAGTCTAGGAGAAGCTGGAGCAGGAGGAGGCTTCTTGAGTATGCGGACTACTACATAACCGGTGACGGGAAAGCCGGGCGACTCGTAGAGCTGTTGAACGCGGGAAGCTACGTAGTTTTCCATACGCACTGGAACAGCCTATGGTCGAACGACGCCAGACACGGGCTAGCGGTTATGGAAGAGGTTCTAAGACGCATAAACACCCTGGTCGGGGACAGAGTTTTATGGATGAAGCTCAGCGAGATAGCGTGCTACTACGCGGCCTCTAAGACGCTGGATATCCACGTGGATAAAAGCCCCGACCACCTGAGGCTGTTCATCGATAACCGGTTCCCATGCCCTGACTTAACCGTGAGCTTCAACTGCGGCTTCAAGGTCGACGAGGTATACCTAGAGAAGGGTAGTTTCAGAAGCGGGTGGACGGAGGCTAAGACCTCTGAAACCGTCATGAAGCTTGAAAAAAGCGTAGACGAGCTTCGTCCTAACACCTGGGTTCAAAAGGGAGAACGGTTGATTATATGCTTCGACAACAGGCTCGGAAACACGGTAGAGGTGAAAGCCGCTTAGCAGACTTTTGCGGAGAAAACACGCTCCCGATAATTTTAACTAGACCAACCTCTCATACCGCTGAAGTCTTACGAATTATAGCTAGACATCTTGCCTGGTTAAACGCATCGATGCCAAACTCTCTTGATGAGCTGCTCGGCTGTTTCGGCGTGGACCTCCCTGACGAGTTCGTAGCTCTTGGGAAGCCTATCAGGGTTGCTTACGAGGGCCTCTATTTTAGGAGCCCGGAAAACGTATTCGCGGTAGACGTAGGGAGGCTCGATCTTGAACGGCTTAACCTTATCGACCCTCGATAACGCCTTCCTAACGCCGTCCTCTATAAGCCGCCTAGCCCTAACCGGAGGTATGCTTACCGCGGAAAACCTCGACAAGCCTCGTTTAACCGCGACCGTCACGATGCCTGGTATGAGGGCTTCCGCCTCCCTACAAGCCGCCTCGTCGCCGGATAGAAAAACCAGAGGCACGTCGTAAGCCCCGGCGTAGAACGCGGCCAGCCCGATCTCTCCGAGCGGGATGTTGTTGATCGATATCTCCTTAACCATCACACTCATCGTATGGTATAGGACACCCCTCCTCGTACCTACTTTGGAGTGGGCTCCTATGAAGAGCATCGCGTCGAACCCCTGGTCTATCAGGGGCAGCCACTCCGGTCTATGGGTTCCATGTATGAGCTCGACCCTGGGGTCTATGAGCTCGGGGTCTATCGTGTAGCCTGAGCCGTGTCCGTCGTTGACCAGGACGTAGGAGGCTCCTGAGTCGAAGCACGCCTTCACGGCCGCGTTAACCTCCTCGGTCAGCAAACGGCTGTAGAGTCTACGCTTATAGGTGTTCCAAGCGCTCGTATCAGACCTGTTTTCAAACTCGGTAACCCCGCTGACACCTTCAAGGTCTGTAAATATGTAGATTTTCAACCGACCACCACAGCCGCGTAATATTCTATAGCGAAGGGGGTTATTTACATTTCAGTAATACCAGCATTTTTTCACGAAACCAAGCCGAGATAAGTCTTAAATCTTAAGCCCTACAAATTGTCATCCATGGCTGGAGAAAAAGTTTACATAGTTCCCGAGCCCAAGAGGTTAGAGTTCACCGGTAGATGGTTCGAGTTCGACGGGTTCAAAAACTTCCCCGATTTCCTAGCCAGGGAGTTTGGAATCCCGGAGGGGAGCTGGAGCATAGTTAAAACTGAGGGAGAGGGGACCGGTTTAAGGGTTAAAGATGGGTCTGTGGAGATATGGGGTGATGAGAAGACCTGCTATGCGACCCTCATCCAGCTCGTGAGGCAAGGCGGGGGGAAGCTTCCAGAGGTCACGGTCGAGGAGGAGTTCTGCTTCAAGTTCCGGGGATTCCACCTCGACATAGCCAGGGGTGGGGTTCCAAAGGCTGAAACGTTGAAATCCATCCTTAGATGGCTCTACCTGCTCAAATACAACTACTTCGCGATATACGTCGAAGACCTATTCCCATGGAAAACCTACCCCCAGATAGGCTTGTTGAGGGGTAGGCTGACCGAGGAGGAG
>Ga0190363_1001722_pt1 | contig 12878 bp, 10 predicted proteins | sample 48721867_MG_FD_161272 | JGI IMG/M metagenome (GOLD analysis project Ga0190363, IMG submission 161272) | Hydrothermal vent microbial mat bacterial communities from Southern Trench, Guaymas Basin, Mexico - 4872-18-6-7_MG | ecosystem: Environmental > Aquatic > Marine > Hydrothermal vents >...
GAGCACTTCCGGGATGAGTTCATGGAGGTGATAACAAAGAAGAAGGCTGTCCCCAAAGGGACCTATAAGGCGAAGGCGACGGCCCCCTGTCTTAACGCCTGTCCATCCCATCTCAATATCCCCACCTATATTGAGTGCATAAAGGAGGGTGATTTCACAAAGTCCCTTCAAGTAATAAGGGAGGGTACCTGTCTCCCTGGTACCTTAGGAAGGGTCTGTGTGCGTCCCTGCGAGTTCAACTGCCGGAGGATGCTCCTCGATGAGGCGGTGGGGATAAAGGCCCTGAAGAGGTTTGTGGCTGACTATGAGATATGGAAGAAAAAGAAGCCCCTTCTTCCCGCTCCAGAGGAGAAGAAGGACAAAAAGGTTGGGGTTATCGGGGCGGGTCCGGCAGGGCTCTCCTGCGCCTATTACCTTGCCGCCAAGGGGTATCGGGTCACGATCTATGAAAGGCTTGATGAGCCAGGAGGGATGGCCGCTGTAGGGATACCCGATTACCGGCTTCCCCGCCATATCCTGCGCCGAGAGGTGGACCTGATCACCTCCTTGGGGGTGGAGATCAGGTACAACGTCGAGATAGGGAAGGACGTGAAGTTCTCCGAGCTCTTGGAGGAGTTCGATGCGCTTTTTATCGGCGTGGGGGCCCAAGGCTCAACGCCCATGAGGGTGGAAGGGGAGGAGAAGGGTTACAAGGGCTTCATCCCGGGGATCAAATACCTCTTCGCCATCAACAAGGGCTACGATCCCTATCCCGAGGGAAAGAGGGTGGCCGTTGTGGGGGGAGGGAACGTAGCGATGGACTGCGTCAGGACCTCCTTCAGGATCGGAAAGGAGGAGGTGAACCTGCTCTATCGGAGGACCCGCAAGGAGATGCCCGCTGATGACGTGGAAATTCAGGAGGCGGAGGAGGAGGGGGTGAACTTCACCTTCCTCTGTGCCCCCACCAGGGTCATCGCCGAGGGTGACAGGGTAGTAGGGGTGGAGCTTCAAAGGATGGAGCTGGGAGAGCCGGATTCCTCGGGGAGGCGTCGCCCTGTGCCCATCCCCGGTTCCGAATTCGTGGTGGAGACCGACATCCTCATCCCGGCCATCGGGCAACGGGTCGACCTCTCCTTCATCGAGGAGAAGGACGGAGTGGAGAAGAGTCGCCGCTCTACGGTGGTGGTGGACGAGGACACCCTTCAGACTTCCAGGAAGGGGGTTTTTTCGGCCGGGGACTGCGTCACGGGACCCGATGTTCTCGTGCGGGCTGCCGGAGGTGGGAGGCTTGCCGCGGAGATGATAGACCTGTTCCTTCGGGGAGAGGAGGTCGCCCCGAGCGACGATCACCTGATGGAGAAGGTCTTCAGCGCCATCGGTGTCTTTGATCCCGAGGAGAGGGTCACCGGCGTAGGGGGGAGGATGCGGGAGAAGATGGAGGTCCTTCCCCCTGAGGTGCGAAGGAGGAGCTTTGACGAGGTGGAGAAGGGGTATCGGGCCGATCAGGCGGTGAGGGAGGCCTCCCGATGCCTCCGCTGCTACCGGGTAGGCCTGGTGGCTCTGTAAGGGAAGATGGTCACCCTGAAGATAGACGGGAAGGAGATCACGGTCCCTGAGGGGAGCACGATCCTTGAGGCGGCTCGTGCCAATGGGATCCATATTCCAACCCTCTGCTACCACCCCCGCCTTGCCCCCATAGGTTCCTGCCGCATCTGTCTGGTGGAGGTGGAAGGGCTGGAGGGACCTGTTGCTGCCTGCACTACCTATGTGCAGGAGGGGATGGTGGTGCGCACTCAATCGGAGGAGCTTCTCAGGCTAAGGCAGGAGGCCTTAAAGCTCATCCTGATAAACCACCCCCTGGATTGTCCCCAATGTGATATGGCAGGCGAATGCCAGCTCCAGAACCTGGTCTTTGAGCTGGGGCTGGATAAACAGGACTATAGCCTCCGTGAGGCCAAAGAGAGGGGGCCGAAGGATTTCACCAACCCCTTGATAAGGTACTGGCCGTCCAGGTGTGTGCTCTGCCTCCGCTGTGTGAGGGCCGATCACGAAATAGTCGGTGCAGGGGCGATAGAGCTCGAGGGGAACGGCTATGAGGCGCGGATAGCGGTAAAGGATGAGGACCTCTGCATCCTCTGCGGGGAGTGCGTGAGGGTCTGTCCCGTGGGGGCCTTGACCGAGAGGACGAGCCCTGTGCGGGCGAGGCCTTGGCAGAGGGAGGAGATAACGACCACCTGTCCCCACTGCTCCCTGGGGTGTCAGTTACGGCTTAAGGTCTTCGAGGGGAAGGTGATAGGGGTGGGGGGGCCTGAAGAGGGCCTGGGGAAGGGAAGTCTCTGCCAGAGGGGGTTTTTCGGCTTCGATTTCCTCAACCATCCCGAAAGGATAAGGAAGCCCCTCCTGAGGAAGGACGGCTCGCTGGTGGAGGTGGAGTGGTCCGAAGCGCTGGCAGTTATTGCAGCAAATGTGAACAGAATCCTCCTTGACGATGGCCCCCAGGCGGTAGGGGGCATCCTTTCAGCGCGCCTTACCAACGAGGAGGCCTACCTCATCGGGCGCTTCATGCGGGAGGTGGTGGGGACCTCCAATCTCGATAGTTCCGCCCGATTCAATCTCGAACCTTACCGGGGAGCCCTGCAAGGGGGTGTGGGAAGGCCTTACCTTCCCATCTCCCTGGAGGAGGTCCGTTCCTGTGACTGCCTGGTGGTGGTGGGGGATCTGGACAGGGACAACCTCATCGCCGCCAACCTGGTGAGGGAGGCCCTCACCAAGAAGGGTGCAAGGCTCATCGTCGCCTATCCGAGGAGGGTTCATCTCGCTGAAGAGGCCGAATGCTTCATCGGCTTTCGACCGGGGGATGAGCTCTTCTGGATCAATGGGATCGCGAGGGCCCTTATCGAAAAGGGGAAAGGGAAGGACATAGAGGGATTTGAGGAATTAAAGAAGGCCGTTGAGAGGTACAGCCCCGATTTTGTGGAGGGAAGGACGGGGATCCCGAAGGGGATCATGGAAGAGGCGGCCCAATACCTGGCTGAGGCCGAAAGGGTGGGCTTTATCTTCACCCCCTTCCTCTTCCAGCAGCCCCAGGGAGTGCAAAACGTAAAGGGCCTGCTCAATCTTGCCCTTCTTGTAGGAGCTACCTCAGAAGGGGGGGGTGGTTTCCACCTGGTGGGGCCGCAGAGCAACGTGGTAGGGGTGACGGAGATGACGCTGGGGGACGGGGGTCTGAGCGGTGTGGAGATCCTTGAGGCGGCGGCCGAAGGCCGGGTAAAGGTCCTTTTGCTCTGGGGGGAGGAGCTCCTCAGCACCTTCCCGGGCTCTCTGGCCGAGAAGGCCCTCTCTGCCCTCGATTTCCTGGTGGTTCAGGACGTATACCTCACCCCTTCAGCGAAAAAGGCCCATCTGGTCCTTCCCGCTCTGACTCCCGCCGAGAAGGAGGGGAGCTATACCAACTGCGAAGGGAGGGTTCAAGCCGTAAGAAAAGCCCTCGAACCCCCTGAGGGACTGATGGAGACGGGGGTCCTCCTCCGAGAGATCGCCTCCTACATGGGGAAGGAATGGGAGGCCAGATCTTCGAAGGAGGTCTTCAGTGAGATAAAGGGGAAGGTGGCCCCCTATGCCCAGGTGGACCCCTCCGAAGGGGGGTTCAGGGGATCGGATGAGCCGCTCAAGGCGGTCTTTCAACCGGTTGAGGCAACCGATGCCCAAGGGGAGAAGGAGTATCCTTACACCCTCATGATAGAGGGGCTTTTCCACAACCACCTTCTGGGTCTGGGGGGAGAGAGGAGGGACAAAGGTCTGGGAGCAATCGTGCCCGGAGCTTACTTGGAGATGAACGAGGAGGATGCCAAGGAATTGGCGGTTGAGAACGGCGATAAGGTGAAGGTCATAAGTCCGTGGGGGGAGGTGGTGGTAGAGACAAAGGTGGGCCGGGATATAAGGAAGGGGGTTTTGTCCCTCTTCACCGGACTTTACGATGTGGATGGTTGTGCCCTGGTGGGGGAGGTGGACCCCTCCTCCAAGGTCCCCTCTTTTGCCAAGATCCCGGTGAGGGTCGAGAGGCAGTAGGGATGGAGCTCGTCTACTTCCTCACGGAGACCCTGGTAAAGGTGGTGGTGGTTTTCGGGGTGGTGCTGCTCTTTGTCGCCTACCTCACCTTGGCCGAGAGAAAGGTCCTCGGGCACATCCAGGTCCGCTATGGTCCCAATCGCGTGGGTCCCTTCGGGCTCCTTCAGCCGATAGCCGATGGGATAAAGGCCTTCTTCAAAGAGGAGGTGATTCCCGCTAAGGCCGATAAAACCCTCTTCGTGATCGCCCCCATGATCTCCATGGCTGCAGCCCTTTCGCTCTTCGCCGTCATTCCCTTCGGGGAGACGGTGAGGGTCCTGGGGAGGGAGGTGAGGCTCTGTATCGCCGACGTGGATATCGGGCTTCTCTTTGTGTTCGGCATGGCTTCTCTGGGAGAATATGGGGTGGTTTTGGGAGGTTGGTCCGGCTACAACAAGTACGGGGTCCTGGGGGCCTTGAGGGCGGCGGCCCAGATGATAAGCTATGAGATCGCCCTGGGACTCTCCCTCATGGGAGTACTGATGCTTGCCGGGACCCTCAACCTCACCGAGATCGTCCAGAAGCAGCTCGGGGGTAACTGGTTTGTCCTCTATCAGCCCTTTGCCTTCATCCTTTACATCGTCTCGATGCTCGCTGAGATCAACCGGCTCCCCTTCGATATGCCGGAGGCGGAGTCGGAACTTGCCTGTGGTTATAACATTGAGTACTCGAGCATGAAGTTCTCCATGTTCTTCATGGCCGAGTACACCCATCTGATAGCGGTCTGTGCGTTGGCGACGGTCCTCTTTCTCGGGGGATGGGACGGGCCCTTTCTGCCCCCGTCCCTTTCCTGGATATGGTTTCTGGTGAAGACAGGCGTTCTGGCCTTCTTCTGCATCTGGGAGAGGGGGACCTTTCCCCGTTTACGTTACGATCAGATCATGAAGCTGGGATGGAAGGTGCTCCTGCCCCTCGCATTGGCCAACATATTCTTTACCGGGCTTTTCGTGGTGCTTTAAGGGGAGTGGAGATATGATCATACCGCTTCTGAAAGGATTGGCCTTAACGCTCTCGAGGTTCTTCTCCAGGCCGGTGACGGTCCAGTATCCTGAGGAACGTGCACCCATTTCCCCCCGCTGGAGGGGAATCCACTACTTCGAGACGGACGAAAGGGGAGAGACGAAGTGTGTGGCCTGTGGCCTCTGTGTGGCGGTCTGTCCGGCCAACGCCATAAGGCTCGTCGCAGTGGAGAAGGAGGATGGGGAGAGGTACCCGGAGGCCTACGAGATCAACGCCATAAGGTGCATATACTGTGGGCTTTGCGCTGAGGCATGTCCTGTGGAGGCGATAAAGCTTTCGCGCCGCTATGACGTGGTGGCATACAGGCGGGAAGACCTCCTTTGGGACAAGGAGAGGCTTGTGGCCTTCGGCAAGATGAGGGAAGGGGGATAGGGAATGGGCTCCTCCTTTGAATGGGTTGTTTTTACGGTGTCGGCCATCGGGGCGGTGCTGGCCGGGGTGATGGTGATCCTCAGGCGCAATCCCATCCATTCGGCCATGTTCCTGGTGCTCAACTTCTTCTTCGTGGCCGTCATCTATCTGCTCCTTCGGAACCAGTTCATCGCCATCGTCCAGGTGATGGTCTACGCCGGGGCCATCATGATGCTGATAGTCTTCACCATCATGCTGATAAGCGTGGAGGAGAGCCGTAGGAGTTCCCCCCTTAAGCTCACCCCGGTGAGGGTCTTCGGGATCGTCCTTTCCTTTCTCTTCCTGATTGAGCTGTGCGGCGGGCTCTTCCTGGAGATGCTGCCAGGCAGAAGGGGCGAGTTCACCCCTGAGAAGGTGGCCTCCATAGGCCATGTGAAGACGGTGGGGGGATTGCTCATGAGCCGCTTCATCTTTCCCTTTGAGCTGGTCTCCCTGGTCTTGCTCATAGGGATCATCGGTGCGGTGATCCTGGTGAAGAAGGAGAGGTGAGATGATACCCGCTGCCTTTTTCTTAGTGCTGGGTGCGGTGATCTTCGTGATCGGGGTCATAGGGGTCCTGGTGCGCCGGGAGGCGATCGTGATCTTCATGTGTATAGAGATGATGCTCTCTGCCGTGGGGATAACGCTGGTTGCGGCCTCCTGCTATCTCCACTCCTTCGACGGGGTCCTGTTCCTCTTCTTCGCCATGACCGTGGCGGCGGCCGAGGCAGCGGTGGGGCTGGCCATCTTCGTGCTCCTTTACCGTACCCGTAAGACGGTGAGGGCGGACGAGATAAACCTTCTGAGGTGGTGATAGGGTGATAGATTACGTCTGGCTGATACCTGCCTTCCCGGCCATGGGGTTTCTCTTCAACGGCCTTGTGGGCCGCTGGTGGAGACTCCGCCAGGGGATCGTGGCCTGGGTCGCCTGCTCGGCCCTGGGGCTCTCCTTCCTCTTCTCCATCCTGGTATTTTTGGAGCTTTTGAAGTTGTCCCCGGAGGCAAGGGTGGCGATCCCGGACAGGGTCCTCTTCGACTGGGTGGTCTCCGGCGGTCTCAAGACGGTGATCGGCTACAAGGTGGACCCCCTCTCCATAGTGATGGCCCTGGTGGTCACCGGGGTGAGCTTTTTCATCCACATCTACTCCGTGGGCTATATGCACGATGACCCCGGATTCACCCGCTACTTCTCCTACCTGAACCTCTTCGTATTCATGATGCTCAACTTGGTGCTGGCCAACAACTTCCTCCTCATGTTCGTGGGATGGGAGGGGGTCGGGCTCTGCTCCTATCTCCTTATCGGCTTCTGGTTTGAGAGGGACGCCCCGGCAAATGCCGGGAAGAAGGCATTTGTGGTCAACCGGGTGGGGGACTTTGGCTTCCTGCTGGGGCTTTTCCTCATCTTCTCTCATCTGGGGACCCTGACCTTCGATGAGGTGTTCGCCAAGGCCCATACCCTCGGCCCGGTCACGGTGACCTTCATCACCCTGCTGCTCTTTGTGGGGGCGACGGGGAAGTCGGCCCAGTTGCCCCTTTATGTGTGGCTTCCCGATGCGATGGAGGGCCCTACGCCGGTGAGCTCCCTGATCCACGCCGCCACCATGGTCACCGCCGGGGTTTACATGATCGCCCGCTGCCACGTCCTCTACGAGATGGCCCCGGTGAGCATGGCGGTGGTGGCCACGGTGGGGGCCTTAACGGCTATTTTTGCCGCATCGATGGCCCTGGTGAATACGGACTTCAAGAGGATCCTGGCTTACTCCACCATAAGCCAGCTCGGTTACATGTTCTTGGCCGTGGGGGTGGGGGCCTTCAGCGCGGGGATCTTCCACCTGATGACCCATGCCTTCTTCAAGGGGTTGCTCTTTTTGGGGGCGGGGAGCGTGATGCACGCCTTGGCAGGGGAGCTGGACATAAGGAGGATGGGAAGACTTAAGGAAAAGATGCCCATCACCTTCTGGACCTTCATGATGGCTACCTTGGCCATCGCCGGGGTCCCCGGATTTTCGGGCTTCTTCTCCAAGGACGAGATCCTCTGGAACGCTTTCTCGAGCCCCCATGGGAGCCTCTTTCTCTGGATAATAGGGACGGTCACCGCCGGGATGACCGCCTTCTACATGTTCCGTTTGGCCTTTATGGCCTTCTTCGGAAGGTATCGGGGATCGGAGGAGGCCTGGCACCATGCCCATGAATCACCTCCGATAATGACAGTCCCTATGGTGATTCTGGCGGTCCTTTCGGTCATAGGGGGCTATGTGGGGGTGCCCCATGTCCTGGGAGGGGGGAACCACTTCCATCAGTTCCTCGCCCCGGTCTTCGGTGAGGTTTCCCAGCATCTGGAGAAAGCCCATGGGGCTGGAGGGCAGGAGGGGAGCCTGGAGCTCCTCCTCATGCTGGTCTCGGTGGCCGTGGCCTTCATCGGGATAGGGAAGGCTTATTACTTCTACATCAAGGAGCCCTCCATGCCGAAGAGGGCCGCAGAGGCCCTTCCCGGGGCCTACCGGGTGCTGTTCAATAAGTACTATGTGGACGAGATCTACCAGTTCCTTTTCGTGAACAGCACGAAGAGGCTCGGCACCATCCTTTGGCGCCAGTTCGATGAGAACGTGGTGGACAGGACGGTGAACGTGGTGGCGGCCATAATGAGGGTCTTGGGAAGCGGTTTGAGGCTCTTGCAGACGGGGTTTGTCCAGGACTACGCCCTGGGGATTATCATAGGGGCGGTCCTGCTCATACTCTTTCTGATGTAGGGAGCGACGGATGAACCTGGAAGGATTTCCCCTTCTCTCCATCGTGACCTTTCTTCCCCTCGCCGGGGCGGTGCTTCTGCTCTTCGTCCCTAAGGAGAGGGAGGACTGGCTCAGGGGACTGACCTTGATGATCACCCTGGTGGAATTCATCCTCTCCCTTCCCCTCTTCGTCTGCTTTGACGAGGGGAAGGTGGGGATGCAATTCGTGGAGAAGGTTCCCTGGATCAGGGAGTGGGGGGTAAACTACTTCATGGGGATAGATGGGATAAGTCTCCTGCTCATCCTCCTTACCACTTTTCTGACCGTTCTCTGTATCCTCAGTTCCTGGACGGCGGTGGAGCACCGGGTCAAGGAGTACATGATCGCCTTCCTGCTCCTTGAGACGGGGATGATCGGGACCTTCTGCGCCCTTGACCTCCTCCTCTTCTACTTCTTCTGGGAGTTCACCCTGATACCCATGTACCTGATCATCGGGGTATGGGGCGGGCCGAGGAGGGTCTATGCGGCGGTGAAGTTCTTCATCTACACGATGGCAGGAAGTGTGCTGATGCTCGTGGCCATCCTGGCCCTCCATTTCCTGCACGCCAAGGCCACGGGAATTCACACCTTCGACCTCTTTGAGCTCTATCGCACACCCATGTCGCTGAAGGCCCAGATGGTGATGTTTGCGGCCTTCGCCGTGGCCTTTGCCATAAAGGTCCCCATGTTCCCCTTCCACACATGGTTGCCCGATGCCCATGTGGAGGCCCCCACGGCGGGTTCGGTGATCCTCGCCGGGATCCTTCTAAAGATGGGGACTTACGGATTTATCCGTTTCGCCATTCCGCTGTTCCCTTACGGGGCCTACAAGGCGATCCCCGTGGTATCTGTCCTTGCCCTCGTGGGGATCATCTACGGGGCCCTGGTCTCGATGATGCAGGACGACCTGAAGAAGCTCGTTGCCTTTTCCAGCGTGAGCCACCTCGGGTTCGTGATGCTGGGGATGTTTGCCTTCACGATGCAGGGGGTCGAGGGAAGTGTGTATCAGATGCTCAATCACGGTGTGAGCACAGGGGCCCTCTTTTTGATCGTAGGGATGATATACGAGAGGCGCCACACGCGGCTCATCGCCGATTTCGGCGGCCTTTCCAAGGTGATGCCTATTTTCGCCACCTTCTTCATGATCGTCACCCTTTCCTCCATAGGCCTTCCCGGGACCAACGGGTTCGTGGGGGAGTTCCTCATCCTGCTCGGCACCTTCAAGGTCAACCACCTTTACGGTGTCCTTGGGGCGACGGGAGTGATCCTGGGGGCGGCCTACATGCTCTGGATGTTCCAGAGGGTGATGTTCGGGGCCATAACCCATGAGGAGAACAAGAGCCTCCCAGATCTCAACTTTCGTGAGATTGCTACGCTGGTCCCGATCGTGATCATGATCTTCTGGATGGGGGTATACCCCAAGTTCTTCTTCAGGAAGATGGACCTCTCGGTGGAGCACTTCCTCAAGGAGACGAAGGCGAGATATGAGGCCACCCTTAAGGCCTCCTACCAGAGGCCTCCTGTGGCCTTGAGATCGGAGTGAGGAGATGGAGCTCTTCAGGGCGATCATCACCAAAGGCGACTTCAGGACGATAGGGCCGGAGATCGTCCTGGCGGTCTTTGGCCTGCTGATCCTCCTTCTGGGGGTCTTCCTCGGACTCAGGCAGAGGAAGTACTCGGGATATGTGGCCCTGGTGGGGACGGTCCTCGCCTTTGTCCCCCTCTTTCCCCTGATCGGTTCAAGGAGTGAGGGCTTCTTCGGGATGGTCGTGGCCGACCCCTTTGCGATCTTCTTCAAGGCCCTTTTCCTCCTCGTGGCCTTCTTCACCGTGCTCATCTCCCTCGATTACACCGAGAGGGAGGGGGTAGCCTTTGGGGAGTATTACGTGCTGGTGCTCTTTGCGTCGGTGGGGATGATGCTCATGGCCGCCGGGGCGAACCTGATCGTGATCTTTCTGGGCCTTGAGATCATGTCTATCTCTATCTACGTGCTTGTGGGGATAACGAGGGATGACCCCCGTTCGGTAGAGGCGGCCTTCAAGTACTTCCTGCTGGGGGCCTTCGCCTCGGCCTTTCTCCTCTACGGTATGGCCCTCACCTATGCCTCCACGGGGAGCCTGCGGCTTGCCACGATAAGGGAAGTCCTTTCTGAACAGGCCTTCCTCACCTCTGCGCCCATAATGATCCTGGGGTTTTCACTCCTGGTAATAGGGTTCGCGTTCAAGATCGCCTTAGTGCCCTTTCACATGTGGACACCCGATGCCTACGAGGGTGCCCCCACCTCCATCACCGCCTTCATGGCCACGGGGGTGAAGGCTGCGGCCTTTGCTGCCCTTCTGCGGGTCTTCCTCAGTGCCCTGCCACAGCTTGAGCGCCACTGGACGGAGGTGATGTGGGCCCTGGCCGTCCTCACCATGAGCGTGGGGAACCTGATCGCGCTGAAGCAGGATAACATCAAGAGGATGCTTGCTTATTCCTCCATCGCCCATGCCGGGTATATCCTGGTCGGGTTTGTGGCCGGAAACGAGCTGGGACGCGCGGGGATGCTCTTCTACCTTTTCGCCTATGCCCTCATGAACATCGGGGCCTTCACCGTGGTGATCCTCCTGGGGAGGAAAGGCGAGGAGAACACCCTGATCTCGGACTATGCGGGGATAGGCTTCAGGTTTCCCCTCCTCGGTGCGGCCATGTCGATCTTCCTGTTTTCGTTGGCCGGTGTCCCTCCTACGGCTGGCTTTATGGCGAAGGTCTACGTGTTCAGTGCCGCGGTCAAGGCTGGTTATTACTGGCTCGTGGTGATAGCGGTGCTTAACAGCGCTGTTGCCGCTTACTATTATCTGCGGGTTATGGTATACATGTACTTCCGCGAGCCCGAAAGGGAGGTGAGGGTGGATCTTTTCTCCCTCGCAGGGGTTATTGCGGTGATTCTCGCCGTCTGGGGGGTTTTGCAGCTGGGGATCTTCCCCTCGGACTTTCTTGCCCTGGCCCAACGTTCAGTCCAGGTCTTCTGAGGAGGTCGAGATGGCCTTTGAACCCAAGATAGTCGCCTTCTGCTGCAACTGGTGAGCCTACGCGGCAGGGGACCTTGCCGGTGGCAAGCGCCAACCTTATGCGCCCAATCTCTATATAATAAGGGTAATGTGCAGCGGCCGTGTCTCGCCCCACTTCATCATCAAGGCCTTCCAGTCCGGAGCCGATGGGGTCCTGGTGGCAGGCTGTCTGATCGGCGACTGCCACTACGGAAAGGGGAACTATCTGACCCAGAAGCGAGTGGCGGTAATGAAGGACCTCTTGCAGTTCATCGGGATAAACCCCAAGAGGTTGAGGATAGAGCTGATGTCCGCCTCGGATGCCAACCGCTTCGTGGAGGTGGCCAACGAGTTTACCGAGGAGATAAGGGCCTTAGGGCCCTCGCCCCTCCCCTCCAAGACCCCGAGGGTGTGAGATGGAGGAGCTGAGAAAGAGGGTAAAGGAGCTTCTGGAGAAGGGGGAGATCGACGGGTTCCTCGGTTACAGGGGTTCTTTCCCCTATCTTTTCACGGACCCCGCTGACCTGAAGGACCTGGAGGTGCCGTCCGAGAGGTACCCCCTCCCCAAGATCCTCACCTCCCTCTTCAAGAGGAGGCCCGAAGGGCGCTTCGGCGTCCTGGTGAGGGGCTGTGAGGAGAGGGGGATAATAGAGCTGGTGAAGAATGCCAAGCTCGAGCGGGACAAGGTGACGATGATCGGTGTTGCCTGCTCCAGGGAGCAGGCGTCCAACTGTCGCTGCTCCAAGCCCTATCCTGATGTCCCTGTACTTTATGGGGAGAAGGTCGAAGGGGTGCAGGCGCGAGACGATATCGAGAGGATAGAGGCAATGGAGGAGGGGGAGAGACTCTCCTTCTGGCTCTATGAGTTCTCCAAGTGCATCAAGTGCTATGGTTGCAGGAACATCTGTCCTCAGTGCTTCTGCGACACCTGCACCTTGGAGGAGGGGGACCTGGTGAAGAGGGGGGTTCTCCCTCCGGAGGTCCCGGCCTTCCACTTGGTGAGGGCCTTCCACATGGCCGGGAGGTGCATAGACTGTGGGCTCTGCGAGGAGGCCTGCCCGGCCAATATCCCCTTGAGGACCCTCTACCGGAAGGTGCGGGAGGGGGTGAAGGGGCTCCTCGGCTACGAGCCAGGGGCGAGCTGGGAGGAGAAGGAGCCCTTGGGATACCTTGGCGACGGCCGTTACGAGATCCCTGAGAGGCTCATTTAGGAGGAGGTGATGGATTACAGGACCGTTCCCTCTATCTGTCCCTACTGCGGATGCGGATGCGGAATCCTCCTTGAGGTCTCCGATGGGAAGGTGGTGGGCGTGCTCCCCCAGAAGGGGCATCCGGTAAATGACGGAAAGCTATGCATCAAGGGATGGACCTGCCATGAGTTCATAAACTCGCCGGAGAGGCTCACCCGACCGCTCCTCAGGGAAGGAGAGGGGTTCAGGGAGGTAAGCTGGGATGAGGCGATAGGGCTTGTGGCCTCCCGCCTGAGTGAGATAAGGGATAAGTATGGACCCGACAGCATCGCTTTTCTCTGCTCCGCCAAGTGCTCCAATGAGGAGAACTACCTGATCCAGAAGTTCGCCCGGGC
>Ga0190363_1001723_pt1 | contig 12878 bp, 13 predicted proteins | sample 48721867_MG_FD_161272 | JGI IMG/M metagenome (GOLD analysis project Ga0190363, IMG submission 161272) | Hydrothermal vent microbial mat bacterial communities from Southern Trench, Guaymas Basin, Mexico - 4872-18-6-7_MG | ecosystem: Environmental > Aquatic > Marine > Hydrothermal vents >...
TACCACTCTACGACCCATGGGATGCGGTATCAGCCGTTACTGGCTTCGAATTTACTCAGGAGGATTACTTAAGAGCTGGTGAACGTATATGGAACTTAGTTAGGATATTCAATATTAGGGAAGCGGGCATTAGCAGGAAGGATGACACCTTACCACCTAGGGTATTCAACGAACCACTACCGCTACCACCAGACGGTAAATTCAGCATTAGCTTAAAGAAGGAAGTCTTCGATAGAATGCTCGATGAATACTACGACTTAAGGGGATGGACCAAAGATGGAATACCTACTAAGGAGATACTTATGGAGTTAGGACTCGATAAGTTCTTTCCAGATATCTTAACCTACGCTAAATAACTCCTCCCCTTGTTTGGAGGTGTCCCTAAATGGTCTCACACACATGGAGAATAGGCCTAATCGGATTTGGTAATGTAGGTCAAGGCTTTGTAAGGATCTTAGCTAATAAAGGTGGTAAGCTACGTGAGAGGTATGGATTTGAGTTTAAGATAGTAGGTATTGCTGATCCCGTTAAGGGCTCAGTATTCGATCCTGAAGGCTTAGATGTTAAGAAGTTAATAGAGTTAATAGATAAGTATGGACACATTAGGGATTACCCAAGCGGTAGGAAGGACATTGATAGCATATTCCTATGTAGGTCAGATGTTGTAGACATCATAGTTGAGGTGACACCAACTAATATAGAGACAGGAGAACCTGGATTAACGCATATTAGGGAGGCTTTAAAGCACGGTAAGCACGTAGTAACCTCTAATAAGGGACCAATAGCTATAGCCTATCCGGAACTTAAGAAATTAGCTGAGGAAAATGGGGTATTCCTAAGGTTTGAGGGTGTGGTACTTAGTGGTACACCAGCTATTAACTTAGCTTTAGAGGCGTTAGCTGGTGCTGATATTAAGAGGGTTCAGGGAATAGTTAATGGCACAACAAACTTCATCCTAACCAAGATGGAGGAGGGTATGACTTACGAGGAAGCACTTAAGGAAGCTCAGAGGCTAGGCTATGCTGAAGCTGACCCAACAGCTGATGTTGAAGGTTGGGACGCGGCCATTAAGACAGTCATAATAGCTAATGTACTTATGGGCGGCTCAATAACTATTAAGGATGTTGATAGGGAGGGCATTACTAAGATAACCTTAGAGGATGTTAGGAAGGCTAAGGAGGAAGGCTGCAGGATTAAGTTAATAGCTGAGGTGGTTAAGGAGGAAGGTACTATTAAGGCTTCAGTAAAGCCTAGGAAAATACCATTAGCACACCCACTAGCTAATGTTATGGGAGCCACAAACGCATTAACCTTTGAGACTGACCACCTAGGACCAGTAACTATAGTAGGTCCTGGAGCAGGTAGGGTAGAGACGGGTCAGGCAATACTAACTGATGTATTAGCTATTCATAGGTACACCCACGGAGGTAGGATCTAATGGTTAAGGGACTTAAGGTAATAGACCTTAGCATGCCCATAGAGGGCCTAAACACGCTGGTATTCCCAGGCTACCACACTACTTAAACATTTACAACTAAAGCAACTCATGATTACAACTTAAATATATGAGTGCTCGTAAAGTACATCTCAATCAGTGGTTAGAATATGCAGGTATTAAGAATGGCTTAAGGAGAGCTATTAATGAATCAATGAGCACTCTACTAGCTACGGTAAAGCTATGAGGGGAGAAGTATGTGTGAGTATGTTCTTTAAGAAACACACTGAGATACTCCATGGAAAGCACCCATACTTAGGCTCGTTAAGGACATAGAAGCTAGTAAGGTATGTATAACAGCTAAGGACATTAAGAAGGAACTAAGAGTTAAGGTTAAGGATCTAACACCGAAAAGGCACTTAGATGTAATCCTTGAATTACTCATAAGGAAAGGTTACTTAATGTACTTAATGAAGCGGAAGGTACGTGTTACAGGGTAGCGCCTCTGTAATAATTACATAAATAACATCCTCATAGGCTGTAGAGTACGTTTAAACGAATTGAATATAAGTCCTAAGATCTCTAAAGTCACAACACCAAGTAAGGAACGAACTCCCTCCTTACCTAAAGGACTCTTAATCCATCCCTCAATATATGTTACACCCAAAGTACCTGCACCGTAACCTTTACAGTTTCTGATTTATTATAAATTACCGGATGTGTTAATAATAGGGTAGGGTGACCTAATTGAGTAAATATACTGATTTAACAATTTACGTGAAACCTAAGGCTAATATGACGTACTTAAGAGTAAAGGGTGAGGATCTGGTATTCTATACTACGGAACCTCCGGTAGGTGGTAGAGCTAATGAATCATTAATTAAGTACCTCTCTAAGAAGCTTAAGGTACCTAAGAAGGATGTAGTTCTTGTTAGGGGGATCAGGGATAGAGTGAAGGTTGTTAGGATTTATGGATTAAGTAAGGATGAGATTATGAAGACCTTAATTAAGAGACCTTAAGGTATTTAATGAATGTTGGTGATGATAAGTTTTACCTTCCCAAGCCGGAGATCCGGGTTCAAATCCCGGCCACCACACCAAAACAATCTCCTCTTCACACCCAAAACTCTATGAAAGACTCAGACAATCAATAATATTAACCCAATAATACATGTATCGGAACCGATAGTCTTATACTTTGACTGAATACGTACATAGTATGCATACTTACGTATTTGAGGCTTCGTCCTAGTAGATTTCAATAAAACCGGGATTAATGGATTTGATACGTTAGGCAATAGCTTTTAGATTTTTGTCTCCGCTAAACTTATTGTGTTTTACAGCGTAGTTACGTACGGGTAAGGATATGGCTAGAATTGTTAGTATTAAGGTACCAGAGGACGTTTCGAAAGGAGATGTCCTGCGTTGGGTTGCTGAGGGACTTTCACGTAGATTCACAAAGAGGCTTGTTCTTAGATATCTTGAGAGTGGTGTAAATCTGGACTTGGAAAAAGCTCTTAGGGAATTCGAGGAGACGAGGAATGAGGTATGGAAAGAGTTAGAGGAGGAGTACAGGAGGAAGGGATTGCTTTAGTCCTCAATAGCAATATATTATTTACTATTGTTATAGCTGGTAGTCGTTCTAGAACCATCATTTAAGACTCTAGCAGGATCTCAAAGACCGACTTGCATAGATTTCAAAGGCCATTCACCACAATGTTAGCTAATAGTTTTAGGATGCTAATAAGTGTAATGATTATACTAAGTTTTTGTGAACTACTCTAAAGACTGTAAAGAGGTCGGGAACGAACTATGATGAACTTGAAGATGAACAGAAAAGAAAATTGAATAAAATAAAAAGAACTGTTCTTAATGAGAATAGTACTAGAAAAGCATTATTTTTCCTGAGTGGAGTTTCTCAAAGTCTTTTCCAAACTCGTCTGCGAATACTTTTTCTGCTCTAAGCCCCGTGCAGTGACCAGTGTAAACTTTTTTAATCCCTATCTCTTTAAGAGCACTTACTGTATGTTGAATTCTTTTGTCTTCCGCATCTATTAGGTGGAATCCTCCAATAACAGCATATACCTGGTTTATTCCACTTATTTTGATAGCTTTTTGAATCATGCTAACTATTCCTGGATGGGAGCATCCTACTATAATGACTAAGCCTTTTTTAGTATTCACTGCAAGTCCTATCTCATCTTCGACATCATCCGGAACTACCCTCCCTTTTTCAAGTCTATAGAGACCAATAGTAACTCTCTTCTCAAACTCGGCTTTCTCTTCCTTTGTAATTTCTCCAAGAGTAAAGACTCCCGGCATTAAATGTATAGGGTCTTTACTCAAGATCCACACACCTCCAAGTCTCTCTATTTCCTCCTTCGAACCGCCTCTCAAAGGCGGGATTCCCGCATACATAAACTCTGGTTCTATAGCGAAGCTCACTTTAAAGATGTTTGGATGTGCAAATATCGGTATTTCCTTATTTATCCTCTTCATAATACCTAGTAGTCCTCCTGTATGATCAAAGTGACTGTGTGAGAGAATGATCATGTCTATTGTTTTCGGGTTAATGTTTAAAAGTTTCATGTTAAAGAGAATTGGCTCAGCATAGGATCCTGTATCAAATAGTATTCTTCGCTTAATATCATTAATCTTTACTTCAACTAGAAAAGAAATTCCATGCTGTGCCCAAAATGGACTATTGTATCCAGCATAGTCCTCAGCCAATGTGTAGACCTTCAATTCATCTACTTTTTTGTTGATCGTAATTACCACCTTTCCTTAATACTTACTCTAAGTATCTCCCTCTAGGCCATTCCCTTAGTAATCTCATTATCTCTTCCTTATTTCGGGATATCATTACAAAGTATATTATGAGGCCTATCGCTAACCATATCCCGAAGTACATGAGAGCTCTGGCGCCTTGCAGGAAGAAGAAGTATATGGAAATTACTAAACCAGCTGCAGGGAATACTAGTTTCCAACCCTCTACTTTAAAGAACTTGGTTTTTCTGTACATATCTGGGTGCTTCTTTGGGAGGAAGAATATGCAAAGATGGAACATTATCCATTCGAATAGAAATGCCGCAACTACGATTTCAGCCACTAATTCAATTGTCCCAGTTATTATCAGGAAGATAGCTATTGCATCCCCAAGTATTAAGGCAATATGTGGTATTCCGAACCTGTTTATCTTATGAAGACCTGGGAGGATTTTGTCTCTGGAAATAGCGAATGCTATTCTTGCGGCAGTTGCTTGCTCACCATTATGCGAAGTCAGGATAGCTGCCCATGCCACTAGAATTACGAACGTGACACCTAAGGGACCCATGAATGCTGAGGCCGCGGCAGCATAGGGAGCTTCTGAACTTGCGAATTTATCCCAAGGTAGTACCCCTACACATACAAAGCTTGAGAGGGTGTAAAGCACTATAGGTATTAATACACCTAGTAATACTGCTTTAGGTAATACCGATGGACTTTTAACTTCTTCTCCAATATCTGTAGCAATAGTTAGTCCTGCATATGAGAAAATAAGCAGGGATGCAGCCTTTAAAACTCCTCCCCAACCCATAGGAGATCCTAGGCTTAAGTAAGAAACGTTAATGTGGAAAAGTCCCCAAAAACTAAATATCAAAATACCAGCTACTAGAAACAGAAAGAGTGCATCCTGAACCCATGCTACCACTTTAATTCCTAAATAATTAATTACGAAGAATATGAGGGTCACTATTATAGCTCCTATAACTATGGGTACCTCCCAGCTAACTCCAGGTAAGGCGTTCAGGTAGCTTATAAATGCCTTAGCTGTTATAGCGACGGGTCCAATTATTGCGAGCCACATTGACCATCCAGTTAGGAAGCCGAGAATAGGATGTAGAATTCTTGATGGATAGACATAGCTCCCTCCTTCTACAGGGTAAAAGGTTGATAAAGACGCTGTTGTAATCCCTATTAGAATTACTGGAACTGCCCCGATTAAATATGAGAGCCATACTAATGCCCCAGCATATTTAGCTGCAATCCCTGTTATAATGAAAAGCCCTGCTCCTACTATAATTCCTGCAACTATGGAAGTAGCATCCAAAACTCCTAATTCTTCTCTAAGACGTCTTTTCTCAACCATACCCTCTTCCCTCCTTTCTTCTATTAACTAGGGTCAATTGCTTCCGATCACGTGCAAACTTTAAGGTTTTTCCAATCCATTGACAAAGTTTAGCAGAAGCTCGCAGACTAGAGCACTTAAAACTATATTTTTTCCTCCTTTTATCTACTGCAAGGGCAGAAATGTTTGTCATAACCATCCGATTAATATCCAAATTTAAGATATATAAGTCTTTACGTAGTCAGTCCGTATAACGTTTCTCTATAGCATTGCTTGTCGTTGTATTATTTATACACAACCCTTAATAATTTGTAGAAAGCAATCAACCACATAATACCCTATAGTGCGACTTAGTTACTTACTATTAAATTACTTATGCCTAGTTCTATTAATTGAGATAAGTAAGTATAATGTTGGAAATTTGGGAAAATGAGGAAGTATTAACTTGTTTATTGGGGGTATTAATTAGAATTAGCTCAAATCTGCCGCATAATCAAGATCCTAGAAATACTCACTTAAAACTCCTAGAATTTACGTTTGCTCAACTATATTACTACCTATAAGAAGGCTGTAAGGTTGATAACGTATGTGAGAATATGAAACCTATACATTATTAAATATCGGTATTGATAAATGTTGATGAGATGATGATTACTAATACAAGAAGATATCGAGCAAATGCGTACTACGTTTAAAAGAATGTTTAAAAGAGTAGGCTTAACCAATGCCGGAACTACAGTAATTTAACCCATCTTGACCTTATCTATAATTACACTCATATAGTACGTTGTTGGATCCTATACGGTCTTCCTCAACCTCTCTCCAAGACTTTCATTAATAGGCTTTAGTCCACTCATTAAAGCCCTTTTTATATTAAGCATCTTGCCAGGGATTCATGTAGTGAGAAGTAAAACCTGAAATTCTGTAGGGGAGTTAATTGTCAGGGATCTTAGATGGGGAAGATTCCGGGAAACCTACTTAGGAAGTATGTCTTAAGGAGAACTGGTTCTAGTAGAGACGATGTCATTGTAGGTCCTGGCGAAGGTATTGATGTATCGGTACTTTCAACGGGAGGAGACTTAGTTATTGTTGCACATAGTGATCCTATCGTTGGTGCTTTAAGGAGGATTGGGTGGCTCGCGGTTCATATAGCATGTAATGATGTGGCGACCGCAGGTGTTGAGCCTAGGTGGGTTTTACCCACCATTCTCTTACCAGAGGAGTGGAGTGAGGATATGGTTGATGAGGTAACGAGAGACGTGAATGAGGCAGCCATAGAACTAGGTGTTGCTGTAGTGGGCGGCCATACAGGTTACGCTGTAGGTTCTAAAAGACCTATTGTGGTAGTTACAGCGATAGGTATTGGAGAAAGAGGTAAGGTACTTACTTCAGCAGGTGCTCGTCCTGGCGACTTAGTTTACATAACGAAGGGAGCTGGTATTGAGGGAACAGCTATTCTGGCAAGTGACTTTAAAGATATCCTACTTAGTAAGGGTGTGGAGGAAGAGGTGATCAGAAGGGCTGAGGAATTCATGAAGGAGATTAGTGTTGTTAGAGAGGCGGTAGCCTTAGCGAGATCCGGAGCTGTTACTGCTATGCACGATGCAACAAGAGGCGGCGTAGCTGAGGCACTAATTGAGCTTGCCGTAGCTTCAGGAAATATGATTGAGGTTTGGGAGGATAAAGTACCTGTAAGGGAGGAGACAAGAATTTTTGCTGAAGTTTTAAAATTCGATCCCTTATGGATGATAAGTTCTGGCACCTTAGTATTTACCGTACATATAGATAAGAAGAGAGTAGTTGAGGAGGTACTAGATAATTTAGGAATAAATTACGCTGAAATCGGTATAGTAAGGAAAGGGAAGGCAAGCGTAATAATTCATAGGAGGAAGGGTACAGAGGTACTGGGTGAGCCTAGACCAGAAAAGGATGAACTTGCTAGACTTTGGGAAATCTATCCTAGGGTAGTCTCATAGAGCATTACCTAGTAAATAAACCTACATGTCAATAATTTTAATCCAATAGCTATTGATGCTTACCATCAGATTATCTACTCAAAGCTCTAGTCCACAAGAATTCAGAGTTCTTCATGATTATCGTTTAAGTTCATGTAATGCGGAAGGTATTTTAATTGTTAAGACGATCGTAGTTAAGGGTAGGGCGATTTTTGATGGTTCGTGGTGTTAAGTATAGAATACCCGTGGGTTCATTTCTTGAATGGGCTCACGGTATGTATAGGTTCATAGAGGAAATATATGTTCCTGATTATGGCATATCATTTAACGAGGAGGGTTATGTGTTTAAAACTCCAAGTAATAGGTATGAGGCTATGAGACTACCTAGCGGTAAGGTTGTTGAGTGTAAGTACCTATATGATGTTGAAATCGATGAGAGAGACCTAAATCTAATGCTTAAGTACTTAAAGCTTAAAGAGGAGGTAGAGAGAGTAATAGCTAAGTACTTTCATAAGGATTAATCATTGTTCTGAGACCTCCTACTAATCTAAGGGATGGATAACTCAAACATCTTTATGATTTGTTACACGTAATGTTTCATTCTCGCTATAAGACCTAAAACCTCTCTAATTATCTTACTTGCTGCAAATGCGGTAATTCCCTTATAGTCATACTTAGGTATAAACTCTACTATATCGAAAGCTATAACCTCCAATTTTAGGCTCTTAATTACGTCAATTAACTCCCTAACACTCAACCCTCCAGGCTCTGGATTTCCTACACCTGGTGCGAATGCTGGATCTAGAACGTCGAGGTCTACGGAGATGTATGCTTTAGTGAAACTTGGCTTAATGAGAAGGTTAAGACGTATCTCTGACGTACTTATCATTCTTATACCAGTCTTCTTAGCGAATTCTACCTGCTCCTTTGTAGGTGCTCTGATACCTATTTCGATTACTTCATCGCCTTTGATAAGTCCTTCCTCAACTAAACGTCTAACGGTACATGCATGTGAGTATTTATCACCACCATACTGGAAGTAAAGATCTGGGTGGGCATCAAAGTATATGAGACCGAAATCATCGTTGGAGACTCTCCTTAATGCCTTGATAGTAGCGTATGTTATGGAGTGATCACCACCTAGGAATAGGAAAACTTCACCTCTATAATACTTACTTAATAACTCTGATACCTTATCCACGATCTCGTTAAATGAGTTCCCATGGACATCACCTAGGTCTTTATAACGCCATACCTCTTTGAGATCTATGAGGTCTTCTGTAAAGCTGTTATAGAGCTCATCAGTAGTTGCTTCCCTAATAACTCTAGGAGCTTCCTTAGAACCCCTTCTAAATGAGGATGAACCATCCCATGCTATACCTAGAACGTAAAGATTTGGTTTATCGGATTCAGGGATACCGAAGAACAACATCTACTGCTCCCTGAACAACATATCTAGTGAGAAAAACATAGATTTTTGCGACTAGAAGCCCATCCATGAGTTAAACTCGTAGCTAAGATTATTAAGGTAATTAGGGGTGGATTGTTTTTAGAGCTTGGTGCTTAAATGAGGCTCAGCTTGAGTAAATCCTTGGTCCCTATCACAATCTTAACTCTATTCTTACTCTTAAGACTACCGTACTTCCTTGACTACCCCATATTTAGACTCGATGAACTTTATGAATGTCTATGGAGTTACTTAGTATCGCTAGGTAAGCTATATCCCCTCACAAACACTGCACCATTCATTGGTGCTCTATATAATTACTTGGCAGCCCTACTCTACGCTTTATCTCCTTCAGTAGCATCCTTCAGACTATTACCAGTTATTGCTGGGTCATTAACACCCTTCATTTTTTACTTCCTAGTTCGTGATGTAATTAAGGATCGAATTACTGCCTTGATTTCTTCCTTAATCTTAGCTTTAATGCCTCCACATATACTAATTGCTAGTCATGTTGCCTGGTCAGCTAGTTTAACACCACTACTCTTTACCTTATCCTTGTACTTAATATGGAAAGCTTATAGAAGTGGTAGTAAGTTGTACTGGGTTATTACAGGCATAGTAGTAGGTCTAGCTATTCAATCACACCCCTCAATCATAGCATCATATACAGGTATAGTATTGGCGTCATCATACATTTTTAGACTTAAAGTACTTAGGATAGCTAAGTCAGTTGTCCCATGGCTTATTACCGGCTTCCTCATAGGTTATGCGAATATGGTTGTATACAACATAGTGAATCCCTTACACTCACTAATGTTCATGGCTCAAGCTAGATGGACGGGTATATCGAGTGGACTAACTATTTTTGAGTATCTTAGGAGGTTAAGGTTTATTACTATAGAGTATGTAACTATGTACCCTTCAGGAATACCCATAATAACTTTGCTTTATTATATGAAGCAACCATTATTCTATATCTTCATTGCCTTATTTACTATATTGATTATTTTAGCTGTACTTAAGGATAGAGCTGGTAGAGCGTTACTTATATACTTAATGACTGCATTATGTATTCTGGCCTTAGGGACTAGAGGTTTTATGGTGTTTAATATCTTTGGATTTACTTGGGGACCGCATTACCTTCAACAGCTAACACCATTAACAGCCATGCTTCTAAGTTTAGGATTTTTATCCATTCGTAAGTTTAAGATCAAATTAAATTACCTAAGACTATTAAAAGGTGTGTTATTAGGGTTTTCATTATTCATGATTATGGTATGGCCAACATTAAACATGATTGCTATGCAGACTTACTTCTATAGGAATGGTTATACCAACCAAGCATTCTTAAGTGTGCTTAACACCATAGATGAGAAATACGGTAACATACCTATGTACGTAATGTACGATAATCCATATAGAGATCCAGCACTAACAACACTTCACTTCATAGCTGTTTTAGAAGGTGTTAATATCTATCCCAGAATGGATAAGGATGTAATAGTAACTCTTAGAGATATGGGCGTTAAGATGGTTGGTGAGGACATTATAAGGAGGTATGTAGAGAGTGTTGTTCGTGAGTCAACTAATGAGTTTGTAAATGAGCTCTACAAGTCAGATATTGGTGCTATAGTAATGAGTCCTAATAAGGTAGCAATTAGCGCACTTAAGGAGTTAGGACTTGAAGGTAACTTCACTATAATTGATGAGCAAGTTATTGGTATGGGTAACGTACCTATATTTAGGGTTGTAGTTATTGAGGAGTTAAGTTCGTGTAAATGTTAATGATAACCCTACATTACGCTTGCATTTAATACTTAATATAGGCTTAGTTAATAACAATACGTGATTATTGTGAGTGGAGAGTTTACGTTATACATTCATAGGTTATGTATGTCTAGCTATAATGTTGTTAAGTCTTTAAAGGATGAAGGTTTATTACGTAGTATTAAGCTAGTTGATGTATCTAATGATTTAGGAGTTATTACCGAGTTAGGATTACTTAGTGTACCTGCAATTAGTAAGGACGGTAAGATATTAGGTATCGACCCGTTGGAGCTAGATTTTGTTAAAGCCTTACTAACTGGGGATGAAGTTACTATTGAGAAATATGTTCCTAAGAGCTATAGTGAAGCGTTAGATAGGTTTAGTGTTAGCTTAATCCATAGTAGTTATGCCTCAATCTTAGCGTTAATTCATAACTCCATAGATCCATTACTAAATACTAGGTTTATCGATCATGCAGTAAGATTAGAGTTGGTAAGTTCACTAAGTAAGGACAAGCTAATTGAGGAGATCAAGTTAAGATCACGTGACATATTTGAATCACTTAGGGACAAGATGGTTAGAGTTGCTGCTAAGAATTACTTAAGAGAGGTAGTGTGGGTCTTAGGTATCGATATAGAAGTGTTAACACTTAAGAAATTCATTGATAGGGACTTAATCACGCAGTGGCTACTAGCTAAAACATCGGTAGGTAGAGCATTAGTACCATACAATTTCGATATAGTTAAAGATGTAGCTACACATGTGGTTAATGTACTTACTAATAGGCTAAGCAAGTACTTGAAAGATCTTATTGAAGAGTATAGAACATTAATGAGGGAATTCGTACATAGGGAGTTAAAGTAAAGAATAGTGAAGGTAAAAGTGATAACAACTCAATCCCTTAGTCATATAGGATATCTATTCTGAATTGATGATGCTCTTAGCTAATTCCTCAACGTAGTTATTTATGGAGTTGATAGTATCCTCACTTATATCGGTGCCTATTCTCGCCTTAGCCTCAATAATTAACCTATAACTACGTACTAGCTCATCCCTATGCTCAATCTTAACACATGTTGATATCCTTACATCATTTATGGTAACTTCCCTTTGCCACTCAATTATCTTTAATTTACGTTTAGTAAACTTTCTTAAATACACTCTCAACACTTTACCCTGAACCTCCATAGTTATGTCACTAGGTAATGATACTTCGTAATCATCAGATTTAATCTTAAACAATAATTTAGCTCCTAACGGTTCTTTATCGCTCTTTACGCTCTCGACGCTAAATTTAATCTCATCTTTTAATCTAATCTCCATCAATACCTCATCAACCGTATCAAGGATATCTTCATAGTACTCCTTAGGACCCTTAAAACCTTCATCCTTAAGTAATTTAGTGATAGCGTTGATGTCGTGGATATCAGCATAGAGTGTTACTGTAACTTCAACACCTTCTACCTCACCTAGCTCATCCAGTTTAACTAAATCCATGAATGGGTACTTAGAGATTGCATCGTAAGATTTAGGCTTAATAAGTAATTCAATCCATGTGTCAATAGTCCAGAATGTTCGATAGGTATCAAAGCTGTTGTAAACTCTAAGATACCCATCTATTACTTCATACTTGGTCTGGTAGTCCTCATTACCGTAACGACCCAACCTCTTAGCTAGTTGTTCAGGTAACCTAACGTAATCGAATAAGCCCAATAAGACACCTGAGTAGATACAGGAGAAGCAAATTATTTATACATTCACTACGTCTTCTAAAGCTTCATTGAGATTAGTGGTGATGTCTTCAGACGATATTAGCGATTACTTTATCCAATACTTAGCTTTCTCACTCGGTCTTACTTTATCTTCATCTGCAAACTTCCATAGTCCTTGTTTAGGTTTAATGATTTCAACACCTAGTGCTTCCGTAAGGGCATCACTTAGTAATACTTCATACTCGCCTGGAACGCTTACTGCCTTAGCTTTAACCCAATTACTTACTCTATCCTCGGTTTCCACACGAACTTCAACATATCCCAGGATGTAAGCTGATACTTCAGTACCAACAACACTATACCTTTCACTCTCGATGTTTTCAAGAGGTAGTGTGAGTTTTTTAGCTAGAGCAAGGGGGATATGTATCTCGGGCTCATCAGCCTCGTAACCACT
>Ga0190363_1001728_pt1 | contig 12871 bp, 10 predicted proteins | sample 48721867_MG_FD_161272 | JGI IMG/M metagenome (GOLD analysis project Ga0190363, IMG submission 161272) | Hydrothermal vent microbial mat bacterial communities from Southern Trench, Guaymas Basin, Mexico - 4872-18-6-7_MG | ecosystem: Environmental > Aquatic > Marine > Hydrothermal vents >...
CAGTTTCAATTTAGGGTCATCACTTGGAAATCTTTTTTGAAGCATTTGAACATAACTTGAAATGCCAGTCAAAGGAGTATTTATCTCATGGGCAATGCCTGCTGAAAGCAATCCCAGAGAAGCCAATTTCTCTGAAGTTAAAAGTTGCTGTTGAAGGGTAATTTTTTCGGTTATATCATCAAAAACAATAATGGTACCATAAGGCTTTAAATTATTATCTAAAAGGGGTGTTTTCATAATATCAAAAATTCTCTTTTCACCAGTGGGAAGAGTTAAACTTATCTCACTTAGAAGTCTCAAATTCTCCTGAGTTTTAGTCGGGAAAATGAGCTTATAATTTTCTTCGCCGAATACTTCCTTCATTTTTCTATTAACTACTTCTTCTTTTTTCTTTTTAAAAAAATTCTCGAGAACTCTATTCCAGCTGATTATCCTTTCTTCCTTATCAAGCACTAATACACCAACTGTCAAACTTTCGATAATGTTTTGGCTGTAATCCTTTAATCGTTCAAGCTCCCTGGACCTTATTTCAGCTTGGTTATAAAGATAAGCATTTTCCAAAGCCAAAGCCGCAGGTGTTGATATAGCCTTTAACAAATCCCAATCTTCACTTGTTAAGAAAGAATTATTTTTCTTCTTGCTCATACCCAAACAACCAACAATTTTTCCATCAACTTTAAATGGAAGATAATGGAAAAAACCAAGAAAATAGAGAGTCTTATAGTCCTCAGGGAACTCCTTCTCCATATCCTGATAGGAATAAAAAGTTATAAATTCTCTTTTTTGTAGAGATTCCACAAAATATTTGGAAAAACTGAAACTCTGCTGTGAGGTTATTCGTTTCCCAGCTCCCCTGTATATTTTAAAAGTCAATGGTTCCCTTTGAGGAAGTAAAAGTGCTAAATTATTTATTGAAATTGCATTTGAAATCAAATCTATTAAAGACTGAGATAATCTATTTAAATCTCTTTCTGAACTTAATCTTTTACTTATAGCTAATAAACTTTTTCTATAATAATAACTCCTTCTATAGAAAATCTTATCAAAAAGATTTTGCAAAAATTTTTTTAGAGGAGAAAATAAAGTTGCTCCTAAAATTATTGCAACTAAGCCTAAAACTACTGCTGTTAATCTATTTTCATCTGAAACCCTGGTTTTTGAGGTTACAATAAAATATATTGATGATATTATTAGAAAAGAAAATATTAATGTAGCTGCTTTCTTAAGTAATATCTCAAAGTCCATCAGCTTATATTTTGAAATTGAATAAGCAAATGTAAGTGGTATAAGGGCTTGCAATATAACAGTTAATTCACCAAAAGAAGATGGGATTTTCCCTACTAAAAAGGGAATAATATAAAAGATTAAAAATGGAAAAGTTCCTATTCCCAAGCCATATAAAATCCACTTGAGTTGCTTTTTTACTAATAAATTCTTTGCGTTTTTGTAATTATATATTAAAAGACCTAAAATGAATATTGAAAATATACCGAAATGAGCTAATTCAATTTTATTCAATGCCTGATGCAATTTAATTGTAATTTCTGGGTCCACTGAGAAAATTTTTGATGTATGAAGAAAAACTCTTGTGCCTATAAGGAGCAAACATGGTAAGTATATAACAGGAATAAAAGTGGGAGATTTTTTAATAATCTTGCTTCTCTGAGGAAAAATAAGGAAGAAGTGAAAGAAGAGAGGGGGGAATATAAGAAAGGCAACTTTATCCAGCCAATAAAAAATCAAGTCTAAGGAATCAAGTTTTCCCGTAGGGGAGAAAACATAAAAAGAGAAAAAAGTCAAAGTTAAAAGGTAAAAATATACATAAGGCAAGGTAATGGGCTTTTTTGAATTTAAAATTACAATTAATCCAATTACAAATGTAACAAGACCAATTAAAACCAAATAAAAATACAGTTTATTTACGCTTTTTGGAACAAGTTTAAATGTGGGAAAAATAATTTGCCCTTCCCTATTAATTTGATAAATAACCTTGCCATCAATTCCAGCAATCCATAAATTTTTCACTAAATCAATTTTATTTTTAATAAAATTTCCATTGATAGTATAAAGAACATCTCCTTCCCTTATTCCAGCTGAATAGGCTGGACTATTCTTCTCAACCTTTATAGCAATTAATCCATTCTCTCCCTTTTTCCAGAAAACTCCATCGTAAGGTTCTTTCCAAGTTATTTTTTGATATATATTAATAGTTCCCAGTATTAAAAAAATTATGAATGGTATCAAGAAAAAATATTTATTCATCCTCTTAATTCTATGCAAATTTTATGCCATGAAATCTCAAAGTAAGGAATTAAGGGAAAATGTGTATTGTTTAAAGGATTTCTCACTATTCTCATTTCATTTATTCCAAAATTTTGGATTTTTATTCTGAAAAATCCAAAAAATTGAATCATGAATTTAAAAAAAATTAAAATTTAATTTCTATTCCTCCTATTATCTTTCTCGAATAGGGTAAAAGAATTATACATTCTTTATTATTTAATAAATCATTGTTTTCCAGAAAATTTATTAAATCCAAAACTATCTTTATTTTCCCATAAAAATTTAAAAACGGTAGTTCCTGCTTTAGTCTTATTCTTGACCTTAGATGATTGAGAGAATAACTGCTATAAAAAAGATTGTCTGAAGACCAGTTATAATTTGCAAGCACAAAAGTATTAGTGATAGGAATACGAGCTTCAATTATCGAAGATAATATATGAATTACTTTGTTTTCTAACAAATTAGAGGACAAAATCTGGGGCTCAGTAATCAATTTTCCATCCTCATTTAATGTCTGGGAAAAAATAAGTCCGTAGGATATTGAACCATGTACAAGGGAACCAATATCTTTAGAAAATGTAATATTTAGACCTTTATCTTCAACTTTCCCAATGTTATATATAAAGTAAATGAATTCGGGCGGAGATGAATCTTCCTTTTTAAATATAGGCAATGGAAGAATTCGATTTTCGAATCTTTCGTAATGAGCATTTATATTGATTAGACCTTTACCAATACTCTTTTCAAATCCAAAAAAACATTTAAAAGATTTTTCTGTTTTTAACTTTCCGGGGATATAATAATATCTCAAAGAAAATATCTCATCCTGAATAAAATTTATCTCTCCAGGAGCGGAGAGATTATATGAGAATCCGCTTCTAAATTTCATTGTATCTGACAAATTACCAGAAAATTTTATATTTGGACTGATTAAATTGAAAGTTTTAATCCATCTTAAGTAATCATATTTGATTTCATAAGCGAAACTAAGACCAGGAGAAATATTCCATATATCTGAGAACTTCAATGAGCCTGATAAAAGTTTTCCAATTTTACTTTCCTTGAAAGGAAAATAAGGAACAAGATTTTCCTCGATTCCTAAATTTATTTTGAAAGAATGAGATTCTTTATGAAATTGAAATATTCCTACAGTTCTCCATCTATTAATGTAATTGAGATTTGATTGCAAAAAATAACTTGAGATATGCCATGCTGAATTTGACCCAATTAATCCACCAAATGAAAATGTAGTTCTTTTTTCAATGAAGTTTTTTAGAAAATTCGGAGAAAGAGAAAAATTAAATTTTGCTTGGGCAGTCCCTAATTTATTATTTCTGACAAATGTTTGATTTGTCTGAAAAGCATAATCTTTCTTTTCAAGAATATGTCTTTGTACAGCTCTAATAGCCCAGAAATTGTTTGATTGTTTCAAAAGTCTCCTTAATTCTCTACCCCTTTTTAGACCCAGAGATTTAGAATTTACCTTCAATGTGCTCATGTAATCAAATTGAGGTTTATTTACAGGGAAGATACGATAACTAAAAAAATTCAATTTGACTTGATTATCATTGATAATATTTTCCTTTGAATATAAGGAAACGGTCCCTAATAGAAAGGAAAAAATTACAAACCATATCGCATTTTTTTTCTTCCACATTTTATTCTTACTATAAATTTAATTATTTATTCTATAAAAGTCAACTATTTAATAAAAATTTGACATTTATTTATTAATTAAGTAATAAGTTAAGGGAATAGATAATATGATAAAAATAAATAAAATTTTAATTGCAAACAGAGGAGAAATCGCAGTAAGAATAATCAGAACATGTAAGGAAATGGGAATTACTTCTGTAGCAGTTTTTTCAGAGGCTGATAAGAAGGCTTTACATGTGAAATTAGCAGATGAAGCTTATTTTATAGGACCTTCTCCTCCTTTAGAAAGTTATTTGAATATAGATAAAATCATTTCTGTTGCAAAAAAATGCAAGGCAGATGCAATTCATCCTGGATATGGTTTTTTAGCAGAAAATTCTCTTTTTGTTAAGAAATGTGAAAAGGAAGGAATTATTTTTATTGGTCCTTCTTCAGAACCGATGGAGATTATGGGTAAGAAAACCCTTTCCCGAAAAAAAATGTTAGAGGCTGGGGTTCCAATTATTCCAGGAACAGTGGAGCCAGTTAAAAACGAAGAAGATTTACTGAAAACAGCAAAAAAAATAGGGTTCCCTCTTCTTCTCAAGGCATCAGCTGGAGGTGGAGGAAAGGGAATGCGATTAGTTAAAAATGAGGATGAACTTCTATCTGCTTATCAATTAGCAAAATCAGAAGCTCGTTCAAGTTTTGGAGATGATTCTATTTATATTGAAAAATATATCGAGCGTCCTCATCATATTGAAATTCAGATATTGGCAGACCAATATGGAAACTGCCTTTATTTAGGAGAAAGGGAATGCTCAATCCAGCGGAGATATCAGAAGGTGTTAGAAGAAACTCCATCGCCCTTGCTGGATGACGAAACACGACGAGCAATGGGAGAAGTTGCTGTTAAAGCTGCAAAAGCGGTTGGTTATACAAATGCTGGAACAGTTGAGTTTGTGGTAGATGAAAACAAAAATTTTTATTTTCTCGAAATGAATACCCGTCTTCAGGTAGAACATCCAATTACAGAAATGGTTACAGGAATTGACCTTGTTAAAGAACAGATAAAAATTGCTTCAGGAGAAAGACTTTCATTCAGTCAAAAGGATATTAAGCCAAGAGGAGCATCTATTGAATGCAGAATATATGCTGAGGATCCGGATAATAATTTTCTTCCATCTACTGGAAAAATAGTACATTACCAAGCTCCTGAAGGAGGACTTGGAGTGAGACTGGATAGTGGAATTTATCAGGGATATGAGGTTCCAGTGGAATATGACCCGATTATTGCAAAATTAATCACCTGGGGCAGAACGAGAGAAGAAGCCATTTATAGAATGTTAAGAGCCCTTTCTGAATATCAAATAGTTGGAATTAAAACCACGATACCATTTTTCAAAAGAATCCTTTTACATCCAAAATTTTATTCTGGAAAATATAATACACATTTTATTAGCGAGCTGGAGAAAAAAAGCGAGGAAAACGAGGAAGAAAAGAAAGTAGCCCTTATTGCTGCTGGAATTAAGGATTATCTGGAGAAAAAAAGTATTTTACAAACAGAAAAAAAGATTTCTTTAAGCAAATGGAAATTCTATGGAAGATTAAAAAATTTTTCCAATAGAATGTAAAGAGAAAAGGGTGCAATGGAATTTTTCCTTAAAATCAAAGAAAAAGGAGTAAGTATTGTTGCGATAAAAACATTTGCAAAACAAAGACGGCGAAAAGGAGCAAGGAAAACCTATCCAAGACTTTGGTATGAACCTGCCTCTTCTCCAGAGGAAGCTTCAATGGCTCTCAGATTCACACTTTCCCAGCCTGTAGTTTCAACCTTACCTCCTGTTGACCCTGAACTTTTCAAAGTTTCCATGAAAATTGCTCTTAAATATACTCCAATAAAATCTTGGGAAATTAAAAACTCAAAAAAATGGCAAGGAAATATGAGCCCATATTTCACCTAAACATTTGAAAAACTTAAAATTTTATGGCACTTGACAGGAAATTTTTCTTGATTATATCATTTTAAAGGAGCAAAAGATAGGGAACGAATTAAAATTATGTTCCCTGTCTCCGGGGGGAGGCAAAAATGACAATTAAAAATGGGATATTAAAATATGAAAACTCATGGCAAAGGGAAGATGAAGGAAGAACTAAAAGAAAGAATAACAAGGGTAATTCTTCTTCAGAAAAGAAACAACCTAGAGAGCTCTCCGCTTTCAGACTATGAGAAAATCTGTTTAGAGTTTTATAATTATTTGAAATCAGACGGTATAAGTGATTTCATGTGGGAAGATGAATGGTTAAAAAGTAATTTTAAATCAATAGTAAGATTTTCACTTTCAGATGAGACGATTTTACTCATTGGGAAATCAGGAGCAGGGAAGGAGATTATATCGAGATTCATTCATTATTTAAGTAAGAGAAAGAAGAGAAATTTTCATGCAATAAACTGTTCTTCATTTAATGATGAAATGCTTTACTCTGAGCTTTTTGGACATGAGAAGGGTGCATATACAGGAGCGGATAGAAGTAGAGAAGGGATATTGAAGACATCAGATGGAGGAACAGTGTTTTTAGATGAGATTCAAGCATCTTCTCATAAATTTCAATATGCACTTTTAAGATTTCTTGATTATAAGGAAATAAGACCTCTTGGTTCAGATAGAATTAAGAGAGCAGATGTAAGGATAATTGTAGCTTGCAGTGATGAACCTGAGAAACTGCTTAAAAAAGGAAAATTCATTGAACCATTTTATCATAGAATCTCTGGACTTCAACTTTATATTCCATCTTTAAGAGAAAGAAAAGATTTAGAGAAATATATTTATTATTTTCTTCTTAAAGAGTGCCACAGACTTGGAAAAGAAGAAAAAGAGATAAGTATAGAAGCACTTGAAGCCCTTATAAAATATCCATGGCCAGGAAATTTAAGAGAAATGAAGAAAATTATTCATTCACTTATTCTTCTAAACGAAGATAAAACAATAGAGCTTGAAGCACTTCCAAAGAAGATAAAGAATTATAAAAAAGAAACAATTATCCATTCTCGCTTATTATCTTCTTCTGAAAAAGATTTTACCCGATGGAGGTCCTATGAAATATTTCTTGAAATGAAAGAGAGAGAAAAGAGTTTCTGGGAAGTGGTTCATAAAGCGTATTTAAATCGTAAACTTAATGTATATCAGCTAAAAGAAATAATTAAATTTGCTCTTGAAGAATCAGGAGGCAAACTAAAAGATGCTCTTCCTATATTTAGAATAAAAGAAAAAGATTATAAAAAACTCAAAGACTTTTTAAGGAATCAAGGGATAAAGATAAGAGATATTTGTTAAGAGGATTTAAAATGAAAGCGAGCCAGAACTCGCCTCAAGCGAGCTATAGCTCGCCTGAAAGAAATTTTTTAAAATATTTATTATCAATAAGTTAATTCATTTTTCATGAAATTATTAAATTAAGCGAGTCAGGGCTCGCTTTTTATAAAAATATCGAAATCAAAAAACATTTATTTTCAACAACTTAAATTTGGCACGAAATTTGCACATAGATTAGATGGAAAATTTAAATGAAAGGAGGTTTTACAAAAAATGTTAAAAAAGCTTACAAGTAAGACGAGTGAAAGGAGAAAGAAAATTTTTGAAGAAAGGATAGCTTTATATGAATCTTGTGTTGAGTGGTGTATCTTTATATGTGATAAGTCACCAGGAGGCGATATGTATGGAGATTATGATTTAGGAGTAGATGTAGCTGATCCTCAACTGTAGAAAAGTTTATTTCTTTTAAAGAGAGAAAATTTAAAAATAGAGTTTATAAATATTTTCTTATCAGAAAATGCAAAGTATTCAATTATGCGAGGGTAAGTATCTATATTTAAGTGATTATAATCTTATAATCAATAAAGAAATAAAAAATAAGTTTTCTAAATATGCTTTTAATATCCAAAAAGTACATGTATATGATGTCATATCTGCTGAAAACAAAATAAAAGAAAACATTAAAGATCTAAAGCAGATAACTTTTGAGGTTACTCAAAATTGCAATTTAAGATGTAAATATTGTGAATATGGAGATGATTACTTATATAATAGAAAACGCTCTGAAAAAGAATTGAATTTTGAAACAGCAAAAAAGGGGATAGATTATATTTTTGGCATTATTAAAAATCGAAATAAAAAAGATTTAGCAATAAGTTTTTATGGAGGTGAACCATTACTAAATTTCAATACTTTGAGTAAAATTGTAAAATACTCCAAAAAAAAATTTTCTGACTGGAATATTCATTTTTATATGACAACTAATGGGACTTTATTAAATGAGAAAATAATCGAGTTTCTAAGTTCGAATAATTTCAGAATTTTAGTAAGCTTAGACGGCCCTGAAGAAATACATGATGCTAAAAGAGTTTTTCCTAATGGTAGAGGCACCTTTAAGTTAATTATGAATAATCTAAACAAAATAAAAAGAAAAAATAAACTTTACTTTGAAAAATTTGTTAGCTTTTCGGCCGTGTGGTCCCTCGACCTTTCAATACAAAAAATATATGATTTTTTTACAACTAATAAATTAGTGAGTAAGAGAAAAGTGATGTTAAATCGAGTAGTTGAGTTAGATACGATTTATTATGATAGGTATCCTTATTGTGAAGATAAAATAAGAGAAGAATACACGAATATTTTAAAATTAATTAGAAATAAAATAGAAAAAGGAAAAAAACTCAAAACTATTGAATTTTATTTTTATAACAGTTTACTTCAACAAAAACTGAAAGTTAAAAACTTTACTACACTATATGGAGCATGTTTTTTTAATTCAAGATTATTTATTGATGTAGATGGCAAATTTCATATTTGCCATATGATTAATAATAGATTTTCTATTGGAGACGTATGGAATGGATTTGACTTTAAGAAAATGGTAAGAATAATAGAAGAATTTACTCATCTGACAAAAACATATTGCAATAATTGTGAGGTAAGATTTTTATGTCAAAAATGTTATGTTACTTTTGCAAAAAATGGAAAATTCAAGATAGATAAAAAATTTTGTGAAAAACGCAAAAGAACTATAAAAAATGCTTTAGAGAATTATATTAAATTAAATGAAGAAAAATTTCTTTGGAACGGTTAAAAATAAAGCTTATCGTTTTCATCAATTTATACATTTAGAAAAAGGGCCGATGAATACGGCTATAATTGATTTCCTAAAAGGAGATATATATCAAGTTGAAAACCAAATAATAGAGAAATTCAAGAACGAAGAGTACAACAGTATAATTGATTTTATTTATTCAGCAGAAAAGGAGGGTTTAATAATAAATGTTGATAGAAATATATGGATCCCATATTTTTCATTTGATGTCAGCTCTCAAACTGAAATCGGATTATCTTTTGAGCTCCAAGTCGAAGAGGGAGTTGATTTAAAATATATTAAATCAAAATTTAATGATTTTGAAATAATTAAGATATTATTTTATGGTAAGGTAAGACATCAAAAATTATTTCCTAAGATTAAAATAACTGAAAAGAGAAAAAATTTTAATCGGTGTGTTAAATTATCAAAAGTAGATAAAAATTTTCCTAAAATTACAGAGTCCTTTTTTCGCTTTAATATGAAATATAATAGCTGTTGGGGCAAAAATATTGCTATTACTAAAGACAATAAAATAAAACCTTGTATATTCAGTGAAATCGTAATCGGTGATTTAGAGAAAGATAATATATACGATATGATTGAAAAAATTAAAGGATATTGGTTTATTACAAAAGATAAAGTTAAAAAATGTAAAGACTGTGAACTTAGATATGTATGTTTTGATTGTAGAGAGATTCCTTTAAGAATGACAGGAGATTTATACGCACCAAACCCGAATTGTAAATATAACCCATATACTGGAGTTTGGTTTGAGGAAAGATTTTGATACTGCCTTACTTATACCTATTGGTTCTTCCCAAGAAAAAATATATGGAATTTCACACTTATTTGAGCATATATTAATATCAGAAATCAAGAATACAGGAGGGTTTACCACCGAAGATTATATTTTCCTATACGGGAACAACATAAATTTTGAAAAATTTTTAGATGCATTAATGAAAATAGAAATGGATAAAATAAATTTAAAAAGGCAGAAGGACATAATAAAAAAAGAAATTGAAAGAAATAAAAATGCTCGAAATGAAAAATTTTTTAAAAAAACATGGGAAAAAACAATTTATGAAAAAAGTCCCCTTGGTACTGTTAAATCTGTGGAAAAAATTAATATTAAAGATTTAATATATTTGAAGGAAGAAGTTTTGAATTTGCCCCTATATTTTTATAATAAAAGAAATAAGTTAAACGTTATAAATGGTAAGATCATTAATAGAAAAAGTAATGGTAAATTTTGTATTCTTTTTAATAAAAACTTTTCTTACGAGGATATTCTTTATAAAGTTATTTATTTTAAAAATGAAATTGAAAAAATGTTTGTAGTAGAAAAAATATTACAGTTAAAAAATCCAGAAAGATATATTCAAATAAGTGAAAAACGTGAGATGAATGCATTTATTATGGAAAAAAATTGTTTATTTCCCGATCTTTGTGAAATAATTTCATTAAGAGAAAAAGTCCTTAAAAACTTGAAAAAAGAAATATATCAAATTCGTCAAAATTTTTTGGAAATAGCATTAAATGAACTTGAGAGCATTTATTTTTACAATATACCATGGGATGAAAGAATTGATAGATTGTTTCATGTCTCAAATAATGATATATTAGAATTAATCAATGAAATAAGAAGAGGAGTAAAATGAGAAAAGTAAGTTTAGTATTTTTGATGTTTATTTGGTTTGTATGTTTTATGATTTTTAACAAATTAATTTGTTTAGAAAAAACAAAAATAAAAACCGAAAAAGGAGTAACAATCATTTATAACCCAAAAAATCCAGTATCGTATCCCGGAGTTGCGAATAAATTAAGATTGGAAGAGGAACTTTCAATAGGAGAAAAAGAAGGTAAAAAGGAATATATGTTCACAAAAATAGTTTTAGATGTGGATGATGAAGGTAACATTTATGTCTTAGATTTAAAAGAATGTAATATTAAAATTTTTAATAAAAAAGGAAGGTTTCTAAAAATGTTTGGTCGAAAAGGACAAGGTCCTGGGGAGTTTAGTAGTCCAAGGTATATCCAAATTACTCCACAAAAAGAAATTATGGTCTATGATTTATATGCTCGGCGTATAAATTTCTTTTCGCCTGATGGAGAATATTTAAGAGAAGTTTCTGTTGCAGTATTCCCTCTTTTTCTTGATCCAAAAATTGATCATGAAGGAAATATAATTGGCATTATAATGGAAAGACAACCAGGAGTTAAATCAACAACAGTAAGAAAATTGATAAAATTTAGCGTAAAATTAAAGTCAGTCATTACAATAGATAAAGTAATTTCATCACATCCTGGAGCTATTGACGCTTTTCCTCCACGAATTTATTTTGACTTAACAAAAGAAGGTAATATTGTTTATGGGATTTCAAATAATTATGAAATAAAAATTAGTAACTCAAAAGGTAAATTAATTAAAAAGATAATTAAAAAATATGATTTGGTAAAAATTACACAAAAAGATAAAAAAGAAAGGTTAAAAGAAATTTTCGGAAAACGTGGAGTTATTCCTGGAATTAATGTTAAATTCCCAAAATACTTTCCTGTATTTTGGAGTATATCAAGTGATGAAGAGGGAAGAATATTTGTAGGAACTTATGAAAAAGTGAAGAATAAAAAGGGATATTACTATTTTGATATTTTTGACCAAGAAGGAAAGTATATTGCAAAACTTCCTTTAAAGATAAAACCAAAACAATGGTTTTTATGGAAGAATAAAAGATTATATATTGTTGAAGAGACTAAAGAAGGTTTCCCTTTAATTAAATGTTATAAAGCAATATGGTATTAATTTAATTAAATCTTGAATGAAGTCTCAGATCATAAAGAAAAAATCACAAAAATTGAAATTCCATTCTTTGAAATATTTATTTCTCTACCTTAAACCTAAATGGAAACAATTTTTTTCTGCTTCCTTTTTAATGATCATTCTCTCCCTATTAGCACTTCCCACTCCATATCTAATGAAATACATAATTGACGAAGTCCTTATAGCAAAAAACATAAAACTTTTAAATTTGATAATATTATTGCTCATTGCAATTCAGCTTTTAAAGCTAATATTTTCCTTTCTTACAAGTTATATTTTCAGCGTTTTCAATCAAGAAATAATTGTTAAAATAAAAAAAGACTTATTTCATCGACTTCATCGACTTCCCCTCTCTTTTTTTGATAAAACACAGACAGGTTACTTACTTTCAAGAATCGGAGAAGTAGAAGGATTGAGTTTTTTCTTTTCGAACACATTTGTCCGAATTCTAATTGGACTCTTTGAATTTATATTCTGTCTTACAGTCCTTTTCTATTTAAACTGGAAACTAACATTTATTTCAATTTCTATACTTCCACTTTTTTACTTTGCAACAAAGTATTATTCAAAAAACATAAGAAGACTTTCAAAAGAAGTAATGGAAAAGCTCGCAGTTCTATCGCACAAAGTTCAAGATTCTCTTCAAGGAGTTGAAGTAATAAAGACATTCACCTCAGAGGAAAGAGAAACAGAGAAAATCCATTATTACTTAGATGAACTAAAACAAACATCAATAAAAAGAAATATAGTTTTTACACTCTCATCAGAATTACTTACTCTAATAGGAGCATTGGGAGGATTTTTAGTCCTCTGGTATAGTGGAGTTGGAATAATCCGAGGAACATTTACAATTGGAACCTATATAGCATTTTCAGCGTATTTAGCGAAACTATTTGGACCAACACAGATGATGGCAACAATTGGACTTCGCTTCCAACCTGCACTCACTGCACTTGAGAGAGTAAGAGAACTTATGGAATACGAAGCAGAGGAGGATAAAGG
>Ga0190363_1001732_pt1 | contig 12849 bp, 10 predicted proteins | sample 48721867_MG_FD_161272 | JGI IMG/M metagenome (GOLD analysis project Ga0190363, IMG submission 161272) | Hydrothermal vent microbial mat bacterial communities from Southern Trench, Guaymas Basin, Mexico - 4872-18-6-7_MG | ecosystem: Environmental > Aquatic > Marine > Hydrothermal vents >...
CGGATATGGAGTCAAACGAAGGATCTATGGATATGGTGAGCTGAACTATTTCTTAATAAATATTTTAAACTATGAGGTATTCATTTTTGCGATGAGCCAAAAATATATATCTGTGATTTATTTTAATTTAAGATAAAATCAATCCATGTTAAAATAGATTTGTGCAAGTTCAGGAAAAACTGAAGCATCTTAAGCATCTCGTAAGACTTATTGTGGAGAACGAAATTCTTCCCCAGGATAGTTATCTGGCCGGGGGAACAGCTCTCTATTTCTATTTCTCTCATAGAGTCTCTATCGATCTTGACTTCTTCACTCAGAAACAATTTAGAAGTGAATCTCTTTTATTTAAGATCAGAGAAACCATAAAAGACACAATGACCGAACTTATCGAAAAGGACACCTTAATCATTTATTTATCCCCCGAAAAAATAAGATTTTCTCTCTTTTTTCTCCCTTATAAACTTCTCTCTCCTCTTAATCCCTACCAATTGGCGCCTGGCAGGTTCATCAATCTCGCTTCTCTAGAGGACATGGAAGCAATGAAAGCTATTGCTTTAGTTCAAAGAGGCTCAGCCAAGGATTTCGTTGATCTATATTTTCTATTAAAAAAAACCGGCCATTCGTTTCCAGAGTTATTCGCCAAAACCAAAGAGAAATATGGACTCACCAAAGAATATGAATATCACTTAAAAAAAGCTTTGGTTTATTTTGATGATGCCGAGCGAGAACTGGAAGCTATTTGGTTAATAAAAAAAAAGGGGCAAATAAAGAAAATATCTAAGGCCGATTGGCAAAAAATTAAAAATTTCTTTCTTCAGTTATGCCTATGAGAAAAGAGCTTTTCTGGGATAGAGACCTTAAGCATCTTGATCCTGAAACAGAAATTGAACGCGCCATAAACTTTGGCGGTTTTGACTATATAACTGAAGTTCAGGCAAAATATGGGAGAGACAAATTCATCAAAGTCTTAACCACCAATAAAAACTTAAGCAAAAGGGCAGTTAATTACTGGTGCCTAGTCCTTGGACTGGATCGAGAAAAAACAGCTGTCTTCAAAGATAAATCAAGAGTTTGGTTCCCTTTTAAATGAGAACCCGGGGCAATAAGGCTGATGAGGAGGTGGAAAAGTGTAACTTACGAGTTTCCTTTAAATGAGAACCCGAGGCAACCAAGAAAATCGAGAGTCAAGGGGAACGACCATGCTGGAAAGTATTAGAAAGTCAATTAATTGGAATTTCATATACCTGCCTTATACGAAATTAAGAGGCAACCAATAAATGGGTATCTCTGGATATCTTTTTTGCCTACATTCTTAAGCCTAACCAGCTAGGCTACTAATTAAAGTTTATTGTTGTTCAAACCTAAGCCTATTTTGAAAAGACAACTATTTTTGTAAGTTCACACTTCAGGTCACTCTCCCATTAACCTAAAAGCAGAAAAAAGCGCTGAATTTCGACCAAAACAGCTTAACTCATCTCTATTCCTGGCTCTAAAACACCATCAGGTCTCGGCCGGAGACAACCCGGCCGCTAAAGTAACGTCTTACTTCCTGAAGCAACTCTTCATCCGAGGCTCCCCAGTAGAGTTGATGGACCAGCACCAGCAGACCCGGCTTCACCTCCCGGGCGATTTTACCCAACTCCTCGCCTGAAGTATGGCTGGCCCGATGATAGCGCTGCCACTCCGGCGGCTTCTCCTTGAGTTTGGCCGCACTATAAACCTCGTGGACAAGGATATCACAACCCCGCGCCGAAGCAATAAGTTCCTCGCAGGGGCGGGTATCTCCAGAAATAACAATAACCTTATCCCGGCTCTCAAAACGATAACCAAAGGCATAGGGCCAGGACCCATGCTTCACGGGAAAAGCCTCCACCTTGACTCTTTCATCCTGAAAGACAAGACCCGGCTTAATTTCCTGGACATGCACCTGGTAGCCCTCCCGATTGGCCGGCTGTAAACCTAGGAGCCGTACCGAGATATCTTCCTGATAAGCTTTCAACAGATGGCGGGTCATCTTTTTCAATCCCGGTGGACCATAAACCTCCAAAGGCTTGGCCCGGCCCAGCACCCAGGGTGAGAGGATCAGGTCAGGATAACCTAGGGTGTGGTCGGAATGAAGATGGGTGATAAAAAGGTAAAGCAGGTTGGCCGGTTTCAAGGCTTCTAGTCCCTTTTTCTTAGAGGCGGCCACCGCTCGCCGGACCACTCCCGGGCCGCAGTCGACCAAATAAGCCACGTCGTCGACGATAACGGCCAGGGCTGGTCCAGCCCGATCGGGCTCACAATTGGGAGTGCCGGTGCCCAGCAAAACCAGTCTAGTGCCGACCGTTGCTGCCGCTTGGGCTTCACTGGCCTTAAGGCCAGGCCCGGCCAAAAGGCTTGCCCCAATTACCAGACAAAGCCACCAGAAGCCAATTTTGGTCAAGACTTTTTTCTCGTTCAGCGCTGACCCTTTTTTCTTTTGATTTTCTCTGTTTCTGGTCCTTGGCCCGATTAATTTCTTTGCTTTCATCGTTGCCTCTCGCTTATTTTTATCATTTTCATTTTTTTCTCGTCTATAACCTTTTTATTTTTCTTTCATGCCTTCTAATTCTAAGGTTAATTTATAGGGAATTTAAAGTTCATCTTCACAATGACATTTTGGGGTTAGGCCGGCCCCTTTCATTTAAAGGAAAGATAATCGGCTGCTTTCTAGGAGGCTGAAAGAGCCTTTAAGGCTGCGTTCTTCAGAAAGATTAAGGGCCCAAGACCTGATATTACAATATGTGCACACTTAACTTAGAGGATCAAGGGCATGGATAAAAGAATAGTCCACAATACCTAAAAAGATAAAAAAAGGAGGCATAAATAAATGGCTTGCATCAAATCATCATAAAGCCTCTTGAGGGAAGAAGTCATTGGTTAGCTGGTTTAAATTGTCCCCCCCTTCCTATTACCTAAATTGACACTCTCTTTTGATCTGGCTGAGGAACGACTACGGGAAGGAGGTTGAAGTGCGAACTGACTAAGAAATGACAAAAAATTGAATTATTTAAAGAGGAAATGATAAACTCTCGTCCGATAAAAACCCTAACATGACCCAGCTTCTGACACCAAGCACCCTAATCACTCTAAAACTTGCCAGGGGAAGAGTCGAGCCCAATTTCAATTTAATAAATCGGCCTCTTTTCGATATTGAATATGACCCAGTGTCAGACACCCTGTGTATGATAACCCTCAAATGTGTTAGGTGAAGAGCTGACTACGATTCTAATTTAATAATTGGCCTTTATTCGACCGTTGAAGACAAAAATTTCCCACCAAGGCTCGAAGCATAAAAACAGAGACGGGTGAAGGCGGTGGACCCAGCGATGGGCAGGTTGAAATCTATCCTGGCTAAACCATCGACCCTTTTTTACAACAGTGACCAGATTTGACTATTCTCAACCTCTCTTGGCGGCGATGGACTTCCTCAGACCAGTCAGGCCCAACCCTACTCCAATGACCACCAGACTGCCAATGAGAATATAAAGAGTCCAGGCCAGGCTCCAGCCTTCGCCGGGAAGAATGTCCTGGACCGGTCCTTTGACCAAAAAGAGAAGGACGACTAACCCCGCTCCAAAGCCGATTACGGCTTCCCTCTGGCCAACTTTTTTAAAGAGTAGTCCAAGAAGAAAAACACCCAGCAAACCGCCATAGGTGTAGGAGGCAATGCCCAGACCAAGTTCAACCACCGCCGGCCTCTGGCTGCCGGCGCCAACCTGAAGCAGAGCAAAGACCAGGGCTGCTCCGGCCAGAATAACCCCCCAGGCAAAAGTTATCCAGCGGGAAAGAGTTAATTCCCGCCGGGGAGAGAGAGTCTCTTGCCGCCAGGGTTTATAGAGATCAAGCATAGTGGCTGAAGCCAGCGAATTAATGGAAGAAGACAAAGTACTCATGGCCGCCGCCAGGATGGCGGCCACAATCAAACCAGTCAGCCCGGCGGGAATCTGCTCGACAATAAACCGGGCAAAGACCTCATCAGCGGTGGCCAGGCCCAAAGCGGCCGGTGATTGACCACGGTAAAAGCCGAAAAGCAGCAGGCCGATACCCAGAAAAAGGGCGTATTGAAAACAAACCAGAAAACCACTGGCGATGAGCGCTTTCTGGCTGGAACGGAGATTACGGGTGGCCAGTAAACGCTGGACAATCAATTGATCTGTCCCATGAGAAGCCACCGAAAAAATAGCCCCGCCGATCACCGCGGTAATCAGAGTGTAAGGCTCGGCCAGAAAATCAGCCCAGTTAAGATTAAAACCGGTATAAATCAACCTCAACTTGCCGCTCGACCGCAAGAGCTCCCCGAAAGAATTCCAGCCGCCCGGCAGACGGCTGAGAATAATTCCCACGGCCACCAGAGCCCCATTAATATAAATCAGCCATTGAACAACATCCATCCAGACGACGGCTTTAATCCCCCCTTTATAGGTATAAACCAGGGTCACGGCGGTGATAATAATTATGGCTAAAAAATAAACCCGAAGCGGCGGCCACTCGAAACCAGCCAATCTCAGGATAATAACCAGGGGAATAGCCGAAGCAAAAAGCCGCACGCCGTCCGCCAGAACCCGGGTGACCATAAATGTGGAAGACGTTATGCGGCGGAGATTCAAGCCGAATCTCCCACCGAGAAACTCATAGGCGGTGGCCATCTTTCCCTTAAAGAAGCGGGGCAAGAAAATAAAGCTGACCACCAGCCGGCCGAGGATATAACCAAAAGTAATCTGGAGAAAAGTCAAATTCCCCCGGTAAGACACGGCCGGAATACTGATGAAAGTCAAAGTGCTGGTTTCAGTGGCCACCACCGAGAGCAGCACGGCCCACCAGGGAATCTGGCGACTTCCCAGGAAATAATCAGTCGTATGGCGTTGACGACCCGCGGCTTTCAATCCAAAATAGGTGACCCCGGCGAGATAAACCACCAAGACAAAAATATCCAGTCTGTCAAATCCCATCTTAATTTTTTCCTCTTTTCATTTGGCTTTATTGGCGTAGAACTTTCTCTTCCCTAACCTCTTCTCTTCAGCATTCATAAACTGATTATCCTGAATTATTCATAAATTTAAGCCGGAATCAATATTTACTTTCGGCAATAATTTGACCGAAGCCCGATTTTTAATCCGGCTTAGTCGGCAAATTTTTTCCTTGAAAACGGCACGTCAAATCTCTCCCAGGGGAAATCTGGCTGACCCTATTGGCCTTGCTTTCCTGGAGTTTGTTCCTGAGAAAAGGACTCCTTGGGAATAATCCTGGTCTAATTTATGATTAATCCAGATCATTAAACCTGCCTTTCTTCGGCGGACTAAGGGGAGTTTTCACTGATCTTTTCCTGTCTTCTGGCTTAAATCTCCCGGGTAGGTTCTTCTTTTGGATTTCTGGGAGTTGGCTGTATGTTCCCGGGGAAGAATCTTTGAACTTGCTTTCCCCCCGGCCCTGAGGTCGGCTGCGCCCAGAACCAGGAGAGAGTTCACCCAAAGAAGGTTTATGCTGGAGTAAATAATTTTCCAGCCCTTTCTTTTTGAGGATAGCCTGGGCTTCTTCCCAGCTGACCTTTTGCCCTCTTTTCCAAGCCTCCAGCACCCGGACAATAACCAGGGCTACCTCGCTGCTTTCCTCCCGGTCGGATCGGACATAGTCCATGGCCTCCCAGAGGAGGGCATTGGCTTCAGCATAAGTTAAAAGCGGCCGAGAACCATAGCGCGCCTGCCATTCATCTGCCTGGAGGATATCATTAACATGACTTTGGATCAGATAAGTAGCCCGGCCGATTAATTTCAAATTGCTGGGATTGACATAGGTCATGGTGTTGCCGACGACGCGGCCGAGCCGGGCCATGACGGCCGTGGAATGAGCGTTAAGAAACATTTTCAAGAGAACATGCTGGCGCAGCCCCAAGAGGTCGGGATATGAATCAACTACCAGGGGCACAATCACGTCCTCTCGAGGGTCAAGCCTTAGAGTGGCGACCAGCCTCCGGGGGGAAAATTTATCTTTCTGCCCTGGATTCAAGACCAGGATTAATCCCAGACGAGCCCCTTGACTCTGACAGAGATGAAGGAAACGCCTAAAAGCCGAATCTTCTTCCTCAAGTCGGGCCATTTCTTCCGGCAGGCAAACCACAATCCCCAAGTCACCGGGTTGTGGACCACGGCGAGAGATATTGGCCGGAGAAAACGAAAAATCATATTTATCTTTTTCGGCTGTGCCGGCCTGAGCCAAACTCTCCAGGGCGGCCCGCCGGAGAAAAGAATCGGTAATCTCCTCTCTAAATGGCCTCTCATAGAATTCAGGGTCCAGGCCCCGGAAATCTCTTCCCAGCAATACCCGCCAGGCCGCTTCGCCGGAGGCGGCTTCAGTCCACACCTGAAACCAACTCCGTCGCGGGCTGGCCTCACAGGGGTCAAGCGGCGGCAGATGAAAAGTGGGACTTCTCTCGGCGCAATCAACAAAAACAGTCAGCAGGCCTTCGCGGGCTAAATAAATCGTTTGTCCTCCCCGGCGATAAACTCGGCTTTCCAGCTCCACCAGCCGGGCGGCGGCCTCTAAAGAAGCCTCAAGACTTTGCCGCAGAGTTTCAAAACTTTGTAGGAACGAAGGGAAGGACCAAGCGCTTTGGCCCCTAAGAAGTTTTTCTCCGGCTGGCCCGCCTCCTCCCTTTAAATAACGGCGCAGTCCCGCCTCCAGCAAGCCGCCCATGAGAAAAGTCTCACTGGTAGTGGCTTGCATCCGGGTGGAACCTGTAATGGCCTGGGGGCCGGTGGTCAGATTCAAGCGCGTGATAGCCGGGTTATGGAGAATAGAACGGCTTCTCTCCAGCGGAAGAAGAACCCCATCGGGGTTATTGTAGACGAAATAAAGGTACCGCCGGGCCTTCTCTCTTCTTGTCTCGTTCGAAAGAGAAAGCTTCTGCCATTCATCCCAGGCTTCTTTCATAGCCCCGATAACTGAAGATGTTTCACCGCCTTCTGTGATACAGATCACCACATCACCCGCGCGGAGATTCCTTTCCCGAAGCTGTAACCGCCCCACCAATTCCAGGTCTTCAAATCCCTCCAAAGCACTGATTAAGGCCCGGTCGCCCCCGGTCATCTCGCCGATGACCAAATCCTCCACCTTGGAGGGAGGAAAGCCAGACAGGACCTGACTACTTTTTCCCCAGCTCGACGAAAATTTCCGGACTCGGCCCCAGAAGAGGCGCCAGAGGGCGCTTTCCATTTGTTTGGCTAAGCGACCCGTGGAACCACAACCGTAAATAAAAATCCGGCCGCCACGGCCAATCACATCACTTATTGACTCGGCCGCCTGGTGGAGGTAGGACAAAAAAGACTTATCTTCGGCCAACTCAGCCAGGCGCCGGGAAATGTCTCTGTCCACGGCCAGAAGCTGGGCCAGGCCGGCTTTGATATCCTTTTTTAAAATGAAGCTGAGATTCCAGGTCAGAGGATGGCGCTGTTCAGTCACCAGATGATGCAGTTGAAACTGCTTTTTCCGGTGGACAAAATCCAAAGACTGAGCCGGGGGTTTAAGCTGGAGTAAATCGAGAATGCCTGATGATTGCATCATATTTAATTAATTATTTAAAATTATTCACCACCTTAATTAAGATTCTAATAGCTTAAAAATCCATTCGGAACTCCAACTCTCATCATGGTCTGTAATACTGCCCCTGGCCATTTGACTGTCTCTAAAAAATTTCATCTCGGCCAAGTCAGGCCACCGCCTCTTTGACTTCTTGGAGAAACTTAATCTTTATAACAAATTAAACTAAAAAGGGCTATGCCCAATTTTCTCCGGCCAGCCTCCTTCATCGGCTTCCTCTCTCCTTAGACCGGGTAGAGTAACCGCCAGACAGCTCTTTTTAATACAGAGAGAAAAGTGGTGGAGAAACTCTCACAAGCATCATCAGAAAAATACGATTGTTATTAGCCAATTATTTTAGAGTGAGCCTGGCCTTCCCAGGTGACTTCAACCCGGTTTATCGAAAGAAAAATTTTCTCTGCCCGGCTTTTGAAGAGAGTCCTTTTTTATTTCCCGGAGTTTAAGAAGGAACAAATTTATTCCCTCCCTAGATATAGCTTCCTCTTCCCTCTTGCCTTCCCTACCTTTCACCATTATACTGAAGCACGTCAAATTAATATCTTTTTTAGCTGATCTCTAGGCAAAAGAAGGCTGCATGCGGGACCGGAAAAAAGTCACCTTTGACCTCGGGCAGGAGAAAATCACGCTGACTGTTCCGGGTGAAGCCGAGATTCTGGCCATGAAGAAATGTCCACCTCTTCCCCACCCGGAAGCGGCTATTGCCGCATCTTTGAAAAATCCCATCGACTCCCCACCCTTAGCCCAGCTAGCCAGGGAAAAATTACGAAGCCATCCCCTGGCCCAAGCGGTGGTGGTTATCTCCGATGCTACCCGTCCCGTGCCTTACCGTGGCCCCCAGGGTATTCTCTGGCCGATCATCAACACTCTCCTGGAAGCCGGCTTTCCCGCCTCGCGGATAAAAATTCTGGTGGCCACCGGGACCCATCGAGCCATGACCGAGGCAGAAATCCGGCGATTGCTTGATCCCCGGGTTCTCTCCTCGGGCTGCCCGCTGATCAACCATGAGGCCCGCCGGGAGGAAGAGCTGGTGGAAATAGGCCAGACATCCTGGGGGAAAGCCCAAATCAATCGGCACTATGTGGCAGCCGACCTCAAAATCCTCACCGGGCTGGTAGAAAGTCATTTCATGGCCGGCGCCTCCGGCGGTCGAAAATCCATCTGCCCCGGGCTCCTGGCTGAAGAGGCCACTTATCTTCTTCACAGCGGCCCCATTTTAAACTCCCCGGAAGCCTGCGATTTAAATCTGGAGGGTAATCCAGTCCATGAAGCCTCACTGGCTGTCGCCCGGCTGGCTGGCTGCGATTTTATCGTAAATGTCACCCTCAACTCCGACTTTCAGTTAACCGGGGTTTTCTCCGGTGACATGGAGAAAGCTCACTTGGCGGCGGTGGAGAAAATCCGCCACTATGTGGGTCTGCCGGTGAAGCAAAAATACGATATCGTCTGCACTCATAGTGGTTACGTCGGCATTAATCACTACCAGGCAGCTAAAGGAGCAGCAGTCTGTGCGCCGTTCCTCAAGCCGGAAAGTTATCTTCTCCTGGCCGGAGTCCATCCCGATACTGACCCCATCGGCGGCGCCAATTACAAAAAAATGCTGCGTCTCTTAACAGAAATCGGCGCTGCCTCTTTTGTAGCTAAAATAATTTCTCCCGACTGGGAGTTTGTTCCTGAACAATGGGAAGCTCAAATGTGGACCCGGATTCTGCGGATTATCCCGCCCGAACAACTCATCTACTGCTCACTGGACATTCCAGCTGAAAACTATTCTTTTCTCCCCCATCTTGACGCCCGCCGGCTGGTGGGCGAGAAAAAGTCCCTGGAGGAACTGGTCCAGGCTGCTCTTGACCGACTCATCGCCGACTGGCAGAAGAAGTATCAGCGAAGACCTCGGCTGGCTCTTCTTCCCGACGGCCCCTACGGCATCCCCCTGCTACGGCAGCCCTCTCCCAAAGAGAGCTGATTATCACTCTTGACTCCTGAACACCAGAAGAATCTCTTTATCCTGACCCTGACCTCAAAATAAATAAATGGAAAAATCACCAGAGAAAAACACCCCATAATTTTCTACTGAGCTTTCTCTAAACTGCTCTTGCCTCGGGGAGTTTGGCCTTATTCTCTTCAATTAACCAACTTCACCCAGCCCTACGCAAAGCTTCTCAGACAACTGAATCTAGAATAAAAAGTCTTAGAATAATTACAAGGGAAAAAACAAAAAAATAGCTTGACAAAAAGAAGAAATAAAAACGTATATTTATATTGTCATTGGTCACAACTGGGAAGAACCAATTAGTACTTTTGAAAAAATTTTATGGATAACTTGTCATAATTAAGAATAATAATATTGTGTTGAGAAGAGAGGAATAATTTTTATTTTTGAGGTGGGCTTACACCCAATACTGGTGTTTAAAAGTGCAACTTAACCCAAAATATCAAAGCAAGTTGTTACTTAAAACCCAGGACATAAATCCAAATGAATCCCCTAGCAGAGATATTCACTCCGTTAAATTAAAAATAATTTTAATAATTTTTTGCTTCTTGGTTGTCTTACTCGATTGTTCAGAAAGACTCACTAAATACAATTATAAAAATTATAAAAAATTAACAACACCAGCTCGTCTAACAAAGTTACAATCCATTGAATTTAATAAAGATAAACTAAATTTATATGCTCCTGTCAACTTAGCTATTGTCGGTAGATATTTGATCTTGTTAGATTCTAAATCTGAAGAAATGTTAAAAATTATCGAACTTAATACTAACAAATTATTAAAATCATTCGGACATAAAGGACAAGGCCCAGAAGAATTTATCTCTATCTCACAAATTATCCCTGATCGAAAAGAGAAAAACAGTTTTTGGATTTACGATATTTTTACAAGAAATCTCAAGAAATTTAATATAAGATCTATTCTTAATGACAACTTTTATCCAGAAAAAGTTATAAGGATATCATCTGAAAAAAACGGAGTTCCCGCTCGATTAGCATTTTCTTCAGAAAATGAAATATTTGGTGTGGGATTTTTTTTAAAACACCGACTTTCAATTTATGACACGAATGGAAACTTTATAAAGGGAATCGCTCAACTGCCATTTATTACTAAAGATGAAAGATTCAAAACTCAACATTCACAAGGTTATATTGGGAATTTCATCATAAAAGAGGCATCTGGAGAAATATATATAGCTACAAGATACGGCTCAATTATCGAAAAATATGATATGGACGGAAATTTAATCTCCACACTTTATGGGCCCGAACTGTTTTATCCAGAATATGATATCGTTCCAGCTGGCCAATCATATACTATTACTTATAACAATAAAACCAGATTTGGATATATCGATATTCAATATAATGAAAGGAAAAACAAGCTATATTTGTTATATTCAGGAAAATATAAATTAAACCAAAAAAACCAAGAAAAGACAAAGGCCAATTTTGGTAAGATTATTTTTGTTTTAGACAATAACGATACTGTCTTAGAACAATTGGAATTAGATAAAGAAATATTTAGAATGATTGTCTCGGAAGATGGTTCTCTAATTTATGGACTGACAGGAACAGAAATATTAATATTCCCGATCAATAATGGCCCTAAAAATATTTTAGACAATAAAAATTTTGCTTATTCAAGAAGGTGGTAAGTGAGTATTTTAGTGGGAACATCGGGCTGGAGTTATACAGGCTGGAAAGGTCGTTTTTATCCGCCGGAGCTACCCTCCCGGAACTGGCTGCCCTACTACGCCCAGCATTTCACCACGGTGGAAATCAATATGACTTTTTACCGCTTTCCCCAGCCGGCCACGCTCCGCGGCTGGTTGGCCAAAACTCCCCCGGATTTTAAATTCACCCTGAAAGCCAATCGCCGCATTACTCATCTCAAAAAACTGAAGGACGTGGGCCATGACGTCCGCTATTTCTACATTTTAGCGGCCAACCTCAAAGAAAAACTGGGCTGTATCCTCTTTCAGCTGCCACCCTCGTTGACCATCGATCTGGAGCTTCTGGATAGTTTCCTGGAAACACTTTCACCCCAATTTAAAAATGTCATTGAATTCCGCCATGACAGCTGGTATACGCCTGAGGTTTACCAGCGACTACAAATCCATCAGGTAGCCTTCTGCAATGTCTCCTCAAAAAAAGTGCCCCCCACCTCTCTGGCCACCGCCAAAACGGCCTATTTCCGTTTCCACGGCCTGACCGGTGGTTATCGCTACAGCTATAGCCAGGAAGAACTCCAACAATGGGCTGAGGAAATCAAAAAAATCCAGGCGGAAGAGACCTACGTTTATTTCAATAACGACTATAAAGCCTTTGCCGTTTACAACGCCCAGACCATTAAAAAATTACTTTTGGATAATAAATCCAGCCCTTCTTAATTGCCCATATATCGCAATCAATCCTTTAACAAAATATAAATTAATCAAGGGGCTGCACTATAATTACCAGGACGGCAAAAAATCGATATCTTTACCTGCTCACTGAAATCGGCTTGATGATTAAACGGTGAAGACGTATCCAAGTTGCCTGCCAAAATAACCTCTACTTTCGGAATACTCATTATAAGACCTGTCCCTTATAAGGCAATAATATAAGAAACACATCTTATATAAAAATCGCTTTAATCTGTTACCTTCTGTTTTAGGGCTTATTAATTATTAGAACATTCTATTTTTAAAATACGCCTTTTTAATTCATAATGACCATTGTCACTCCTCACTTCTTGCCGATAATTAAACCTGAATCTTCGCTCTCTGAATAGTCTGAATAGAAAAATTGCCTTTATTCTTAACCCCTCACTTCCGGACCAGTTTAATATAACCAAGTTTCTCGAGCACCTTCATGTAATTCTCTACATCTTGAAGACCTACCGGCTCATATTCGGCTGAGACAGCGTTACGAATCTCGAGGATACTGCGCTGACCATCAATGAAATTACGCACCTCAAACTCAGTCCGGCCTAAATTATATTTGGGCAGATCTTTCATCTCGCCGCGCAACCGACGAAATTCCCAGGAGTTGAAGAAACCCTTCATTTTCTCCGTCCTCACCGGCACCAGCCGGGCTAACCGCTTTTCCTCCGGGGTTAAACCCAAGCGACGCGCCTTAAGTCCGGCTGTCTGGCATTTAAAGCGGTAGAGCTTCTCCAGACCGGCCTTAAGTAATCTTTCTGTCTGGTCTAACTCCTTCAGCCGAGTTTGTAGGAGCTGCTTCAATTCAGAAGACTG
>Ga0190363_1001733_pt1 | contig 12846 bp, 13 predicted proteins | sample 48721867_MG_FD_161272 | JGI IMG/M metagenome (GOLD analysis project Ga0190363, IMG submission 161272) | Hydrothermal vent microbial mat bacterial communities from Southern Trench, Guaymas Basin, Mexico - 4872-18-6-7_MG | ecosystem: Environmental > Aquatic > Marine > Hydrothermal vents >...
TACGCTTGACCCTATTTCTTTTTTGGTTTGGATTCAGTGCGATGGGAAAACTGATTTGGAGCAAATAGTTGATGTTTTTTCTGTTAACGGGAATAGAGATATAGTTAAAGCAGCCATAGTTGGAATCCTAGAAAAGCTTGAAAAGTCTGGTTTAATCAAATGGGTTTAGGATGAAAGTTCCTAGAAAAAGAAAATGGATTGATAGGGGAAACTATTCTAAGCTTATTCTCTTTAATCAAAAAGAGCTTGGCTTAAAGGCATTGGTTCAGCTGGTTAAGATAAAGCCAAAATCTAGGGTTGAGCCTCATTATCATAAACAAACCAAAGAAATTTTTTACATTTTGGAAGGAAATGCATTCCTTTATTTTAATGGAAGAAAGATTAAGGCCAAACCTGGAAAAGTCTTCCTTTGCGAACCTGGAGATGTGCATGGTGTAATAAATCCGAGCAAGAGAGAGCTTTCGCTCCTAGTTTTCAAGATAAACCCAAAAGAAAAAGATTTTTACAAAAATTAAAAAAGAAAAAAAGAGTTGCTAGAACTCTTCGAACTCCTCATCATCATAGCTTAGCGGGTCGTAAATATCCTCTTCTTCCCTCACTCTACCCACCTCTTGGAAAAAATGAAAAGGTTGCTGGAATCGCTTACCTTATTATGTCAATTCCTAGAGTTTGACTAACTTCCTTTGTAACAGGCTTTTCAAAGCTTACTGGCCCTAGGATGTAAGGAGATTTGACTCCTGTTATTATCGCAATAACCTGAACCTTTCCTTCAAACTCCGGCAAGATTCTAGCTCCCCAGAAGACCGTTGCACTCGGGTCCAAATGCTGAGCTACTGTCTCGCCAATCAAATTAACTTCCTCCAATCTCAGGTCAGGCCCTCCAGTAATGTGGATCAATGCTCCTGTTGCTCCTGTATAATCGACTTCAAGCAATGGGTTCATCAAAGCTTTGGTAATAGCATCCTTTGCTCTGTCTGAGCTGTTAGATTCGCCTACACCAATAGCTGCTACTCCTCCAGAATGCATCACAGCCTTTACGTCAGCGTAATCCAGGTTTACTAAGCTTGGTAGAGTGATCGTTTCAGTTATTCCCTTAACCATGCTTGCTATAAGCTCGTCTGCAACAGCAAAAGCTTGTTGAATGCTTAAATTGCCTGCATATTTAAGCAAGCGATCGTTTTCTATTACAATGGCTGTATCGCAAACCTGTCTTAATCTGGCTAAACCTTCTTCAGCTTTTGCAATTCTCGCTCCTTCCAGCTTGAAAGGCATGGTAACTACAGCTATTACAATCGCTCCCATCGACTTAGCAATTTCACAGACAACTGGAATTGATCCAGTACCCGTACCTTTTCCTAGACCTGCAATGGCAAAAACTAAGTCAGCCCCTTCCAAAACTTCTTTAATCTCATTCCTCGATTCTTCTGCAGCTTTTCTTCCAACTTCTGGATAACCACCGCATCCTAAACCTTTTGTTAATTCTTTTCCAATCAAAATTTTTCTATCAGCTTTTGCAACAGCCAAGTGCTTGGCATCGGAGTTTAAAGCTATGGTGGTTGCTCCTTCAATTCCCATTTCAGTCAATCTAGTAACTGCATTCTGTCCTGCTCCTCCGCATCCAACCACAACTATCTTAGCTTTCTTAACACTAAACCCAAACTCTTGCTCTGCTAGCTTGTAGTAGTCGACGTTTGAAAAGGTTGCGCCCGAAGTTGGCTGAAGTTTAAATCTTGTCAAGGGAGAATCTTCTTCTCCAACGCTTCTTTTCAAAGCACTTTTAATTATAGATTCCATCTTTTTTTCCTCCTATTTTTTCAAACCTATATTTTCAAGCATCGAAATGCTTTATATATTAGTTTAACTAAACATTTCTTAGAATTAGCCCGAATTTAGATTAGCCCGAGTTAATTTAGCCCGAAAATAAACCCGTAAAATTCTTTTGATTTAACTAATTTAAATCAATTACTGTAGAGTTTTCTATAGTTTTCTGTAAATAGTTAAAAGAATTGAAGCGCTTTGAGCGATAAAAAAATTTTAATTTCTGGAAAAATTTCCCACATAACTTTAAATATTTTTTAAGCTAAATTTTATGAGAGTGAGAGAGATGGGTGTTCGAGAAAACTTGGAGAAGAGAAAGGTTTGAAAGAGTTCTAGATTCTTTTAGCTTTCTTGCTATTCTCGATGACCGAGGAAGGATTTTAATCCCTGCTCCTATAAGAAAAAGGATGGGATTAAAGTTTGGTTCTTTAGTTTTTGTATGCATTAAAACAAAGATTTTGGAAGATTACTTAAAAGAGGAAAGTAAAATTAAATTAAGGAGGTTTGCATGACTTTTGCTCAAATTTCAGAAATTCTAGAAGGAAAGGAAGGAGAAGTTTCGATTAGAGGCTGGTTGCATCACAAGCGAAGCTCTGGAGGAATTTTATTCTTGCTGGTTAGGGATGGAACGGGAATAATTCAGTGCACTTTAAGGAAAGATGAAGTTGGCGAAGAGAAGTTAAAAGAGATTGACAAGCTGTCAGTAGAATCGACTTTAGAAATAAAGGGTATAGCTAAAAAAGATAGAAGAGCTCCTGGAGGTTATGAGATTGAGGTTAAAGAGATTAAAGTTCTTTCAAGAGCTGAAGAAGGATTTCCCATAGCTAAAAAATACCATGGGCCAGATTTTCTCTTGAATTACAGGCATCTATGGATAAGAAGCGAAAAGATGCAAACTATTCTAAGGTTTAGGGCTAAGCTATTGAAATTTGCAAGAGAATGGTTTGAAGCCAATGGCTTTACCGAATTTCATTCACCAATCTTTACAGCTGCAGCTTGCGAAGGAGGAGCTACTCTCTTTCCGGTAAAGTATTTTGATAGAGAGGTCTATCTAACCCAATCCTGGCAATTGTATGCAGAAGCAGGAATAGCTAGCCTGGGAAAAATTTATACTATAGCTCCTTCTTTTAGAGCTGAAAAATCGAGAACGAGAAGGCATTTAACCGAATACTGGCATTTAGAGGCTGAAATGCCTTTCTGCGATTTTGAATGTTTGATTAAAACTATAGAAGATTTTATTACTTATGTCTGCCATAAGCTTGCGAAAGAAGCTAAAAAAGAGCTGGAAAGATTCGGGAGAGATCCTAAGGATTTGCTTAAAATTAAAAAGCCCTTTCCTAGGATAACTTATTCAGAAGCAATCGAGATTTTGAAGAAGGATGGGGTTAAAATCGAATGGGGAGAAGATTTTGGAGCCGATGAGGAAAGAGTTTTAACCAAACATTTTGATGTTCCTTTCTTCGTTACCCATTATCCAAAAGGCGTGAAAGCATTTTATCATAAGCCAGACCCAAAAGACCCGAAAGTTACCCTAAGCGTTGATTTGCTTGCTCCAGAGGGTTATGGTGAAATTATAGGAGCTGGAGAGAGGATAGAAGATCTGGAAACTTTGTTAAAGAGAATAAAAGAAGAAAAGTTAGACCCAAAAGATTATGAATGGTATATTGACTTGAGAAGGTATGGTAGCGTAAAGCATTCAGGCTTTGGTTTAGGAGTCGAGAGAATGATAATGTGGATTTTAAAGCTAGAGCACATAAGGGATGCGATTCCATTCCCAAGGTTGATAAACAGAGTATATCCTTAAATTTAAGTTTCGAGAGTTAAATTTTATAAGAGCCCCCGTAGCTCAGCGGTAGAGCGCCCGGCTGTTAGGGTTGTAGAGACCGGTAGGTCGTGGGTTCGAATCCCACCGGGGGCGCTGTTTTTTGCGATAGAATTTGTATAATTTTTTAAATTGTTACACGTGTAACAGTAGAATTTTGGGATGAGAATAAATTAAATTTATTTTCCAACGAAACTAATATTAGATGGAAGTTGATGAGAAAACCAAGGAAGCCGTTAAAAAATTAATTGAAAACTATCCTAAGCTCAAAATTATTGCAGAAGTTGTAGAGGGTTCTGGAAATCCCTACAGAGAAATTAAAGGCTATGTGGTTGCTAGAATAGAACCTTTTTACGTTTCTAAGGAAGAGTTTGAGAAACTGAAGAAAGAAAATTTCAAAAATTCTAAAGGTTTGAAATCTAATTCTTAAGAAACTTTGAGATTAGAGTCTATCACTTTTTTGGAGTTAACACAAATGCATACGTATCTTTTATTCAATTCATTTAATTTTTTACTTATACGAAGCGAGATTCTTTCCATTTCTTTGTTTAAGAAGTCTAATTCCTCAACAGAAAGCTTTTCGCTTGTAGAAAAAGTGTTATCGTCCATTAAAATTCCAAGAAGGTTTTCTTTTTCTTCTTTAGTATACTTAAGCCACTCAAATCTCAATTGTGGTGTGTTGTAGTAAATATAGACAGAAGTAAGATACTGTCCATAAAAATCGAGTTTAGTTAAGGATGGTATTAATATCTTAAAGTCAACAGAAGCTTCGTAAGGTTTTCCAAATTTCTTTTAAAAATAGGAAGGTAATCTTCCTTTAAATTCCAGTTACACTCATCTAGTATTTCGAGTATGATGCTTACAGTAGGAATGCATTCGTTTTTCTCAATAGATGAGATGATTCGATAGCTTATCATCAAAAGAAGTAACGAAAGATAAATTTAAAACTTTTTATAAATCCATTTTAAAAGTTAATTGAAGGGCCCGTAGCTCAACTTGGATAGAGCACCTGGCTTCGGACCAGGAGGTTGCGGGTTCAAATCCCGTCGGGCCCATGCAGCAAATCTTTATAAGCTTTTCGGTCGTTAGCCTTCTAAAGGAAACTTTCTCGAAAATAAAGGAAAGTCTAGTTCTTGCAATCCATCCCTCTGAGACAAAAAGCTCATGATAAAGTTTAATATTTTTAATTTCAAGAAATAACTTTTATGCAAAGCGTTTTAAAATTTTTAAATTCGTTTTTTGAAATACTCGAAGAAAAGAGAATAATACTGTTTATAGTTGATGGTTTAGGAATAGAAAAATTAAAACTAAAAAAATTTAAGAAGAATGTTTACAAAACTGTTTTTCCTTCCTCTACCCCAACTTTTTTCTATTCTTTTCATTCTTTACTTCCTCCTAAAGACCATGGATTTCTTGAATGGTATATGCGATTCAAAAACACAATAGTTACAATTCCACAATGGAAAACTATAGATGGAAAATTCCTGGAGTTAGAAAAGGATGTTAAGAAAAAAGAAATTTTTCCGTTTAAATCCCTCTCAGAAATTTTGCACAAAAAAGGATTTACTTCTGTTTATTATACTCCATACAGCGATTCTATTTTCACCAAACTGACTAGTAGAAAATCTGAAGTCGTTAAGATAGATTTTCTATCTCAGGTATTTCCTCTTAGAGAGGCTGATTTTACATTTATCTATTGGCCATCAATTGATACAATTCTTCATGAAAGGTTTAAAGACGAAGCTTTTTCTGTGGAAAAGAAGATGATTAACTTCTTTATCGAAATTTTGAAGAAGAAACTACCTTCACATTCTGTTTTATTTGTTTTGGGTGATCATGGATTAACAAAATGTGAAAAAAGATTTTTGCTTCCCTCAATTGAAACTGTTTATCCGGTTGGTGGAGGGAGAGTTGCTTTTTATAAAGGATTAGAAAAAACGATTGTTGAAAAGGTAATCAAGAAAAGAAAAATACCAGCAACCGTATTGGAATTAAATGAAATAGAAGATTTCCAAGGAAAAATTAACAAAAGGTGCTACGAAAATTTTGGTGAAGCAGTAGTTATAACGAAAAGGTCATTTGGATTTAAGTATCCTTTTGAAGTCCAAAAAGGTAAAAGGAAATGGGACGTGGGATCCCACGGAGGCCTCACCAAAGAAGAAAATCAAATAAACATTTGGGTATACGAAAAATGATCTAGATTTTTTAGATGTAAAACCATGTGACCAAAATGCCGAACCTTTCTAATAATTAAGATTTCAAAATATCCAGCTTAACAATGTGAAGATTCTCAGGAAAGGCGTAGAAATGCTAACAACAAAATGGTTCGTTCAGAGGTTCACTTCCTTCCGGGCCCATTTTAGCAATTTAAATCTTGAGGAAATAAATAATTATATGGAAAACTTTTCTCGACTTCAAACCTATCTCTTCAAAGAAACTGTTCCTGTAATTCATCAAGGTGGATTGGGAAAAAGAATGACATCAGTTACTCAAGGAAAGTTCCCAAAGACTTTGCTCGAAGTCGGTTATCCAAAAAGAAGGCCCATAATGGAATGGATTTTATTGCCTTATGTAAGAGCTGGCTTTGAAGAAATTTATGTCACACTCTGGTTTAAGCCAGATTCTATTAAAAGGAGATGTAAAGAAATAGAAAAGTATGCAAGGGAGGCTGGAAGAAAGCTTGAGTTTACCTTCATCGAAGAACCTCAAGACGGAAGGTTGGGGAGGGCGGGAGCAATAAGGTACGGATTGGAAAAAGGAATAATACCAGAAGGAAAGAACATACTTTCTCTAAATGGTTCGGATATAGTTAAGTATGATATAGAAGATTTTGGAAGATTTCATCTTGAAGGTCTGGAAAAAGGATTTTTTGTAAGCGTCGTTGGATCGCCCTATGATAAAAGTAAATTTGGTAGGATTTATTGCGAAGAGGATGGAAGGGTAAAGGAATTTGAAGAAAAACCTTTGATAAGATTGCCTAAAGGGGTTTATTCGAACGTAGGGATTTTTCTTTTCGATAAGAAAGCTATCGAGTATTTTTATGAGCTCGAAGAGTTTCCAGTAGACATAGAAACTTCTCCAAACCTCTCAAAGCTCAACCAAATAATGAGATGCTATTCTGGAAAAAAAGAGATAGTTCCAGGTAAGAGTTGGGTATGGTTTAAGGATCGAAAGGATTATGAAAGATGGGAAAACGTGGATTATGAAAAGTTTTTGGGGATTTCTCCTGTTGAAAAATATCTAGGACCTTATGAGCCTAGAAATCTAGGAAATTTTTAAATACAAATTCTATAAATTAATTGAGCCCCCATCGTCTAGTCCGGTCAAGGATACGAGCCTCTCGAGCTCGGGACGCGGGTTCAAATCCCGCTGGGGGCATTTTTTGATTTTTTCCAAACAAAGCACTTTTTTACGAGAAAAAAATAATTTCTAAATATGAATCAAACAAAATTTCTTCTGCTAATTATCCTTTTATTAACCCCCATAACAACCCTTGCCGCCTATTACCTCTTTTTTGTAAATTTTGGCCTTCCTCTATTTCCTTCCTTTCCCAAAGGAAATGAAGCGATAAAGATTAGAGGTCTAGGCTCTCATCCCCCTTCCGGCCTATTGCAAACTCCTGAGCTTGCTCGTTCTACGGGAGCAAATTGGTACCATATTAAGATGTGTGCCATGTTTACCGAAGATGGTAAGTGCATGAATTTTCCTACCCAAGAAACTTGGGTTAGGAATCAAATTAGGAGAGCACATAGGGTTGGCTTAAAAGTCTTGCTTGTTCCGTTTGTTGCTTCGGGATCTAAACCATCGATGCCAGGAAACATAACCCTGCCAAAGTCTTTATGGGACGAATATTTCGACTGTATAACAAATTTTACTCTTAAGCTAGCTAGAATAGCTGAAGAAGAAGGGGTTGAAATGCTTGCAACAGCCAACGAAGTATGGTCTTTCACGAACGAGGAAGAAGCTTCAAGATGGTATCAGTTCATTCTCCCTAAGATAAAGAAAATTTATGGCGGAAAGCTTATGATTTGCTTCTACCCTCAGTTGCACAACCTAGTTCAAGCGATAGAAAATGGAAGAAAAACTGAAAAAGATTTTGAAAAGGTTCTTGCGATTAACGTAAGCGGTTATGATTACATAGGGCTTGCCGGTACGCCAGGAGTCGATTCAATCGAGGAGATGCACGAACTGAACAAGAAAGTTGTTAAAAGGCTTGAGAAAATCCATAACAAATGGAAGGTTAGGGTCATCTTCTTGGAAGTCAATTCTCCAGAAACTGTCGAAAAGGAAAAATTCTGGAAGAAGTATTTGGACAAAGGGATGAGTAGGTCGCAAATAAGGGCTATGGTGTTCAGAGAATGGGTTAAGGATTTTAGCAACGTTAGCTTTGTCGATGGATGGTTCTTCATAGAATGGACGCCCAACAGCTTTTTAACGTTTTTTGGCAGGGAAGAGAATGAAAAATACATATTTGGATGGCAAACCGACGAAGTTTATAGAACAATAAAAGAAATTTATGGTGGTTAAATGTTGACATTACCCACTCTAATTGGCTTGGTTTGGATTTTGCTTTCATTCATTTGTTTATTAGCCCTACCTTTTGTTATCTTGGCTTACATGATAAGAAGAAAACATAACTGGATTGAAATAATTTTAGTTCAAGTTTTAAGCTGGATTTTATTGTTTACTTTTATTCATTTAGTATTTGGTGGTTTTTGGTTCTTCTTTGGTATTATTGGCCCGACCTTAAGCATGGGATAAAAATGCAGGGCAAAATAATCTTTGAATTAATCCTTTGGATGATTTTCATAGCCGGTATACTCAAGGCCTATCTGCTACCAGCCATTGCCTTACTAATAGGAATAGAATTTATTTGGATACCCGATTGGATAAGTACACCAGGGATAGGACATGGAATGACAATTTGTATGGGTATTCTACCAACAATCGGAATTCTCTGCTTTTATCTTCGCGGTGGAAAGCTCGAACGAAGGAATCCAAGAGCTATTCACTGGGTTTGGTTAATCTTAATGCTCTTTGGAGCATTTTTCGCTCCTCTGGAGAGAATTTTTGGAAGAGGAGATCCTGCTTCACAGGTTCTTTGGGTCCTTTCAGATACCTTACCTTCTGGCTTAGCTTTTGCTTTCTTGATTCCTTTTTACAGATTAGAAAGAGAGAAGAGATTGTTATTATTCTTGCTTCCCTTCGCATTTTTTTATTTGGGTGTTCCTTTTGCAGCAACCGCAAAAATCCTAAACCCATCGCTCTCTGGCTTTCCCCACTATGAAACTCCTTTTTACTTGGATGCATGGTTTTGGAGCGACATGATAGTGAATATAGGAATTGGTGTATTCATATTTTGGGCTGTTCTTAGAAAAACTTAAAGTTACTACTTCTTAGACTTGTAAAAGAAAAGGATGCATAAAGCCAGTAACACAAAAAATGAAAGGATTATCGACCAAGTCGAAATTTGAGAAAGCGTGAAAAAAGCCGTTCTATCCAAGCTTGGAGCAAACCAAACGAATTTTCCTTTTAAGGAGGAGAAGTAAATTAAGCTAACGAATACTAGAATTATTGCTAAAGAGCTAACTATATCCTTCTTGTATATCTTCCAAATTTTTTTAAACAAACAACCACCTTGGTTCAATATCCATCATCAAATGAGCTATGAACACTATTCCTATCACTAATGAATAGGATGGAAAGAAACTTAAGCTTATTAGATAGATTAAAAGCATAGTTACACAATGCAAGATCATTCTTCTCCTTACATGTAAGGTTAACTCCTTTCTTTTTCTGAATTCTTCCATTAAACCCTTTGGGTCGAACAATCCTTTTTCGACATACTCCCAAGCTCTTTCTCTAAAAGTTAAGAATGTATAGAGCAAATGGTCTAAATCTATTAGAGTTCCAGCTATACAACCAACTATTATTAGTTCTAGACCATGATAGAATTCTAATCCAAGAGAAGCGACTAAAGCATAAGAAATTATTAGGCTTGCGGTCAAATGCCACCAGGGCATCATATATAAGATTTTTAATTTTCAAAAGTATAAGTAGAGCAATAGGGCCGGTAGATCAACGGTAGATCGCCGCCCTTGCAAGGCGGAGGCTCCGGGTTCGAATCCCGGCCGGTCCATTCTGGATTGGAAAGCAAATATTTAAAAAATCCTAATTATTCATCATGGAACTTTTTATCTTGCTTGCTTTAACCTATATCTTTTCTTTCGCTTTTGGCTATGTTTTAGAAAGAATAGGAATTCCCTGGCTTTTTGCTTCCTTATTCCTAGGTCTTATCCTCTCTTCAATAAATTTGCAACTCTTTTCTCAACCTCTGACTTCTCCATCTTTTAATTTTCTTGCAAATCTTGGAATGCTTTTTCTTCTATTTATGATAGGCTTTGAACTAGATTTAAAGGAAATTTTCTCGCTTAAAAAATTCATCTTCCTTGCAACTTTTTTCATCATACTTTTCGATGCAACCATAGGAGGAATTCTAATTCACTCTTTTGGTTTTCCATTGCTCATTTCAATAATTTGCGCTCTTTCTTTTGCCACAGTTGGTGAAGCAATCTTGCTTCCAATTTTAGACGAATTCAAGCTAATTAAAACTAAGCTTGGAACTACAATAATTGGAATTGGTACCTTAGATGATATAATTGAGGTTATTACAATCGTTTTAGCAACTTCTTTAATAGGAGTTAGGATGAAAGGCTTTGACCCATTCATAACTGCTCTCTCTCTTGTATTCCTCATTTTCCTTACCTTTGCTCTAATTAAACTCAAGAAAGTAGGGAGAACTTTAAGAAAGACTCCGAGCATGGAAGACTTGTTCCTTTTCTCCCTCTTCATCCTATTCTTTTTCATAGCAGTAGGAAGGTATGCTGAATCCGAAGCAATAGGAGCTTTGCTCGCTGGCATTGGTTTAAGGAATTTTTTGCCCAAGAAAACTTTTAGATGGACTGAAGAAGGAATTAGATTATCCACCTATGGAATTTTTGCACCCATCTTCTTCTTATGGGTTGGATATTCGGTCAGCTTAACCTCAATCTACCTTTTCCCTTTGCTAACTTTTGCAATTTTTTCAGTAAGCATATTGTCAAAAATTTTTGCAAGTGTAGTAGCAGGCTTAAAGACATTTGGATTTAAAACATCTTTTCTCTTAGGAGTTGGTTTATCAGTTAGGTTTTCTACAGGTTTAGTAATCGCTCAACTCTTACTAATAAAAGGTTTAATTACTCAGCAATTGTTTAGCGCATTAATTGCTGCATCAACTCTATCAACAATCTTTGTTCCCATTGTCTTTTCATTCTTGCTTAAGAGATGGGGAAAAAAGCTTAAGTAGACTCTTTAAATCTTAAGTTAAAATTAAAATTATGAAATTCTTGCTCACAACCAACATAGGAATTGAGGATATAGTTGAAGAGGAAATTAAGGAAAATTTTAAAGCAAAAGTTTTCCCAAAATTCCTAGGATTGCAAGGAAGAGTTTTAATCGAAACTAGTGAGAAAAATTTGGAGAAAATCTTAAAGCTAAGGTCAATTTATCATGTTATCAAGTACATTGGAAATTTTGAAATTGAAACTAGTTTAAAAGGTTTGCAAGACATTTATGAGAAAATTAAAAGAATAGAGATTGAGGATTTGGAAAAAGCTGAAACTTTTAGGGTAACAAGCGAAAGAATTGGCGAGCATGCTTTTACTTCTGTTCAAATTCAAAAGTTTGCTGGACAAGCTTTGGTTGAAAAGTATGAGCGAAAAGTTGATTTAAAAAATTTTGATGTGAATGTTATAGTTGATGTTATTGGCTCTAAATGTTGGGTAGGTGTTCAGCTTACTAGGGAATCTTTGCATAAAAGGTTTGAGAGACCCTTCAATCATCCGGCTGCAATAAAAGCTCCTTTAGCTTATGCTATGCTCAGATTAGCTGAATTAAGAGAAGGTGAAATTTTGCTAGATCCCTTTTGCGGGGGAGCTACCTTGCCAATAGAAGCTGCTCAAGTTTGGGATGGAAAGATTAAAATTTTTGCAAGCGATGTAAGCAAGAAATATTTGAAAGGCGCAGAAGCAAATGCTAAAGCAGGAAAAGTAAAAAAATACATAAAGTTTAAACTTGCTGATGCAGGAAAGTTGGATGAATTCTACAATTTTGAAATTGATAAAATTGTTACAAATCCTCCTTATGGAGTTAGAATGCTTAAGAGAAAAAATTTAAAACCCTTATATAAAAAGTTTCTAATTTCTGCTTCTAGAGTTTTAAGCAAAGAAGGAAGAATTGTGATAATAAATTTAAAAGCAAACTCTTTCAGACACTTAATATTCGAAACAAAAAAGTTTAGTGTTTTACATGAAAGAGTAGTTGAAACAGGTGGCTTATATCCACATATTTTTGTTTTAGAAAAAATGTAAATTTTTTGAACTAGATAATAAAAAAATAGTGAAGCAGAAAAATTTACGCAAATGGAATTATAAAGTATTTCTCATATCAAGTTCCCTTGGTTACTTTACAGGTGGATTAATGCCCTTTTTAGGTAAATATTCAGATAAACTTGGAAGAAAACCATTTTTGATAGATTATGAAGTGAGTTAGCTCTTTTGCCTACTAAAAGCTATACTTCCAATAAACAACATAACTATTGAAAAAACTGAAATTACAAGAAAATCGAGGAAGAAATTAAAAGCAGAAATCCCGAGCATGCTTGCTCTTAGAGCATCAACACCATAAGTTAAAGGATCAAAAATTGAAATTGCTTTTAGCCAATCTGGAGCTTTATCTAAAGGAAACATAGCTCCACTTAAAAAGTAGAGAGGAAAAATCAAAAAGTTCATTATTAATCCAAAGCTTTCCATACTTTCTAAAAAAGAAGCTATTATTAATCCAACGCTTACCATGCTAAGAGAAATTATTATCATGATTACGAACGAAACTAAAAAAGAAAATGGGGTTAATTGAATTCCTAAGATGAAGGATAAAGAGAGGATTATCAAACCTTGGATTAAAGCTGTGGAAACTCCTCCTAAGGCTTTTCCAAAAAATATAGAAAGTCTAGAAATCGGTGCAACGAGTATTTCTTTTAAAAATCCGAATTCCCTATCCCAAATGACAGATATTCCTGAGCTAATGGAAACAAAGAGCAAAGCCATCGCAACTATTCCTGGAAAAAGAAAAGTTTGATAGTTTATATTTCCAAATTTTAAAAAACCGAA
>Ga0190363_1001735_pt1 | contig 12837 bp, 9 predicted proteins | sample 48721867_MG_FD_161272 | JGI IMG/M metagenome (GOLD analysis project Ga0190363, IMG submission 161272) | Hydrothermal vent microbial mat bacterial communities from Southern Trench, Guaymas Basin, Mexico - 4872-18-6-7_MG | ecosystem: Environmental > Aquatic > Marine > Hydrothermal vents > Microbial...
TATGACGGTGTTCATTTCGTCGCCTGGATAGTCAACCCCCTCGCTTGAGCGCCCGCCTTGGACACCTAACAAAACAGCGCCGCCACGCCTTGCGTAACTTTTAAAGCGACGAATAAGCTGCTCATTTTCTCTGGACTTCATTCCCTTCCTTTCATAAAGAAGCGGCTTTTCCAGCATCTCTTCTAAGCCAGCTGAAATTAATCCTTCCAAGACATCGAAGGAAGCCGTAAAAACTCCGATGTTGCCCGGCGTATACCATACTGCCTCAGCTACCCTTTTCGCTAGTTTATGATACATCTCTTCTGTTCTCTTTTTCATGGCTGTTGTTACTCCTTTGCAGACAAGCGCGAGTATATGTTCTGGTGGGAATGGTGAAGAAACTGCCCTTAACACCGTGTTTTCGGGCATGGCCGTTACCTGTCTATAGGCTTCGAGAGGCTCAAGGGTTCCAGACATAACCACGCTTGCATAGACATTTGAGAAGACCGGCTCTGTTATTTTCGCTGGGTCTAGGGCGACTATTTCAAGTTTAGCCGAAGATTTTCCAGCCTTTGTTAAGTATTTGCTTATAATATGCGTGTAGGCTTTTTCCTCTCTTGTTTCGAACCATCTTAGCAAAAAATCGCCTATTTTGTAAATATATGAGCGCGGATATTTCCCCTTAGATAGAAGATTGTGGCGTATAATCTCGCCTGTACTTAGGAGTTCTTCGAAAAATGTTAGAGGCGCCCAAACATCGGCCTTTTCCTCAAGTATATCTAGAAAGAATTTTGGCGGTATTTGGGCTTCATCTTTGATGGATTCGGCCATTCTTTCGATTATTTCACGTAGTTTTCTGCAAAAAATTGTTAGGTCTTTGTATCCATGTTCCTTTGCTTCTTTTTCTCCCATTTTTATGGTGAACAGTGAGAGTTCGTCGCTTGCTATTTCAATGGCTGTTTCAGGGAGATTATGCGCCTCATCAACTACTAAAATAAATTTTTCTAAAGATGTTTCTACACGTTTAAAGAATGCACTTCTTATTATTGGGTCAAAAATGTAGAGGTAGCTGAGCGCAATGACATCGGTTTCCTCAAGCATCAGCTTTGTTAATTCATATGGACAGAAGCCTTGAGATTTACATATTTTCGCCACTTCACTCGCTTTTAACGGTTGTTTGAGCAGTTCAGCCAATACCTCGGTGCAAAGCCCATATTCCTCCTCAATTTTCGAGTAGTATGGGCATTCATGCCTAGCTTTTAAAAGTTTACATGTTTCCATTATGGAACGAGGATCTTTCGCATGTCTGACAACAAATGGATGTAAACACATTTCGCTTCTTCCGCGTATGGAAACGCCTGAAACAGGTTGTTTCTTTGAGATGGCCCTTAGCTCCTCTATTACACGATCATGCTGCCTATGCGTCTTGGCCACATAGATTATGCGTAAATTTCTCTCTTTTGCTACTGGAAGACACGCCGAGAGAGCCGATATTGTCTTGCCAAGTCCATTGCTTCCCTCTATCAAAATGCTTTTACGCTCAGATATCGCCTCATGAACAGCCTGTATAAACTCGTCTTGGAAAGGCCTAACAGAAGGATAGGGAAAATATTCAAGTGCCCTTCGTGGAATTTCAAGCATTTCCTATCATCTTTTTGCCAGTCGCACACAACCTATTAACTGGACATTCTGCACATTTCGGATTTCTAGCTTTACAGTACTTTCTTCCAAGCATTATAAGGAGTATGTGGACGTCAAAGTAATCTTCTGGATTATAAAGCGCCTCCAAGCGACTTCTAATTTCCTCATAATCCGCATTTTGATCTACAAAGCCTAATCTTTTCGAAACTCTATTTATGTGAGTGTCGATGGGTATGGCTGGCTTTTTTGCTCTAAAAAGCAAGAGAACATCAGCTGTTTTTCGGCCTACTCCAGGTAACTCTAAAAGAGTTTTTCGTGCTTCTTCAAGTGGCAATTCATATATAAAATCAAGTGAGCCGTCAAATTTTTCCATGATTATTTTTGCGAGCTTCTTTATTGTTTTGGCCTTGTTCCGGTAAAGCCCTGCCACTTTTAAGGCTTCTTCAATTTCGGGTATTGGGGCTTTCGAAAGGGCTTCGGGGGTTATTGGAAATTTCTTCGATAGATTTTCGAATGCACGCGCAGTGTTGCGGTCGGAGGTGTTCTGGGAAATAACAGTGACAATTAATGTTTCGAAATCGCTACTTCTTGAGGAGACCCATTCTGGAAGGGTGAAGTTTTCACGTAGCGTATCCAATATCTTATTGGCTCTTTCAACTTCAGATTTCATTATTCTTCACTCATTACTGAGAGCTAGGGCAATATGAAAGTTGTTGAAGGCTAGTTGGGGGCAAATGATTGATCGATTAAATCTTGTACAGTAACCGCTTAGTACTTATTTTATTTCATATTGCTCATTGGCAGCATTAAGTAAAATCTTTGACTGCAGCGACAAAATTTCTTTGCTATCCTTTGCCTTTGAGTAGGCATCTAGAAAACTTTTATTAAGATTAAGGAAAGTTGAGCCCCATTTAAATATTGAGAGAAGAGCTTCCGCTTTCTCCCTTAAGTTGGCAATGTAGAGAGCTGCAGCCAGGGCCTCAACCGTGCTTAGTTTTGTTGGAACTCCATAATTTACTGGATTTGCCGCAATCAGGTATGGTAGACATCTTGAGAACCTCCTTATTCTAAGGCTTGACTCCAAAATTTTCTGGGCTTTCTCCCAGCTACAATCTAAAGCCGCCAGTCCATACCTAACCATTCTTTGCTTGTCCTCTGGAGAAAAAGCCTTTTCTGCAAGTGGATTGAGAATTATCGCTCCTTTCGGCAGAAATCTTAATCTCTTAACAATTTCAATCATTCCATGACGTTTCAACTTCAATGTTGTGCATTTTTTGGGATCACACTGACCAGCATGATAAACAATTATTCTCAAGAATTATTTCCCTCTGATTATTTCCAAATGACACATTGGATTGTCAATAATCTGCGGGATCCAATCAAGTAGATCTGTGGGAACCATGTGACATCCCTTCTCTTTAAGAACGAAATCGCCTGCAGCTCCATTTATAAACGCGCCAGCAACAGCTGCCTCAAATGGAGAATTGCCCTGAGCCATAAGTCCGGCTACAATTCCAGACAGGACGTCACCTGTTCCGCCCACAGTCATACCTGGATTGCCAGTAAAATTATACTTGACCTTCTTCCCGTCCGAAATTATGTCTACATGACCTTTTAGCAGAATTGTTACATTTAGTTGGGAGGCTAATTCCTTAACGGCCTCAGCTGTTTCATTCACATCTTGAGAAAGCTTGTTTCCAGATAAAAGGTTAAACTCCCCTTGATGAGGAGTTAAAACTGACGGGGTATGCAGTTCTCTTTTTTCTTTGGCGAAAGCTTTTAGTCCGTCAGCATCCAAAAGTAGGGGCTTTCCCGCCTCCTCTGCGAGTTTAATGATTTCCTTAACGGCCTCAGCTGTTTCTGTATGTAAGCCGAGGCCTGGACCGACAACTATTGCTGTTGAACGTTTTACAATATCTTTCAAAGCTGCAATGTTTTCTGGATTTAGATGTTCTCCTTCAAGTTTTATTGTAATTAGGTTAGGCGAGTATGACGAGATTGCGTGGGCTGTTTTCTCCGGCGCTGCAATATAGGTTAGGTCTACACCTGTTCTAAGTGCAGCTAATGCGACAAGGGCGGGGGCACCGGAGTAGGTTTCGCTTCCCCCAATTATTAGCAATCGGCCGAATTCTCCCTTATGAGCATGAGGTGGCCTCTCCCTAATAGTAAGCTTAACGTCTCCAGGTCCGGTGTAAAGCTCAAACTGCTTTGGTAAACCTATATCCTTAACGATTAATTCGCCAATATATTCGCTTGCCTTTAGCAGTCCAGGCTTGGCTTTATGAAAAGTAATTGTCAGGTTTGCCCTTACAGCCTCACCTAGAACTTCTCCAGTATCTGAGTTTATTCCAGTCGGCACGTCAACGGCTATTTTGAAGGCGTCAAGCTCATTTATCTTCTTGATGAGCTGAAGAATTGGGGGTCTAGGCTTTCCTTTTAATCCTATTCCGAGCAGGGCATCTATGGCGACTTCGGCTTCCAAGCTGTTCGGGATTAGAGATGAATCATAAACTTCGAGGAGTTCTAGGCTGTCTTTGATTCTTCCCAGTTGTTTTAATGCTTCCAAATTTTTCCTAGCGCATTCATCTCTGACTTCTCGAAATCTGCCAGCAATTATAACCTTTACTTTGAATCCTCTGTTTAGAAGATGGCGGGCGGCTACGAAGCCGTCCCCTCCATTTCCGCCTAATCCGCAGAAAATTGCTATTTTTGTTTCTTCGGGTCTGAATCTTGACGATATTTCGTCTGCTACACTTTTTCCAGCATTTTCCATCAATTGAAGCCTTGAAACTCCAAAGTATTCTGAGTTAAGCTCTAAGGCCTTCATTTCCTGACTTGTAATAGTTTCCATTTTTCTTCCTTCACATAAGTATGTGAAGTTTGCCTATTTAGGTGATTGGAAAATATTATTAATTTAATGTTGCTTACACATTAGGCGGGGAGTAAGTTATGCCGTCTGCTTTCGTACTCATAAACACGGAGATAGGCGCCGAAAACGAGGTTCTAAAGGCTTTAAAGGACATCGATGGAATAGAGGAGGCTTATGCCGTCTATGGAGTCTACGACATAGTTGCAAAGGTAAAAGCTGAAACGATGGATAAATTGAAGGAAATAGTTACGTGGAACATTAGACGATTAGATAAGGTAAGGTCAACGCTTACAATGATAGTTATTGAGGAATCATCGTAACATTCTCATTTTCCACTTTATTTTAACCAATGCATTAAATTATACAATGCATTGCATAACTTAGTGAAACTGAATGATTAGCCTACATATAGGCATAGACGACACAGACTCGCCCAGAAAAGGATGCACAACTTATATAGCAGCGCTCCTAGTGGAAAAGCTAGCAAAAATAAATGCAAAATTCCTCGATTACCCAAATCTTATTAGGCTAAACCCCAACGTTCCATGGAAAACTCGCGGAAATGGCGCCTTATGCCTCAGAATTCAACTAGAAGAAAGCTTACTGGAAGAAGTTAAGGAATTAACGATAGATACTATCGAGAAACACGCTGACCTAGAATACGAAGGAACAGACCCAGGAGCAGTATTTTTCCTAGGACAAAAAATTCCAATAGAGGTTAGGGAATTCGCCAAAAATACAATCCAAGGAATAGTTAAACTCGAAAATGCAATGAGTCTAATTAAAAAGTTTAGAGCCGAAGCCTTCGGTTTCAAGAAGTGTAGGGGGATAATCGGCGCCTTAGCGGCGATAGGCGAAACTCTAAGCGATGACTACACCTACGAGATTATCGCCTATAGGACCCCAGAAAACTGTGGGAAGCCGCGGAGGATAGATGAAGAGTCTGTTCAGAGGATGGATAGAGAAACAAAACCTTACACATTCAACAATATTGACCCGGAAACTGGGAGAATTTTAATAACGCCCAGAGGCCCAGACCCCATTCTTTATGGAATACGAGGAGAATCTCCAGAAATCGTCAAGAAGGCGCATGAAATGGTTAAGGTGCTGGAACCAATCGAAAGATGGGTCATTTTCAGAACCAATCACGGAACAGACGCACATTTACGCAAAGTCAATTCTATAAGCGAAGTTAAGCCTTATCATCCCGTTATTGTCAAGGGAACGGTATGTAAACCACCAAGGATAATCCCACGTAGACACGTAATTTTTACAATTAAGGATGAAACTGGCGAAGTTGACTGTGCAGCCTATGAGCCAACCGGGAGCTTAAGAAAGATGGCTAGAAAGCTTATAGTTGGCGACTTAATCGAGGCCTACGGTGGAGTTCGCCCACCTTCCAAGAAGAACCCGTTAACAATTAATTTGGAAAAATTGAGAATTTTGAGATTGGCTCCAAAAATTGTCTATATGAACCCGCTTTGTCCAAAATGTGGGAAAAGAATGAAATCCATGGGAGCCAGTAAAGGTTTTAAATGTGAAAAATGCGGCTTTCGCTCCAAAGATTTGAAAAAGATAGCTGTTGAAGAGAAAAGGGAACTGAGGGAGAGAATTTATGTTTCTGATCCGCGTTCTGAGAGGCATTTAACTAAACCTCTTCAGCGCTATGGCATGGAAAAGAGACAAGCGAAGGTGAAGCTTATTGATGAATGGTTTGGATTCGGTTAGTCTTCTCGAACCTTGAATATTTCGCATAATAGCTTGTAGAGATCTTCTCCGCCTTCAACTTTCGTAAAGAGATCCTTCTCCGCCTTTAGGATTCTGCCTACCGCTCTATAAGTTTCTTTCCATTCAAGCTCTTTCCACATCATTTTATAGTTTTTCAGCTCTATCCACGCCCGAAATATTAGGACTATGAACATGCCGACGGTTACCATGAGGTTTAGTAGGTATATAGAGAGCAAGTCCATACGCCTTGCCTCCAGCATGCTAGTTGCAGAGAAACCTTATAACAGTTAAGTTCAATAGCATGTTTGAGAAAGAATGAGCGAGCTTATTCCATCAATAGTTTATCAGCTTGGAGTAGGAGCTATATGCGGTTTTATAATAGGATTTGCCATGAAAAAGGCAATAAAGCTTCTAATTTTGCTAGCAGGATTTTTCCTGTTAATCCTAATCTATTTGGGTTATTCGGGAGTAATAACCATAAACTTTGATAAGTTATTTGAGGCTGTTAAGAATCTGGTTAACTTGGGTCAGCAAGCTTCCGGATGGATTGCCCCAATAATTTCAACCCTGCCGCTGACCGGAAGCTTCATTTTAGGGTTGATCTTAGGATTTAAGGCTGGCTAGAACGTAAATCGTTAAATGCATCATATTCCATTTTGAGGGTGGATTGGCTGGAGGATAAAGCTTGAAGGAATTCCCAGAAAGCGAATATCAACTTCCATTCTTTAAGGAATACGGATACATCAGAAAGAAATGTCCAAAATGCGGAGAGTACTTCTGGACTCTTAATCCGGAGCAGCCCACATGCGGCGAGTCAACAGCCGCAGGATGCTCACCATACACATTTATTGGAAATCCCCCAACACGGCGAAAATATAGTGTAAGGGAAATGCGCGAAGCCTTCCTCTCATTTTTTGAGAAGCATGGACATGAAAGAATTAAGCCCTACCCAATTGTTGCACGTTGGCGAGACGACCTATACTTTACACATGCAAGCATAATTGACTTCCAACCATACGTGACTGAGGGAATTATTCCCCCTCCAGCCAATCCTCTTGTAATTTGTCAACCGTGCCTACGTTTCGTTGACGTTGACAATGTGGGGCCAACATTTGGAAGACACTTGACAATTTTTGAGATGGGCGGCCACCACGCCTTCAACTATCCAGATAAGGAGGTTTACTGGAAAGACCAGACTGTACGCTACCATCACGAATTCGTAACGGAGATTTTAGGAGTCCCGGCAGAAAAGGTAATCTACAAAGAGGGTGTATGGATCGGAGGGGGAAACGCCGGACCAGACGTAGAAACAATAATTGACGGGCTGGAAGTTGCAACTCTCGTCTTCATGAATTACAAGGTTATTGACGGAAAATTTGTTAAGCTTCCGATAAGAACTGTTGATACCGGATATGGAATTGAACGTTATACTTGGCTTTCAAATGGAACCATAAGCGGATTCCACGCAGTTTATGGAAAAGTCTTAGACAAAATTTTCAGCATGGCTGGCATAACAAACATTGATAAAAAGCTTCTAGGCGAAGTAGCTAAATATTCAGGCATGCTTAGCCTAGAGAAGACCGCAAACCGTCTGAATGCGAGGAAGACTATAGCCGAGAAGGTGGGTGTGGATGTAGAAGAACTTGACAAACTATTGTTTCCAATTGAAAATGTTTTCGCAGTGGCCGACCATACTAAGGCTTTGGCTTTCATGTTGGCGGAAGGCGTAGTCCCCTCTAATGTCCGTGAAGGATACTTGGCTAGGCTTATGATTAGAAGAACCTATCGTCTGCTTAGGCTTCTTGGAATTGAAGAGAACCTTCCGGAAATTGTCGATTTACAAGTTCAGCACTGGTCGCATGACTTTCCATATCTGAAGGATATGCAGGACAAAATTTTAGAAGTACTAGATGTTGAGAGGGAAAAGTATAGGCAGACCCTTCAAAGAGGAGAGAATCTAATAAAGCGTATAGTGAAAGAGCTGAAAGGCAAAGGAAAAAGCAGCATTCCGGTCGAGACGCTAATTGAGCTTTATGATTCACATGGTTTACCACCCGAAATAGTCAAGGAAACAGCTGAAAAAGAAAGCATGAAAGCCGAAGTACCAGACAACTTCTATAACATGGTTGCTGAAAGACATGCCCAAGCACCCATGGAAATAAAAGACAAGTTTACTAGAGAAATGGAGGAAAAAGTTGAAGGTTTACCTGAAACCCGTAAATTATACTATGAAGACCAGTACATGCGAAGATTTAAGGCGAAAGTCCTCAGAGTAATCGACAATAAATATATAGTCTTAGATCAAACAGCCTTCTACCCCGAAGGCGGCGGACAGCCGGCAGACAAGGGCTCTTTAGAATTTGACGGCGGAAAATGCGAAATAATAAACGTGCAGAAAATCGGGAACATAATAATTCATGAAGCAAAAAGCGAAAAACTGCCAGCCCAAGGTACAATAGTTGAGGGAAAAATCGACTGGGACAGGCGTTATAGCCTAATGAAGGCACACACCGCCACCCACATCGTGATGGGCGCCGCGCGCCGAGTGCTAGGCGAACATGTTTGGCAAGCTGGTACGCAGAAGGGAGTTGAAACCTCAAGGCTTAACATATCCCACTACAAGCGACTAACATTTGAAGAAGTAAAGAAAATTGAAGAGTTAGCCAATCAAGCCGTTTATCGAAACATCCCCGTTGAAATAGAGTGGATGCAGCGGACAGAAGCAGAAAAACTTTATGGATTTAGGCTTTACCAGGGAGGAGCTGTACCGGGTAAGGAAATCCGTGTTGTGAAGATCGGCGACTGGGAAGTTGAGGCTTGCGGAGGAACACATGTTAGAAACACTGGCGAGATAGGCTTCATAAAGATCGTTCATACCGAACGTGTCCAAGATGGCGTAGAGAGACTGGACTACAGCGTAGGCATCCATGCGTTGAGAGAAATACAGCAGAAAGAAAAACTGCTAATAAAAACAGCTGAAATATTGGAGACTCCTATAGAGAAACTTCCGAAAACAGCGAAAAAAGTCCTAGAAGAATTAAAGGAAACAAGGAAAAGGGAAAAGCAACTGCTTAAGGAACTTGCTGAAAAAGAGACAGGAGCCTTAGCGGTTGCCGAGGAAATCGTTGAAATCAAAGGCATAAAGCTTGTAAAAAGGAGATTTAGCGACATAAACGTTGAAAGAATGATTCAAACGGCAAGTCAAAGCGTAAAGAAAGAGCCAAACGCAGTTGTACTATTCTATGCCTCTGATGATAAAACGGCCAGAATAGTTGTAATGGCTGGAAAAGGAGCGATAGAGAAGGGAGTCAATGCGGGAGAAATCGCAAAAGTCGCGGCTTCAATAGTTGGCGGCGGTGGAGGGGGAAGATCCGACTTTGCGCAGGGAGGGGGAACAAAACCGGAAAACATAGAAAAGGCAATAAAAGAAGCTGAGAAAACCTTAGAGAAACAGCTTAAAGATTAGATTATTTACTTATGAACAATAATCTTTTAATGGAAGTTCCACACCTTATTGGTTTGGTGCTTTATAATGGGGGATCGTTTCCTCTCAACCAGTTGACAAAACTTTTAATAAGCAAATGATTAGTCCAGAAACTTTTATGGAGTTCTTGAAGAAAATCGAGGAAAAATGGCAAAAAGCATGGGAGCAAGATCACATTTTCGAGGCTGATCCAGACCCATCAAAGCCAAAAACCTTCGTCACTTTTCCATATCCCTACATGAATGGCCCATTACATCTTGGACACGGTTTTACCGCCACCCGCGTAGACGTATACGCAAGGTTCAAACGCATGCAAGGCTACAATGTGCTTTTCCCATGGGCATGGCACTGGACAGGAGGCCCTCTAGCAGGCGCAAGCCAGAGAGTAAGAGAAGGTGATGAAGCTTTCATTAAGGCCTTAATGGAGATTGACGGAGTTCCAAAAGAGGAAGTCGAAAAGTTTGTTGATCCCGTCTACATGGCGACCTACTATACACGGGAAGGAAAAATTGCAGCTAAGAAAATGGGCTTCTCCATAGACTGGCGAAGAGAATTTCACACAACAAGCCCAACCTACAACAAATTCATAGAATGGCAGTATCTAAGGCTGAAAGAGAAAGACTACGTAACAAGAGGAACCCACCCAGTTGTCTGGTGCCCACGCTGTCAAAGCCCAACGGGCGATGCAGACCGCCAAGAAGGCGAAGGCGTATCACCAGAAGAATACATCCTAATGAAATTCTCATACGAAGACTCCTACTTGGTAGCGGCCACATTCCGTCCAGAAACTATCTATGGAGTAACCAACCTCTGGCTGCATCCAGACGCCATCTACGTGAAGGCAAAGGTAAATGGAGAAAAATGGATTATAAGCCGCGAAGCCGCAGAAAAACTGAAAGATCAAGCAAGAAAAGTCGAGATAATTAGGGAGTTTAAAGGAGAAGAAATTATTGGAAAATACTGTAAAAATCCCATCAACAATAAGCCGCTTCTAATATTGCCAGGCTGGTTTGTAGATCCAAAACACGCAACAGGCGTAGTCTACAGCGTTCCAGCCCATGCGCCATACGACTGGTTGGCCCTAAAAGACTTAAAGGAAAAGCCGGAGATGCTGGAGGAATACGGAATAAAACCTGCCCAAATAGAAGAGATAAAACCGATATCGATGATTAAAGTTGAGGGATTCGGCGATTATCCGGCAATAGAGCTTGTGGAAAGGCTTGGAGTGAAAAATCAGTATGACCCTAAAGCTGAAGAAGCGACAAAGATTTTGTATAAGAAGGAGTTTCACGGCGGGGTCCTCAAAGAAATTTGCGGAGAATATGCAGGTAAGCTGGTTAGAGAAATTAAGGAAAGGCTCATTGAAGATTTTAGGGCTAAGGGAATAGCCGACATAATGTATGACTTGCCCCAACGTGTAGTTTGCAGATGCCTGACCGAATGCACAGTCAAAGTATTGGAGGATCAATGGTTCCTAAAATATTCAGATCCGGAATGGAAACAGAAGGCAAAGCAGGCCCTCTTAAAGATGAAGATCTATCCAGAAACAGCTAGACATTGGTTCTTAGACGTGATAGATTGGCTGAAGGAATGGGCATGCGCAAGAAAAACAGGATTGGGCACACCTCTGCCATGGAATCCGGAATGGATAGTTGAAACCCTAAGCGACTCAACAGTCTACATGGCATTTTACACAATAAATAAGCATATTCAGCAGTATGGAATAAAGCCGGAACAATTAACACCAGAACTTTTCGACTACATATTCTATGGAAAAGGAGAAAAACAGGAAATAGCGGCTAAAACCGGCATAAAACTGGAAATAATAGAGAAAATGCAAAAAGAATTCCAGTACTGGTATCCAGTTGACATGCGAAACTCAGCCAAAGAACTCGTCCCAAACCATCTAACATTCTTCATATTCCACCATGTAGCACTGTTTCCGCCTGAACATTGGCCAAAATCCATAGGCGTTAACGGAATGCTGATGATAGAAGGAAAGAAAATGTCAAAATCAAAAGGCAACTTCATAACTCTGCGAAACGCAGTTGAGGAATACGGCGCAGATGCCACAAGAATGGCGTTACTGCTTGGCGCGGAGGGAATGGACGATCCAGACTGGAGAAGAGAAAACCTAGTAAACCTAAGAAGGAAAATTGAGGCCTTCTACCGACTTGCCGAAGAAATAATAAAAAATGCAGGAAGAGAAGAAGAGAAGACTCATCTGGAAGAATGGCTCACAAGCACAATTCAGAGGAGAATAAAGAAGGTAACCGAAAGCCTAGAAGCCCTAAAAACAAGAACGGCGCTTGACACAGCCTTCTTTGAAGTCTGGAACGATATAAGATGGTATACGAGAAGAAAGGGGAAAATAACAAACAAGATAATGCTTGAAATATTGGACATTTGGACGCGGCTGCTAGCACCATTCGCTCCGCATATATGCGAAGAAATATGGGAGAGGATGGGAAAGAAAGGATTTGTTTCAAAGGCGGAATGGCCAACCTACCAAGAAGAAAGGGTAAATGTCAAAGCCGAAGAAATCGAAGCCTACGTAAAAGAGCTAATCGAAGATGCCTACAACATAATTAAAGCAACAAAAATTTCACCGAAACAAATACACCTGTATGTTGCTGCACCTTGGAAATGGAAAGTCTACTTGAAAGCCATAAAGGAGGCATCTTCAAAAACTATAACAATGAAGGAGCTAATGACAGAACTTCTAAAGGAGCCGGAACTGAAGAATAAAGCCAAAGAAATTTCCAGATTCGCCGCAAAGATAATAGATGAAATAAACAAGATGCCGCCAGAAAGAAAGGAAACTCTAAGCCAAATAGGAGAAATAGATGAAATAAAAATACTAAACGAAGCAAAAGATTTCTTTGAAAAAGAACTGAGAGCAAAAATTTACGTATGGAATGAAGAAGACGAGAAAAGGTACGATCCTAAGAATAAAGCTCCAAACGCAACGCCATACAGACCAGCAATCTACATGGAATAATCAACAATTGCTTTATATTTTGGCTATTTACCAAATATTTTGAAGGGCCCGTGGCGCAGCCTGGATAGCGCGTCGGCCTTCTAACCTCGTGAAGAAAGCCGGAGATCCGGGGTTCAAATCCCCGCGGGCCCGCCA
>Ga0190363_1001736_pt1 | contig 12830 bp, 15 predicted proteins | sample 48721867_MG_FD_161272 | JGI IMG/M metagenome (GOLD analysis project Ga0190363, IMG submission 161272) | Hydrothermal vent microbial mat bacterial communities from Southern Trench, Guaymas Basin, Mexico - 4872-18-6-7_MG | ecosystem: Environmental > Aquatic > Marine > Hydrothermal vents >...
ATACATTTATCCCAGCCGCTTGAAAGTCAGCCTACAAATAGGTTAGCCTCCCCACTACAATAATAAAGCTTACGGAGGAAGTAAACCGTGGAGCCGGCGACAAGTATTTAGCGTTAAGCCTCTTGGTAGGAGTTAAGAAGCCTTAAGCCTGAGGAGGTGTAGGAAATCTCCTGGAAGGCGGAATACCGTGGAAAGCTTGCTTCTCCTGATGAAGCGGTTAAAGCTGTGAAGCTGGGAGACAGGGTTGTGCTGGCTAACCTCTGCGGGGAACCCCACCTAATACCTAGCCTGCTGATGGACAGAGCTTGGGAGCTGGAAAACGTCAAGCTCTTCCATCTCAGACCCTTCGGAAAATTTAAAGACAAGTATTTAGAGCCTGGAATGGAGAAGCATGTGAAGTGCGCCACGGTTTTTGCTGGAGGAGTGCCCTCCATAGTTCAGCTTATCAGGGAGGGGAAAGCCGAGTTCTACCCTATCCCCCTAAGCAAGATCCCCTGGCTGTTCAAGGAGGGACCTTACAGGCCGGACGTGTTTGTAATGACGGTTTCCCCGCCTGACAGGTATGGCTACTGCAGTCTAGGCGTATCCGTCGACTACGCTTGGGCTGCCTTGGAGACTTCTAGGATAGTTATAGCTGAAGTGAACGAGAACATGCCTAGAACCTGCGGAGACTCCTTCGTCCACGTATCCCAGGTAGACTATCTTGTCGAGGTGTCCGAGCCGGTTTACGAGATACCTCAAGCAAGCATCACGAAGGTGGAGGAGAGAATAGGTGAAAACGTGGCCAGCCTCGTGGAGGATGAAGCCACCATCCAGATAGGCTATGGGGGAATGTCCGAGGCCATAACCTCCTTCCTAAAGGAGAAAAAAGACTTGGGCATGCATACTGAAATGGTTCCGGAGGGCACCATAACACTTGTGGAGGAAGGCGCACTAACCTGCGAAAAAAAGAGCATCCACAAGAGGAAGATAGTCTGCACCTTCAACGCGGGAACCAGGCGGCTATACGACTGGCTGGATGAAAACCCAATAATAGAAATGAAGCCCGTGGACTACACAAACGACAGCAGGATTATAGCGATGAACCATAAAATGACCGCGATAAACACGGCTCTCCAAGTAGACCTGTACGGCAACATATACTCGGACATGCTGGGGTTAGACCAGTATTCTGGGGCTGGAGGCCAGCCTGACTTCGTTCTGGGAGCCCTCCTATGCCCCAACGGGAAATCCATCATCGTGCTTCCTTCCACAGCCGCCGGAGGGAAAGTTTCAAGAATCGTCGTTCACCCCACCCTAAGCAGGAACGTTAAGGCACCCTTAATCCCGACGGTTACAAGGTTCTACGCTGACTACGTGGTTACCGAGTGGGGTGCAGCCTCCCTCAAAGACAAAACAACCAGCGAAAGAGCTAAAGCCCTAATCGAAATAGCCCACCCAGACTTTAAAGACGAACTCTGGGAGCAAGCCAGAAAAATAAACCTTGTAGCTTGAAGCCTTGGAGGGGGCTACATGGACGAAGATAAAAGAGAAAACATTGAAGCTCTTTTCCACCCTAAAACTGTAGCCGTCATAGGGGCAACATCCGAAAGAAAGTTCGGCCGGATAACCTTCGAAAACCTGCTTAAGAACAGGGGAGGAATCCAGGTTATACCGGTGAACCCGAAGGCGAAGGAAATCCTAGGCGTAAAATGCTACCCGTCGGTCAAAAACATACCGGGCGAAGTCGACCTGGCAGTGGTCATAGTGCCCGCGAAGGCTGTTCTCCAAGTTGTAAGGGAATGCGTTGAAAAGAAGGTTAAAACGGTAATCCTTATTTCAGGAGGCTTCAGCGAGGCTGGACCGGAAGGCAGAAAGCTTGAGGAACAGGTTGTGGAGGCTGTTAGAGGCTCTAAAACCAGGATTCTCGGCCCTAACACGCTGGGAGTCTTCATTCCTAGGAACGCTGTTAACACCACGTTTTTCCCGGAGGAGAGATTCGTGAAGCCTAAGGATGGAAGCATAGCCTTCATATCTCAGAGCGGCGCCTCCGCCATAGCCTTCATGGAGGCAGCAACCTTCTACGAGGTGGGCTTCTCAGCTTTCGTAGGCCTTGGAAACGAGGCAGACCTAACGGAAACAGACTTCATCGAATACTTCGCCGAAGACCCTAACACGGAAGTCATCTGCTTATACCTGGAGAAAATCAGCGACGGCCACCGGTTCCTTGAAGTGTGCAGGAAAACAAGCTTGAAGAAGCCCATCGTCGTGCTTAAAGCCGGAAGAACCGGGAGGGGTGCTAGGGCCGCCCTCTCCCACACGGGAAGCCTAGCCGGGTTTGACAGGGTTGCCGATGGAGCCTTCAAGCAGTGCGGAATCGTCAGGGCGATGGATGAAACCGAGCTTTTAGACTATGCGGTAGCCCTAGGCTTCCAGAAGCCTCTCCGCAGCAGCCGGATAGCAATTTTAACCTTTGGAGGAGGAGCCGGCGTCATAGCAACAGACCTCATCGAAGCCAGCCAGCACCTGGAAATGGCGGAGCTGCCGGAGGAGGTGAAGGAGAAGCTTAGGGGGATAGTGGTTCCCTTCGCTTCCGTTAATAATCCGGTGGACACCACGGGTAACGTAACCGACGAGCAGGTTGACCGGGTGCTTGAAGTCCTCTACGGAACGAGGGAGGTTGACGGAATCCTAGCCATAATAGGGCTGCAAATCATATACATGGGCGTGGAGCTTGCAGACCTCCTAGCGAAATGGGCTAAACGTGGAGGCAAACCCATGGTTGTAATCGGTTTAGGGATGGGGTTAACCCTGCAGGTGGTTAGAAGGCTTATGAACCTTGGAGTTCCAGCTTACCCAACCGTTCGGAGGGGTGTTAACGCCCTTGAAGCCCTCTCCCAGAGGGGTAAATACTTGAAGAGGCTGGAGAAGGTTGGCATGGAAGATTCTCGGCGAGATTAAAGGCAGGAAAAACGTTCCGGAAAACCTTGTCAAAGACCTTCTCAGAGCCTACAACATAAAAACTCCGGAGTACAGGGTTATCTCAGACGTTGGAGACCTTGAAAACCTGGACCTGCCTTTCCCCCTAGCCCTCAAGCTGTGCTCTGACAGGGTTCTGCATAAAACCGACGTGGGAGGCGTGGCATTAAACATTCAAAGCCTTGAAGAGCTGAAAGAAAAACTGCAGGAGTTCAACCGCAGGTTTCCAAGAGAAAAATTCCTTGTCGAAACCATGGAGGCCCCGGGTGTTGAGCTTATAGTCGGGCTTCTTGACGACTCAACCTTCGGGCTTAGCATCATGGTGGGGCTTGGAGGAGTCTTCGCAGAGGCCTTTGAAGACGTAACCTTCAGGGTTATACCGATAGCCAGAGAAGACGCGGAGGAAATGCTTTCAGAGCTTAGGGGGAAACGCGTCCTCGAAGGCTTCCGGGGGATTAAGGTGAACAAAGAGGAAATAGTAGACCTCCTGCTAAAAGTGTCCAAGCTTGGAGAGGAAACCGCAGACCACATTAAAATTGAAACCATGGATTTAAACCCTGTCTTCGCCAGGGAGAAAGACACCGTGGTTGTGGATGCTAAACTCGTTTTGAAGACTTAAGCCCGAGGCGTAAACGCTGGGGGTTTAACGTTTTAAGACGTGGCTTCCCCTAGTAATTTTTGGTGGGGCTGTTGGCTGGAAGGGTTTTTAACCCTAACGCCTACCTGCCCAATTTTAGAAACCGGAAGGTTGGAGTTAAAGCCCGCTCTCTAATCCTTAACGCTCTGGGGGAGAAGCCTCTTAACACTGGAGGGCTTAAAAGCGAGACAGGCCTGTCCGAGGGCTCCCTCCGATATCACCTTAAACTTTTGGAGAGGTATAAGCTTGTTAGGAGGATTAAGTCGGGGAGGAAAGCCTCCTACCAGCTTACCGGGCTAGGCCAGCAACCCATAACGTTTTAACGTGGAAAACCTTAAAGTTAAATTTGACCTTAAAGGCCTGCCGCTTCACTGGGAGGTTAGATTCCGCCTATGACTGAAAATCGGAAAGCCTCCGTCGTAGACACCGTTCAGGTTTTCAGGAAGGTAGCGGATAACCCTTTAACCAGAAGCCTTCTCACAAGGCTCTCCGGCTTCTGCGAGAAGGATGGAGCTAACAGGCTTGAGGTCGCCCTAGAACTCTACATCGGCCTGAGGGAAAAAGCCTGCTTCAAGTGCAGGCTGGCGAAAAAAATTATGGCTCCCGTGGTGAACGCTGGAGCTAAAGCCTTCGGCGTCTCCAAGGAGAAACTCAAGTCGAAGTTCAGCGACCCCTACTGGAGGAGAGGCCTTGTAAACGTGATTAAGGGGATAGCATGGTTCGGGGTGAGGAAACCTTACACGCCTGGAGCCCCCTTCCAAATCGTCTGGGACATCACCAAAGCCTGCAATCTACGCTGCATCCACTGCTATGAGAGGGCGGAGCCTGGAATGCCTGTGGAAGGCGAACTAACCACGGAGGAGGCTATGAAAGGTATTGACGTGCTCAGCCGGGCTGGCGTGGTCATCGTCGCCTTCTCCGGCGGGGAGCCCACCGTCCGCCCTGACATGCTCCGCCTCACCGAGTACGCTTCCAAACGTGGGATCTACGTTGCCATGGCCACCAACGCCCTGGCTTTCGCCTCCAGAGACAAGGTGAAAGAGTATAAGCGGGCAGGCCTCCAATTCGTCCAGATAAGCCTCGACGGCGTTAACCCTGAAACCCACGACCGCTTCCGCGGGGTGCCAGGAGCCTTCGAGAAAACCGTTAAGGGCATAGAGAACTGTGTGGCTGAAGACCTCTTCGTGGAGGTAGCTGCCACAGCCACCCGCTACAACTACAAGGAGATGCCTGAGCTCATCGAGTTCGTGGACAAGCTTGGAGCCGACTGGTTCATGCTCTATAACTTCGTTCCCACCGGACGCGGCCGGGACATCATAGAGGCAGACCTAACCCCCGAGGAAAGAGAAGCCCTCCTCATCACCTGCTGGAACATGCTTAAAACCAAGCGTGTAAACGTGCTTTCCACCGCACCCTACTTCGCCCGGATAGCCCAGGAAATAGAGGAGGGAAAAATCTGGGAGAGGCTGAACGCCACCCCTGAGATAAGCCGTATAATGCAGATTGGAGAGTTCAAGGCTGAAGGAGAAACCATAATTCCCACCCACTTCTATAATCCCAAGCTTACAGGCCAGCTTAAACAGCTGGCAGACTTCATCGGAGGCTGCGGGGCAGGACGGTTCTACATTTCCATAGAGCCCAACGGAGACATTTACCCCTGCGTCTTCTTCCCCCACGACGAAAACGTGAAGCTCGGAAACATTCTGACCGACGACCTTGAAACCCTCTGGAAAACCCATCCGCTCCTAGAAGCCCTGCGGAACAAGGACATTCTCAAGGGGAACTGCGGCTCCTGCGAGTACAAGTACACTTGCGGAGGCTGCAGAGCCCGAGCCTACGGATACTACGGCGACGTTTTAGCTCCGGACCCAGGCTGCATCCTAAACCGTGAATACTGGCTTAAAATAAAAAATCAGGGTTAAGCCTCTGGGCAGCGGCAAACCTTAAACCCGCATTTAGGGCATTTACCAGCATACTTTGCCAGGGCAGCCTTTTCCAAGTCTACGTTTAGGACGTTGGCCAGGGAGCACAGCCAGGCTAGTACGTCGGCGAATTCGTCTTCCAGGTTTTTCCTGTCGTTTCTAGGTATCGCTTTTCCGAGCTCTGCGATTTCCTCGAGAAGCCAGAGGAAGGTTCCGTAAGCTCCACGCTTGGAATCCCTGTGAAAGTATATCTGCCTCATAAGCTCTTGGAACCCTTTAACCTCCAAGGTTCAGGTTTCCCCTTTCAGCCTTCTTCTCTTCCAGGCTTTCCGCTTAAGTTTTTCACCGCACACCGGGCAGACTCGCAGTTCAGAGCTGGACTGGAAGCTTCTGCCGCAGGACGGGCAGTACACCGTCCATTTAACCTCCAGCCGGATTCTTCCCACCGTCGAAGCGTAGGGGAGGCTTAAATGTTCAGCCACGTTCTGCACGGCGTAGTCTTCGCTTATCAGGGTTGGACTGAAGCCTCTGTCCTTAAGCATGACTGTTAAAGCCAAGATGGAAAGGTCGGCTTTTGAAAGCTTGAGGAGGTCTCCTGTTGAGGCTGCTGCCTCCCTTGCTGCCTTCAAATGTGCGGGTTCAGGGCTTTCGATTTTAACCCGTCCCAGGCTTAGGGCGGTTTCACATCTTTTTTTAACTTCTGCCTCCCTGAGTTCTACAGCCACCTCAGGGGTAGTGTAGATTTCGCCTTCATGGAGCAGGCTGTCAAGCCCCGTGATAAAGCCTGAAGCGTCGAACACGAAAACTCTGCGTTTTCCAGCCACAGCCCTTCTAACCCTTAAACATTTAACCTTCACGGAGAATTTAGTTTTATGCCTTAAAGGTGTAAGGGTGAAAGGGGAAACCTCTTGTTCAGGAAGGCTGTAATCCTTTCAAGGCTTGACCGGGAGGACGCAGTTAGGCTAGCTGGGAAACTGGCAGCTCAGCTGGAAAAGGCGAAAGTGAACGTTCAATATGAGACCGGGCTTGCTGGAAGGCTTGGAGCCAAAGGCGTCAACCCCTCTAAGGCTGAAGCCGACCTAGCTGTAATCGTTGGAGGAGATGGAACAGTTCTCAGAGCCGTCCACATGCTTCAGCAGGCGGTACCCCTCTTCACGGTGAGCATGGGGAGAGTCGGCTTCCTCGGAGAAGCTACGCCAAGCGAGGCTTCAAGCTTCCTCCAGGAAGTCTTGAAGGGACGGTACGTAGAGGACAGACAGTTCATGGTTGAAGCCGACGTGAAAGGTCTTCCCCCCGCCCTCAACGAAATAAAAATCGGAAGCGGAAACCCGAAGCATATGGCGGAGCTTTCCGTCTACGTAGGCGGCTTCAAGCTGGCCAGAGACAAGGTTGACGGCATCCTGGTTTCAACTCCCAGCGGTGCTTCAGCCTACGCCTTCAGCGTTGGAGGAAGCCTCGTCGACCCTAGGCTGGAGGCGCTTGTAGTCGCCCCGGTATATCCGCTTTCAGCCAACTTTAAACCCTACGTGGTGCCTTCAAGCGTGGAGGTAACCGTGAAGCCTGAAGGCGAAACACCCCTCCTAGTGGTGGCCGACAGCTTGAAAACGAAAAAGCTTCTGCCTCCAAGACCTGTCAAGGTTAAACGGTCTAGAAGGCACGTGGTTTTCCTCAGGCGGGGCTTCACCTTCTACGAAAGAATTAAACGCAGGCTCTCCGTCTCATGCCTTTAACAGCTTCAACGGGAAAATTAAACATAAAACATAAATTTATTATCTTTTGAAGGGCTAAGAAGTCCTTATACGCCGGTTTGGGAGGATGGTTAGGTTTTGAGCAGGCCTGTGGATGTGGGCTCAGTTAAGGAGGGACAGTATATTATCATTGACGGGGAGCCCTGCAGGGTTGTAAGCCTGGAAAAGTCTAAGCCTGGAAAACACGGCTCAGCCAAGGCGCGGATAGTAGCTATAGGCGTGTTCGACGGCGTCAAGCGGAGTATCGTAAGCCCTGTGGACGCTAGGATAGAGGTTCCGGTAATAGAGAAGCGGAGCGGGCAGGTGATATCCACCACGCCTGAAGTCGTCCAGCTTATGGACCTAGAAAACTATGAAACCTTTGAAACTCCTATGCCAGCTGAGGAGGAGCTTAAAAGCCGGATAGCCGACGGGGCTGAAGTGGAATACTGGAGAATACTGGGCAGGGTGAAAATCGTAAGGGTGAAAGCCTAAACTGGAAAATCGTCCTCCCCTAAATCTCGCCTTCAAGCTTATCAAGCCTGCGGCTGGAAGCCTTTAAGGGAGGCCGGTGCTCCTCCTATTTCTGGTGGATCCTTTGAAGCCTGTGAAGCAGATGGAGGTTAAACCCAACCTTTCCATCGTAGAGCTTGTTGCGGAAATGGCTGCCTGCGGGGTTCTGGGAGCCGGCCGCATTGGAAGGGCAGCCAGCCTCCTCGCCGAACTCTTCCAGAAGCGTGATTACAGGGTTTTCCTAGCCGTAGCAGGGCCTGCCGTCCCAGGAGGGTTAAGAAGCATCATCGCAAGGCTTGTCGAGCTGAGACTTCTAGACGCCCTTGTAACTACCGGGGCAAACGTTACGCACGACCTGGTGGAGGCTTTAGGCTTCCGCCACCAGCAGGGCAGCCTTTACGCTGACGATAGAAGGCTGAAGGAGAAGGCTTTAGGACGTGTAGGCGACATCTACGTGGAGCAGGAAGCCTTCGAAGCCCTGGAAAAGGAGGTTTACCGGGTTCTGGACGGAATTAAAGCTGAGGCTGGCGGTAAGCCCCTGGCCGTCTACGAGCTACTATGGGAGCTAGGCAGGAGGCTGAAGGCTAGAGGGGGAGGCTTCATCCTGGGGGCTGCGGCTGGAAGGCGTGTCCCTGTTTTCTGCCCGGGAATTTACGACTCCATGCTGGGCCTTCACCTTTGGAGCTATTCGAAGCTTAAAGGGTTAAAGCTGGATTTAACCGGGGACCTAAGCCTCCTAGCCGACCTGGTTTTTGAAGCTAAAAAAATTGGAGCCATCATCCTGGGAGGAGGCCTCCCGAAACATCATGTTCTGGGCGCCTGCATGCTTAGGGGAGGCGTGGACCTTGCGGTTCAGATTACCTTGGACAGGCCTGAGGGGGGAAGCCTTTCGGGAGCCGCCCTGGAGGAGGCGGTGTCATGGGGGAAAGCTAAGCCTGAAAGCCGGCTTGTAACGGTGGTAGCCGACTACACTTTCGCCTTCCCAGTTCTCGTATCCTACGCTCTATCCAAACTTAAAAGGAAGAAACGGGTTAAGCCTTCTTAGAGGAGGAAAACCTTTGACGTTGGAAAAGCTTGGAGCCAGCCTTCAGCAGTCCATTAAGAAACTGCTCAGGCTTACCAGCGTGGATGAGAAAGCTGTTAAAGAGCTTGTGAGAGACCTGCAGCGAGCCCTCCTCCAGTCGGATGTAAACGTAAACCTCGTCCTAGAACTTTCGAAACGCATTCAAAGCCGGGCCTTAGAGGAGGAACCTCCTCCAGGCATCTCCCGGAAGGAGCACGTGGTCAAAGTAGTATACGACGAACTGGCGAAGCTTCTAGGCGAAAAACCGGCGAAGATACCTGTGAAGCCTGGAAGGCCCAACGTTATCATGCTTGTAGGCATCCAAGGCTCGGGGAAAACCACTACGGCGGTTAAAATCGCCAGCTTCCTGGCTAAGAGAGGGTTTAAGGCTGCTGTCGTCTGCGCTGACACCTACAGGCCTGGAGCTCTGGCACAGGTTAAGCAGCTGGCCAGCCAGGTTCACATACCGGTCTACGGGAATGAAACCTCCAAGAAGCCTGTGGAAATCGCCCTGAAGGGCGTTGAAAAGTTCAAGCAGGGGGGGTACGAAGCCATAGTGGTGGACACTGCTGGACGGCATAAGGACGAGCGCAGCCTGATAAAGGAGATGAAGCAGATATGGGACGCTGTTAAACCTGACCAGGTTATGATGGTTATAGACGGAACCATCGGCCAGCAGGCTGGCGTCCAGGCGAAGGCTTTCCACGAGGCTACGCCCCTAGGCTCTATAACCGTTGCCAAGCTGGACGGGTCGGCGAGGGGTGGAGGAGCTCTCTCAGCGGTAGCCGCTGTTGGAGCGCCCATAGTATTCCTAGGAACCGGAGAGAAAATAGAGGACCTGGAACTCTTCGACCCGGTTAGGTTCGTTGGAAGGCTTCTGGGGATGGGAGACCTTCAGGGGCTCTTGGAGAAGGTAAAGGAAGCTGAAATAGTGGTACCCCAGAAGAAGGCTAGGGACATCCTCTCAGGCAGAATGACGCTGGAAGACCTTTTAGACCAGATGGAGTCCGTTAGGAAGCTTGGCCCCCTCAGCAAAATCCTGAGGATGGTTCCAGGGTTAAGCTTTGAGCTTCCGGAGGAGGCAGTACGGTTAGGCGAGGAGAAGTTCAAGGCTTGGAAAGCCATCATCCAGTCCATGACCCCTGAGGAGAGAACTAACCCAAAAATTTTGAACTCCTCCAGGATTAGAAGGGTGGCCAGAGGCTCTGGAACCAGCGAGAAAGACGTTAGAGAGCTGATCCGCCAGTTTGAAACCTTCAGGAAGCTGGCTAAAAGCCTGAAGCGTAAGGCTTTGCCCTTCAAAAGGCTGGAGAGGATGGCCGGCGGGAAGCTTCCCACCTAAACCGTAGGAGGACAGGCGTGGAATGACTGAAATCGCTAGGATACCTGTAAGGATTCTGCTGGAGAAGACAGGTGAAGCCACGGGTGAGCTTATACGTTTCTGGGCTCCCAGAACCGTGGAAGCCATTGTAAGGGCTTTACCCTTGGAGGGGAAAGCAGCCCTATGGCCGGGTGAAATCTGCTTTCCAGTATCCGTCAAGATGGGGTTGGAGAAGGCTAAAGCCATGGTTGAAGCTGGAACCATAGCCTACTGGCCCCAAGGTTCAGCCCTATGCCTCTTCCACGCCCAAACCAAACCCTACAGTCCTGTAAACCCGATAGGCAAAATAACAGGAAGCCTGGAACCCCTCAAGAAAGCCAAGCAGGGAACCATTATAAAAATGAGAAAGCCTGAACCACCCGGTTAGCTGCGGGCGGCAGCCTGGTTTGGCCTGTAAATTTTCAGCCTTTCACATTTGGCTACGGGAACTAGGAGGCCGCGTTTCTCCCAGTCTTCTAGGAAGTCTTCTGCTGCGCTTACTTTAATATTGAAGGCTGAGGCTACGGCTGCAGGGGTTACGGCTTTGATTTTTAGAAGCTCGCTTAGAACGGTTTTATCGTCTACGTTTTGAAGGTTTATGGCTGCTGCTGCACGCTTTTCTTTCTCCTCTCTTTCCCTTTTCGCCTTTCTGTCTCTTTCCTCTCGGAGCCTTTGAGCTTTCTCCACGGCGCTTAAAGGCTTCTTTTTGGCTCCACCCACCTTGCACTCCCCCTAACACTTCAACCATAAGGCTTCATTACGAATCATGAATATAACGGTTACCTTGCTAAGCCCTCTTTAACTCGGCTGTGGTAAAGCTTGAAGCCGGAAAAACCTGGAAAACTGCAGGTTTAAACGTGGAAAAACGCTGGAAACAACTGAAGTTTGGGGAGAAAACAGGGTAAACTTTTCATTTTTAGAGTTAAAAGTCTAAAATGTTGGATACTACGCCTTATATACGCGGTAAATACTTTACCATCTCTTGGAAGGAAGCCTTGGCCAACAGAATAAATGTTAACTCCATGAAGCTTGTCACCGTGAAGCTTCCGGAAGCCTTGGTTGAGGGAATAGACGAGCTTGTAAGGTCGGGAATGTATCCCAGCAGGAGCGCAGTGGTGAGAGCTGCCGTCAGAGACCTGCTTAAAAGCGAGCTCTGGCAGCATCAGCCCGTAATCAGGTAGCCCTCCCACGGCTTCCAGCAGCTTTCCAAGCCCTCTCCCTAAGGGTTTCAGCAGCCTCACCAGGGTTTTCAGCCCTAAGAATGCTTCTTCCAATTATAAGGTAGTCAGCTCCGCTTTTCACAGCCTCTTCAAGGCTTCCACCTTGAACTCCAACCCCAGGCGAGTAGATGGGGACCTCCCCCTTCAAGATACGTTTGACCTCCACTATTTTTTCAGGTCTGGTTGCGCCTACGATGGCGCCGTCAGCTTTCCACTTTAAAGCCCACCTGGCGAAAACCTTGTAGGCTGGCTTAGGCTTCCCGTAGCCGGCTAGGAGAGCCTTCTCGAAGGTTTGCTCAGCCCCCTTATGGCTCATGTAGGTGAGGACGAGAAGACCTTTACCCTGCTCCTTTGCAAGCTGGAAGACCGGTTCAAGTCCTTGCTCCCAGCCTACGTAGGGGCTAACCGTTAAAGCGTCGAAGCCAGCCCTGAAAAACCATTCAGCCATAACCCTGTTGGTTGAACCTATATCGTTAAGCTTGCAGTCCATGATGGCTGGGAGGTCAAGCCTGTGCGCGTAGTCCACCAGCCTTTTAACGCCTCCAAGCAGCCCCAAGGGAAGCAGCATATGCCTGTTAATTTTAACGGCGCAGATGCTCTGGGAAGCCTGGCTTAAAATGTTTAAGCCTTTATCCAGCAGGTTTGAGGTTGAAGGGTCGAGGTCTAATGCGAGAATTATCTTCGACCTCTTCTTTTTCGAGGATTTAGCTATTCTATCTGTAAACTTCTCCATTTTTGAAGCCTCGGGGGAGGGTTAGTCGGGGAAGAGAGGCATACGTTCAACTTCGATTATTTTCGCGTAGAAATACTTGGTGTCGCTGGTGTTATGGCTGAAGTCTATGTTTTCTCCCTTCAGCGAGCTTGTCATGTACCGGATGAAGGGGGCTGGAGGCTTCCTGCCAAGCTTCACGTAGAAGAAAACGGGGAGCGCGGTGGCCTCGTAATAGTGTTCGAAGGGCACGCATACGCCTAGGATACGTCTGCCGTTCGACTTGAAAAGCCAGAGTGGGAAGAGGGAGCCTTCCCTAACAGAGATGAGGTAGAGGAGGCGTAGAAGGCTGTTGAGGCTGTCTACTTCCATTTTGATGGGCTTGGAGGGCTCCGGGAATTTTCCTTCCACCGGAGCTTTAAGGAAGTCGTAGGTTTCCCTTAGAACTATGATGGGAGCGTAAATATAACGTGGGTTTTCAATGTTGTTGGTAAACTTGTATTCCTCTCTGGCTCCGTCGCTTTTATAGGCAAGGAAAGGCCCCGGCTTGCCTTTAAGGACCACGTAGGTGAAAAGAGGTATGTCCCCCTTCCAAGAAAGATAGACGGAGAAGGTTGCCAGGTATTTTTTGCCTTTATACTTGAAAAGCCAGATTATGGGCGGGAAATCTGTGAGGGCCAGGGTGAGCCTTGCAAAGTTTCCCAGGTCCCTGACTTTTAAG
>Ga0190363_1001737_pt1 | contig 12817 bp, 12 predicted proteins | sample 48721867_MG_FD_161272 | JGI IMG/M metagenome (GOLD analysis project Ga0190363, IMG submission 161272) | Hydrothermal vent microbial mat bacterial communities from Southern Trench, Guaymas Basin, Mexico - 4872-18-6-7_MG | ecosystem: Environmental > Aquatic > Marine > Hydrothermal vents >...
GGATCTTCTGGATCACTGTGGACAAAATATTTGAGATCTTTAATCTCTGGAAAGTTCTCTCGAATATAGCCAGCTGCTCTAAAGATCTCTCCCCAAGACTTCCTAGTCTCCTTATCAGAGTTAGCAGCTACTATTCCTACAATAAAGTCCTCCTCTGGGAGACGAGTTATACGTCTAGCCTCTTTCTTATCCATCGGTTTAAAGACTCGATCAACTCCATGAGGAATAACTGGAGATTCAACACCATACTTCTCTAGTTCTCTCTGTTGAAAGGGCAGAAAGGAGATCACTCGATCATATCTCTTAATTAAATTAACATTGAAAGCACCATAATCAACATGATCCATTGGACTGTAAAGAACCGAGTATCTTCCTTCTCCTGGAAACCAAGGGAAAGCCCAAAAATCGCTGTGGAGGATACCGACATTTCTTCTAAAAGCCTTGTAATGATACTTGTAAGATCCCTCTCCAAATCTCCCTAGATGTCTAGCACAGGGAACACAGGGAATTCCATTAATTTGAATAACTCCTCCTGGTTCAATTCCATAATAAGCTGAGACAACTAGATCATAACCAAGTTCAACTAGTCTTCCACAGACATGTCTAGTAACTGTTCCATATCCTGAGTTGCCACAGAAAACGGCTTTACCTTTTCTTCTAACCAAGAACACATGAGTTGGAACCTCTAGACAATAGACTCCCCCAGAATACTGAACCATTTGGTTTCTACTCATTTTTATTTCACCAGTAGTCTTTGAAGAATTGATGGAAATCCTATAGAGATCATACTTGGAAGGACCGAAAGTACCTTGTTTTCCTGCTTTCCTACTGACACTCCAATTGGAAGAGAAACCAGCTTTAATGATTACTTCTTGTAAGTCGTCTCTCATTCTTGGTGAACAAGTAAAGACCGCTCTTGGACTTTCAGTTCCATCTCCCTCAAGATATGCTTCTAAGAAAATTCTAAGTAGACGAGGAGACAGCCTCTTGATTTCATCTGGAATAAACTTCTCATGGGCATAGCCGAATTGACGAAGATAACTCCAGAGAATTTTATCCCTAACAACTACCTTTCTGTCATCAATTATGTAGACCTTGTTAGGAGAAACTCTTTCCAATGCTGTCCTAAATTTCTCCAAGTTCTCTTTCCGTTGACATAGAGCTACAGTATAATTGCTCTTGACTGGATTATGATCAATGTAACCTTCACTTAAGTAATAACCCATGAATCTAACAAAGTCCTCAATGGGAATCCTTCTTTCTCCTATCTGGAAAAACTGTGGCTCTTCTCCTTTCCAAATTCCAGTTTTAGGCATGTGAAAATTAGCCCTAGATTGACGATCAATGAGATCAAAACGCCAGATCATCTCACCAGCTCTATTCTTCTTCCCAATGAAAACTCTGTGGAGAGGAGTTACTAGAAGATCGACTTGTTTGTTTCTAATTCTATACATGGGTCCAGAATAGTAATAGGAATACTTAGCTATCGGTTTCTGAAACTTGATTTCAAAGGTCTTAGGATCTAAAGTTAGAACTCTATCCTGGGGAGTCACATCTCGGATCAGTTTCCAGCCCTTGTCTGTTAGGGTTTCAGTATCCTCACTATAACATCTAATATGAGGAGCAACTGAATGCCAGAGAATCTTCAATTGATCAACAGAGGGATGATCCTTTGGATTCCAATTTTCTAGATATTCATCTGGGAACATTCAAAGAAAAAGGAGAGTTAATCAACTATATAATCTGTTGTAAGGAATCTAGAGAGAGTTCTAGTTCAGGTATCTCTTCCTTCTCTTCTCTAGTCTCCTTCTCCTCAATCTTCTTTTCAGCTTTCAAAATAGCCTCGGCAGAGAAGTCTACTTCACCTCTAATCCGTCTAGCCTCCTCCAACAAACCAAAGATCGGGAACTTCCCTGTAGCTGATTTAACCTTATTATAGAGTTCTGGATCTGATTCCTTAATTACTGTCTCAATTAGACGTTCTCTAGCTATCTCATATCCAACCCGAATAGAGGAGATTTCTAGAAGTTCCTCCTCAGATAACATATACTTACAAATCTCAAGTTCTCTAAGAGCTCTCTCACTTAGACCCTCTGGATGAAGGATTTTAAATAACAGACTAGGGGCCATATTCTCACCTCAGTCTAGGAGTTCTAAAAATAAACTTCCAAGTCTCTGGATCAGGAATATCTTCTAAAATAATCCAACCAACTTTAGCAGTAAAACCTTTTGAGAGTAACCAGGAAGAGGTTCTTTGTAAAGTCCCTGAGATAATTCCCCACTTGTTAATTCCTTTCTGAACTAGATTTAACTGGTGAGTGTGGCCAATATGGAGAATATTTGGTTTGAAGAGAAGTTCTCTCCAGATCTTTTCAACTCTGTAGGAGGTAGCTTCAGTTGGTGAACCAGACCCATGCATCATCATATATCGATATTCCTTGTTAAGATCAAACTGAGCCACATTACCATAATAGAAAACATGGTCTAATTGTTTTGAAAGAATCTTTAAGACATCTAAACCGATGTGAATTGAACCTTTAATTTTCTCCTCATGATTCCCAGTTACTAGATGAACTCTAGCTGGAAGTTTAGAGAGTAGATCAACAGCTACCTCGATTTGTTCTCCAACAGTTGGAATTAAGAGATCAGCCATTTCAGTCCGATAGACTCCTCTGCCTTGAAGGAGATCTCCAGCCAGTAAAACATCATTAACTCCAAATTGTTCCACGTCTTTTAGGAGAAAGTCAAAAGCAATCTTATAGAAACCCTTTGAACCAATATGCCAATCAGAAGTTATTATAATAGGAGTCTCAATAGAACCATGAACTCTATACATCTCTTCTTCTTTAAGAGAGGAGGTTCGAATTAGAACATAGAGACGTTCCTGACCAGAAGTGATTTCTTTAATATCATAACCCTTGGCTTGAAGGATCTTTAAGTAAGCTCTAATATCATTGGATGAAAGAACAACCAATCTGTCTTCAAGTTTCTCTTTTAAAAGACCTAGACTAATAGGCTCCTTCTCTCTTTGAAGAATCTGAAGTAAAGTTTCAAGAATTGCTTGATCATCAACTACATGAGGCTCTATAAAGAATCCCCCCTGATGAAGAATACCTCATTCCTCCTTCTAACAATTTTCAAGTTTTCATTTCTTCTTAAATGAAGACGACATTTGACTGCAGCTGATTCTGCCCTCATTCCTGTGTCAAAGACAACTTTGACTATATTCACATCTGGATGAGTAGAGAAGTATTCTAAAACCTCATTGAGTAAGCGTCTATACTTTGGAGATCGTTCAAAGACATAGCTAGGATTCAGAACTGGAACTAGATCCATCATCCTTCCCCTCCAATAGAGGAAGTCCTTCTTGTTCCCTAATCCATTTTTCAAGTTTTGGATCTGGAGTTAACAAACCATACCTAGCATAAGCAGATAAACGTCTAGCAGTTGTCAGAGCTATTCCGTATTCCCTTTCTCTTAGAACAAAGTCTGGACACTCCTCTAGAGATATTCCTTTAGCTTTTAGGAGTCTCTTGAAGAAATTCTCCTTTACTTGATGAGCAAGAATTCTTTGAAAGAGTCTAACAGTTTCTCGGAATTCCTCTCTAGCTATTTCAATATCTCCTCGATACCCTCGTTCCAATGGTTGAAGAATAAGAGCTATTCCAATACCTGCTCCAGAAGATTGAAGATCAGCAAAATAGTACATTAAACGCTCATAGTTTTTTATGTCAGGAATTGGAAATGGTCTAACTTCAACATTCCTTTTAAAGGCCCATACAGTTGTATTATCAACATCTAGGAGTTCCTGTTTAACATTTTCTAGAACTTCATCGGGGATTTCAGCTGGATTCTGATCAGGAGCTCCAACATAAGCAGTTACAGCTGAAGATCTAAAAGCAATATTTCCAACTGTGTCTTCTAGGTTTAAACGAATAATAGCTGCTTTATAGACTGGTTCTAGAGGACTCATACCTAGTTCCTCTTCACCAACACCAACTAGTTTGAAGTAAGCTATTCGATCCCTACCATCATCGTCTTCACGTCTAGGTCTCCAGACAACCTGTCCTTCCTTTATGATCTCATCTTTCTTCCAAGCCATCTTAGGATATCCAAGTACTCCTCCAAGTTGGAATCCAACTGGTCTAAGATCAGTGTCATAGAGAATATTTCCCTGTTCATCTCGAATGAAGTCAATTCCAGATTTAGGATTGATGAGAGTTACAGTTAGAATGTCATCCCCTTTTTCATTGTATCCTAGTTCAACCCAAGCAGTACCATTCCCAGTAACAAAGATATCTCGAATAATCTCTCCAAGGACATAGATGATATCTATTCGTTCACAGAATTCTTGACAGAGTTTTCTAGCTCGATCAGAACCTCCCTTAATATAATAACCAGCACCAAGCATTTTCTCAATATATTTCTGAACTATTCTAAAGGTAAGGCCATCTATACGGTATAGAAGCTCTAATTGATCCCTGGAGACCTGAGATTCTAAGCGTTTCTCTCCAAGGTTAAGAGATCGAATCTCAGTTTTCTCTCCCTGACCTTTCTTAACTAAACTCTCAGAAGAAAGAGATCGGATGATTCTTCTCCTAGCCTTAAAGAGAGACATTTAAGATCAGCCTTATTTCTTGATCTTCTTTAATAAAGCACTTACTATCCCTGATTGAAGGAAGAGATTGATGAAAGCTTGTTCAGAGATCTTATCATAGAATCTTAACACAACTAAGAGAATCCAGAAGACTAGGAGAAGGATCATAGCTGCCTCAGCAGAGGTTATAGCTCGTACCCAGGGATTAAACTCCTCAATAATCTCCTCAGACATCTTGACCTCTCCTTACATTACCTCCTATTTAAAAGGATAAACCTCTACCTCTAGTTCCCTTTCAATGTTGTCAATATAGCAACCTATGGTATGGGTCTGTGATCCAGCAAAGAGAATAGCTAATAGATCAGGTTTCTCATCCATTGAAACAATTGGAGAAGATGAATCCCCACCAGCAGAGAACCCTTCTTTAGATATTAAAACACAATCTGTGAAGAAAGCTGTACCTCTACTGTAACTGACTCTACCATTCCAATCTAGATCAATAACTATTCCATCAGTAGTATGTCCAGTAGTTCTACCCATTTTCTGAACCTTCTCTCCAAATCTAGGTCTACGCTTCCCATAGACTTGTCCTATCTTGAAGATCTCAGTCTTAATCTCAACAGTTGGTTTAATGAAAGCTATGTCCACTTTGTTTTCAGGATATCCAAGGAAGGGTTTGACTAGACGATAGAAGAAGTTTCTATATGGACAAGTAAACTCCTCAAAACGTATAGGAACATATCTCCATAGAAATCCTATACGATCTCGTTCAAGTTTTCCTCCATCATAGGGAGAGGGTTGGAGATAAGGAGTTCCGAGTCTAGCTTTGTTCTCATGAGCTCCACAGTGATTATTACAGAGAATTCCTATGAACTCTTCTTCGTTCTTAGCTTTGTTCTTAGCAAAGAATCCAAGTGTACATGCTGTTGATCCCTTCCAATATCCCATTGCTGAGATTCCTGCGACTGGTGGTCTAATTCTATCTCGAAACCCTAGAGCCTTGATCTCCCCAATCTCAACTACATCAGTAGGAATGGATGTAATTTTTGACCTAGATGACAAATTTTTGAAAGAAATTTTTTCGGGTATAAGATCTTCTGGAAGGAGCTGAGATCTAGGAAGTTTCTTGGAGACATATATTCTGATAGCCAGTTGATCAGTTATTTTTCCATTCTTAATCTTAGGTAGAAGTCTCCCAGAGAACCCTACCACGTTCTTTTTCTTCTTGACTCTATCCCATACGAGTTTCTTTAAATTCTTAGAGAGGACTTCCAACTTCACCACCTTATAAGACCACAAGTAATAGCCGTGTTAATAACTGATACGATAGCTGAGATCAAAGCTGTTATAATAGCTCCATAGAGGGAGTAACGATCTCTACGAGAAAGACAATTTGTTGAACAATAGTTCTTTTCAAGGGAATCTAATTTCTCATCAAGAAGTTCAATACGGGAAGCAAGTTCAGAAAGTCTTCGATCGATATGAGAAGTCCTCTCCTCAAATAAAGCCTCTAAGACAGCTAATCTCTCAAGTATTTGATCGGTCATTGGATCATCCGAGATAAAACCTTCCTACAAAGTTATTTTAAATCTTTCTAAACCACTAGTTGATCAACCTTTTCTAAAGAATGCTGGTACATAGCTGTCATTAGAATAGCTACTAAGACTCCATACTTAAACGATCTAGCATCAAAGATTTCGTTTTCTTTGAAGTGTTTCTGGATGCTCTCCAATAGAGTAAGAGGAGAAACTCCGTTCCTAAGATCCTCTAGAAAACCTGGAAAGAGATTTTTAACAGCAAAGCCAACTAGAGACTCTATTCGTTCAATGTCATTAATCCAGATCTGAGAAGAAGAATCGTAGACTAAAATTGTATTCTTTGTCATGAATGTTCCTCCTTTATCCAATAATCCCAATACCCGCATTTAGGACAAATACAAGTCTTATAGGTAGAAGTATTCCAGAGGATTCTAACTTTTGAACCACAAATTGGACAGGCATCACCCTTCGGAAAAGGTTTATGGACTCGCTTAGGCATCTCATGAACTCTTCCTACTTTGCTTTTTTAAACCTTCTTTCGGAGTATACATAGAACACTTGACAACGTTTCCAGGAAAGTATTTGAGACCAGCTTCTAACATTCCTTCACAATATCCAAACTCTTTATTCCATAAGGCACAAGTCTTACACAAACTCATCTAATCTCACCTCCTTAGATTCTAGGAGATCTCTATGCTGAAAATTTGACCTAGAGATCTTCGACAATACATCCTTCTCCCAATCAATTCCAAGGAGATCAAGGAAGGCTTCAATCTTTTTATAAACAGTCTTCTCCAACATCTTATCCCAATCTACAACTGATCTAAGATCATCTGGAAGAGGATGGAGATCATCCCATGCCACTGCCTCAACCTTATATTTTCCAGATTTTCCTTCAAAGTTAACCCAAGACACAGTTGGATTATATTTCTCTGGGATTTCTTTAATATAAGCCATCCAGAAACGTTTACCAACTGGAAGTCTGAAACCTAGTTCCTGGCAAGACCATAGATGAGCTTTAACATGAGCAGAACAGACCTTGTAGAACATTGGATCTTGTTTCAAGACTTTGGCTATAGCAATCTCCTCTAGAGGTCTACGATAGAAGTCTTCAACAAACTTAACCAAAAGATCAATTATCTCGTCTCTTGATTTATGATCAAAGATGGCATTAGCTACTAACTCCTGAGCTAGAGCAGAAATCTCAGCTGTGTCCCTTCTAACAATCTCCAATCCCTTGACAATAACTCGTCCATCAACTGTTTTTCCAATATATCGCTTCTTAGCGAAGAAGATCAGTGTTTCAAAATGTTCGTCTAGAGAGATTTCAAGACCAGTTGGATCAACACCCCATCGATTCCGAACAAACTCGTTCATACGTCTAGAAAGTTCCCTCTGAAGAAACTTGATCTCTTCATCTGGATTACTAGTTTTGAGTTGAAGAAAGATCGAATCTGTATCAGCATAAAGAATATCATATCCTAGTTCCTCACAAACCTTTCTTAGACCTTCCTCCTCTAATGTCCTACCAACATAGGTAGTAGCTGCAGCTATCTTAGGAAGATATAGACGATAAGATTTAATGTCCTTTTGATATGCTCCTGCATGACCATAGACTCCATAAATTGCATTAATAACAGCCTTAATACCATCTGAGATAGCCTTGTAGTACATTCTCTCCTCCTTCGGAAGGAAGGGATCTTTAGCTTTCTTCTTATAGGGCATTCTAAGAGGGATTAGACGTTCTAGGAGTTGAACAGTAAATCCCTTCTTACGAGTGTAGAAGAAGTACTTGTCATCAATTGAGACAACATCCTTACCTGGAGAGGATACAAAGGTTTCAAAGGAAATGTTGAAACATCTAATGATACTTGGATACATAGCTGACCAGTCAAAGACAACTATGTTTCGATAGATTCCTGGTTTAACAGGAAAGACAATTCCTCCCTTATACTCGATCTTTTCTTTATATGTTCTAGAGGGAAGAGCTAGTTTGTTATGACATAGACGGAGATACATAATGTCAGCTATACGAGTCTTGTAAAAGGTATCTACTAAGTTTCCTCCAATTGTCCTTCTAATAGAATCAAAGTAGGAGAAGAGGGAAAGTTTCTCATCTAGTAAACGAATCTTCTCAACATCATGGAGGTTTTTAATTAGAATTCGAAGAGGATTAGATCTCCAGGTCTCATAGATTTGATCTCCAGGGAAGCTATAGGGATAGTTGAGTTCTCGTTCAGCTATAGCATCTAGTGTCTCCCACTTAGACCCTCTTTGAAAGACTTGATAGTACATCTTTTGAATGTCTAAGAACTGAAGACCATGAACCTTAATCTTAATTCCCTTCTTCTTTTCATCTCCAAATCTCTGAACTACTCCAACTCTAGACAGATCACGATATCTTAAATGGAGTTTAGCCATTCGATTAATTAAGTAAAGCCAGTCGAACTGAGTGAAGGAGAGGAATACATCTGGTCTAGTCCTTCGAACATACTTAATGAATCTCTGAAGCATTGATCTCTCGTTTGGACAATATATGACTCTGACTGGTTTGGGATCAACCAGTTGATCTTCAAGTCTAGCTCTAAGTTTCTTAGTTGTATACAAGGTATAGGTTTGAGAGAAGGAATCATAAATTCCAATTATTGTGATCTCATCTGGAGTTTGTAGGGGATCAGGAGCAGTTGGACAGTCTACCTCAATGTCAACATAAATTTTACGAAAGATTGATGGCATGTCTTTTGGTTCAATTAAATTAGTTTCAGGATCAAAACTAATTCCAGTAAAGATTCCTTTATCAATTAAGTATCGATTTGGAAAGAGAATGTCTGCTTCCCAAGTCTTTATTCTACGTTTAGATCCAGGTTCCTTTCTATTCCTAAGTCTCTCAACCTCAGATGGTTTCCTAGCATAGACTCGAACAATGTTTTCTGGACACTTAAAAGCAGGGAAGTCAACTGGCTCTAGATCACAGTCTGTGAAGAGACTATAAGCTACTGACTCTGTTACATAGAAGTAGGGTCTAAAACCATGATCTGGAATAATATAATCTTCTCCTCTCTCATCTCTACAGAATAGGAGAATAACTGGTTTATCGTCTCTTAGAATATACTCCACAGAACAAAGAGATAGATCTTTCTTGAATCTAGGAATCTTATAGTATTCTCCCTCTACAACGTCTAGTGTCTGGAGGATTTCCGTCGTTTCCAGAGAAGTTTGCATTGGGATCGCCATTCACAGTTCTTACATCGAGCTCCTTTATAATGTCCAAAACAGGGAGGAGGAGATAGACGTTTAATCCAGTATTCTATACTCAAAGACGTAGCTCCTTCCTATAAATTCGATCTTTAATCTCCTGTTCTTTTCCTGGATTGGTTCTTCTAAGAGGTCTATAGAAACCAACTATCCTTGAGTAGACATCCATAGATGATCCACAGTCTGGACAGGAGTAGTGTTCTCCAGATAAATAGAGACCACAGTTATTACAGATCGAGTAAATGTTTGAAATGTCTAGATAAGGAATTCGAGTATAACGCATAATTCTTGAAACCAACTTAGCCATAGCTTCAACAGATGGATAGGCTTCACCTAGAAAGATTCTATGGACAGTTCCTCCAGTAAAGAGGACTAGAAGAGGTTCCTCAATTCTCATTCTTTCTCCAATCCCAAGATCTTCACTAGGTGGAGTTAGAAGAGTAGTATAGTATGGCTTCTCTCTAGTCCCAAGAGTTATAATGTCAGGATACTTCTGTCTATCGAGAAGAGCTAGACGATAGGCAGATCCCTCTCCTGGGGTCATTTCAAGGTTAAAGTAGAAACCAGATTCCTTTGAAAACTCCCTAGTCTTCTCTCGAATAAATTTCAAGACCTTCTCAACAAAGTCAACACTAGAGCTCAATGGTTCACCTAGGAAATTTAGACACATTTCATTTAGACCTATGACTCCAATTGTTCTGAAGAATCTATCGAAACGTACTCCATACTTCTGACATAGAGGTAAGAGACCAGCCTTGTATGATCTATCTACAATTTCACCCTTAATCAAGAGAGCCTCTTTAGCTATCTCTAACAGATCACTTAGACGGTCAAAGAGATCATCCTCCTCTCTAGACAGATATCCAAGTCTAGCCATGTTCAATGAAACTACACCTAGAGATCCAGTCCCAGACTCAAATGTCCACCTACCAGATGGAGGAGGAATCTCATCTAGGTCTAGAATTAAGCGACAACACATAGCTCTCTTAGTTCCAACTTTAATTCCTGATCCAACGAAGTTGAAGTAATAATAAATTCCATACTTGAGATCAGTCTTCATGATTTCATAGAAGAGATCTGTGTCCAAATATTCCAAATCACTTGGCTTAATGTTCAAAGTTGGAATTGGAAAGGTAAAGACTCTATGTTTAGCATCTCCTTCGTACATTACTTGATTAAAAGCTCTTAGAAACATTAGAGCCTCTGCTGTATAGTCCTCATAAGCTCCTAGATCTTCATCACCTATTCTAACTGGGATGTCTTTCAAGGTAGGAGGACAGGCAAAATCCATGATAAAGTTCGTGAAAGGAGTATTCCCAGTTATTGCAATCTTTCCATTTCTTAATGTAATCATGGTATTATTCTTGGTATGAATACCCCAAACTCTACCAGAATACTCCTCCTTCTCAATTTTTACATAAGTTCGATCAGTGAAATCTCTGACTACTGAGAGATCAAAAACTCCATTAGAACGTTGTCTAGTAGAGCAGAGATAACCTGCTTTAACACAGAGCTCTTGAAGGATTCTGAGGTTTTCTAAGTTCTTGGTATAAAGTCTGAAGCGATCTTTTGAACCATCACCAAGTCTATATTCATCTAGAAAGAGTCTAGCTTGTCTGCGAGAAAGATAGTGGAGAAATTCTGGGAACTCCTTAGAAAAGCCTCTAGCATAGAAAACTATTCGTTTAACTGGAATATTAGAAAATTCAGAAGGATACTCATATTCTTTCCACTTGTATCCAAGATCTCTTAGAATTCCTCGTATTCGATTAATATTCTCTAAATGTTTAGTTGACTGGCCTATCACTATCTTATCCATTCCATTCTTTCGTTCCTCAATAGAACCTTCAGATAAAACCCAAGCCCAAAGTCTAAGCTCAAGATCAGATATAGGATAGTCTGGAATTGAGAGTTCACCTTTTGCTGGAACTAGAATCTTAGCCTTGCGTTTAGCCAGATCTTTTGCTTCTGTAAAAACTAGTTTCTTAGAATAATAAGGATAGTGTAGAACTCGATGTTCGGGAACAACTAGCTGATCACTCCGCTTGTTGTATAAATGGTAGACAGGACCCGAATAGAAATATCTAACAACTTTCTCAATTGGAAGAAGTTCAAGTTCCTTAGTTTCTGGATTAATAGTCCAAGCAAGTTGTCCCTCTGTGACCTCATCTATACCTTTCCAACCATCTTTGGTTAAAATCAAAGTATCCTCTGTTACACACTGGTAGCCCGACCTACTAGGAAAGTTAAGATTAAAGATCAGTCGTTGAATGTTTTGTTTGAGTTCCTTATAGGATAAATTGTCTTTACGAATATAGGGGGCTAGAAGGTAATTAACATCACTTATAGCTTGGGCGCCAGCAAACTCCTGTTGAGACGTACAGAGATAGTTTACTATATGATCAACTGCTGAGGAGAGATGTCTAGGAGGTTTAGTTGTTATCCTAGTAGTTTCTAGACCCTTCAGAAGGAGTAAATGGAGATTGGCTCCAAAGCAATATGGGATTAGACCTTTAGCTAGATTGTGGATGTGGAGATCTCCATCTCTGTGAGCTTGTCTAATCTTATAGGGATACCAGTGATCTAGGACATAGTTTCTAATCATTTTCCGAATTATATTAGATTCCAAACCAGAATACGACTTATCAAAGTTAGCATTCTCCTTAGCATCAGGATCTCGATCAAAAACATAATCATTGATCTCTTTGGCTATCAAGGTGAGTGAGAATAGAGATATGATCTTTAAAAATTCTTTTCAATCCTTGGAGATCTCTAGTCCAAAAATTTGAGGTAGAGATCTCCTAGAACTAAACAACTCCAAACTGGGATCTCTTATGCCATGAGAAGGCTATTCGAGGATAGTTGTCTAGAAACTCATTATAGGGAATGGGAATGAGTTTAACTTCAATACGAAAAGTTGATCCAAGTTTCATAATTTTGGGATCGAAAGGAACATTGATAGTCCCTCTAAATCCCTGGTTGTCTAGAAGTTCTATTTGAGCCATAAACTGATCTCCCTCATCCAACTTTGGATAGCGAATAGAAATAACTCTTCCAAGAAGAACTCTAGAGGACATGTTTCATCTTCGAAGCAGACTTTACAGCTATAGCTAGATTTCTAGCCTGATGTTCAGAGATTAAATCATGAAAGATATAGCGTTTAATCAAGTATTCTAGAGCTGGGAGTTCAATTCTCTCAACCATATTTGGAAGAAACTGGTTTCTATCAAACCATTGAAGGACTAATATGAATCGGTTTAGTGTTGGACTCTGTTTGATCTTATAACTTCTAAGAGAAATCTTCTCCTCTGGGAGACTAATATATTTCAAAAGACCGTCTTGAAAGGAGAGACGTGGATCCTGATCAACTATCCTCCTCAAGGCCATAGTCATCCCTTCCAAAGTTTTCATACTCGTCTTGAGAAAT
>Ga0190363_1001739_pt1 | contig 12814 bp, 16 predicted proteins | sample 48721867_MG_FD_161272 | JGI IMG/M metagenome (GOLD analysis project Ga0190363, IMG submission 161272) | Hydrothermal vent microbial mat bacterial communities from Southern Trench, Guaymas Basin, Mexico - 4872-18-6-7_MG | ecosystem: Environmental > Aquatic > Marine > Hydrothermal vents >...
TGTTAGTGTGATGATGATTATCATGATTAGTGTTGATGTTGAACGTAGTCTCATGGGTGTATTCACCTTTCCTTACAATTGTAATGTTATTGTTAATTTATAACTCTTTATAATTTCTATGTGTTGTTCTAAATGTTATGATAATACTATGTATTTTGCAATTCTTTTAGCTTTCTTTGAGCCAACGATTTTCACTAATTTTTCAATGGTCCATTTAGCTTCACCTTCTAATTGGAGTTTAATTATTTTTCTAGCTGACTTAGGTCCTATTCCTGGGATTTTTAGTATTTCATTTATGCTTGCTGATGATAGGTCTATTGGGTATAGGTGGGGGTTTGCTTTTGCATATGCGATTTTAAGGTTTTCATTTGGTAGCATTTCATTTTCATCTAATATTGTTTTTAGGTCTTCTAATGTGAAGTTATAGTTTCTAATTAGGAAGAATGCTTGGTATAGTCTGTATTCCCTTTTCTTGGAGCATTTTCCTAGTTTTTCTAGGGGTGTGTTTTCTATTGGTGTGAATGCGCTGAAGTACATTCTTTTTAAATTGAATTTTCTAACTAATGCTTGTATTGATATTAGGTGGTCTAGGTCGCTTTCACCTAGTCCTACTATTGTTTGAGTTGTTACTCCTCCTAGGCATAGTTTTTCTCTTTTAATTTTTGCTACTTCTTCACTGCACCATTTTAATCTCTGCATAATATCCTTCCAGTAGTCTCCCTTATCTGGGCATACTTCTGTGAATATGTCTTTTCTTGGGGCTTCCATGTTTATTCCAATTCTGTCAACCATTCTCACTGCATATTTAATTAATTGTCTAGGTGTTCCTGGCATTAATCTTAAATGTATATAGCCTTTGAAGCCTCTTTTTCTTAGTTCTTCTACTACTTCCAACTGTTTTTGAACTGTGCTTTCTGGATCTTTATGGATTGATGATGATAGGAATATTCCCTTAATTTTCCCTTTTCTCCATAGGTTTAGAGTTACATTGACTAGTTCTTCTACTGTCCATTTTGCTCTAATGGTTTTCCTTCCTCTTCTTAGGGCGCAGTATTTGCATTCATTGATGCAGTAGCTTGAGAATAGTGTTTTTAGTAGGGGTATTCTTTTCCTTTTAGCTGAGGCCATGTAGATTGGTACTCTGCATTTATCCCATCTTGCTTGGACTGTTAGGTATCTCCATTTTCTATGCACTTGTTCTTCATCTCCACATTTTGGAGTTTATCAAGATAATGCTAGATTAAACTTTAATTTATTTTTAACATAGTGTTATTGGTGGAATTATGGGTCAAAGCGGCTTTACTCATCCCTACCTGCCTAATTCTTCCTTTAAGGTTAAGGGTGAAATGCTTAAGGAGCTTGGCATTGAGAGTGTTGATGAATTGTATAGTGATATTCCATCTGAGGTGAGGTTGAATAGGGATTTAAACATTCCTGGACCAATGTCTGAACTTGAAGTTTTCAAGTTTATTAAGGGGATTTTGGATGAGAATAGGAATTGTCTTGAGATGCCCGTTTTTCTTGGTGCTGGTTGCTGGCCTCACTATGTGCCTAGTTTAGTTAGGCATATTGTTAGTCGCTCTGAGTTTTTAACTTCTTATACTCCTTATCAAGCTGAAATTTCTCAGGGTATGCTTCAAGCATTATTTGAGTATCAGAGTTTGATTTGTGAGTTAACTGAGATGGATGTGGCTAATGCTTCAATGTATGATTGGGCTTCAGCTTTGGCTGAGGCTGCCTTGATGGCTGTTAGGGTTACTCGTAGAAGTAGAATTGTTATTCCAAGGATAATTCATCCTGAGCGTAGATTGGTTTTGAAGACTTATACTGAGCCTCATGGAATTGAGGTTGTTGAAGTTGGATTTGACTCTGAGAAGGGTTTTCTTGATATTTCCAGTTTGAGTGAGGTTATGTCCCGTGATGTTGCTGCTGTTTATGTTGAGAATCCATCTTATCTTGGATTTGTTGAGGTTAATGTTAAGGCCATTGGGGAAATTGCACATGATTATGGTGCCCTATACATTGTTGGTGTTGACCCTATTTCACTAGGCTTTCTTAGGGCTCCTGGAAGTTATGGTGCTGATATAGTTGTCGGTGAGGGTCAACCTCTTGGTAATCCAATGAATTTTGGTGGTCCTTCTCTAGGCATTTTTGCTTGTAGAGATGATAGGAAGCTGATTAGACATATGCCTGGTAGAATTATTGGATTAACTACTACTATTGATGGTTCTGAGAGGGGTTTTGTCATGGCTTTACAGACTAGGGAGCAGCATATTAGGCGGGAGAAGGCTACTTCAAATATTTGTACTAATGAGGCTTTATGTGCTGTGGCTGCTGCAGTTTACTTGTCTTTGCTTGGACCTAGTGGTCTTCGCAGTTTATGTGAAACTATACTGTATAACTCTCATTATGCTATGAGGAGGTTGAATGAAATACCTGGTGTAAGGGCTCCATTGTTTGATGCCCCTCACTTCAAGGAGTTTGTTATTAATGTTGATGGATCAAAGTTTTCTATCAATGAGCTTCATAGACGTTTATTGAAATTTAATGTCCATGGTGGAAAGGTGATTAAATCTGAGTTTCCTGAGCTTGGTGAGTCTGCTTTATACTGTGTGACTGAGATGCATGATAAGAGTGACATTGACAGGCTTATTGAAGCTTTTAAGGCTATATTGGAGGTGTCTTAATGTTTAGGCAAGCTAAGTGGAGGGAGCCATTAATTTTCGAGTTGAGTGTTGAGGGTAGAGTTGGCCACATTCCTCCGAGAGTGGATGAGGAGATTAAGGAGTCTGTGGGTGATGTTTTTCAGAGTTTTCCTAAGGAGTTGCTTAGAGAAAATATTAATCTTCCTGAGTTATCTGAGGTTGATGTTGCCCGTCATTTTATTAGGCTTTCAGAGATGAATTATGGAGTTGATTCTGGACCTTATCCTCTTGGTTCATGTACTATGAAGTATAATCCTAAGGTTAATGAGGATTTGGCTTCACTTGATAATGTTGCTTGGCTTCATCCCTATCAAGACGAGTCTACTATTCAGGGGGCATTGAAGCTATTGTATTTGGTTGAGAAGTGGCTTGCAGAGATTACTGGGATGCATAGAGTTACACTTCAGCCTTCAGCTGGAGCTCATGGCGAGTATGTTGGTTGCTTAATTATAAGGGCTTATCATAAGTTTAAGGGTGAGGTTAATCGTGATGAAATAATTGTCCCTGACTCTGCTCATGGAACTAATCCTGCTAGTGCTGCTATGGCTGGCTTTAGGGTTGTGGTTATCCCTTCAGCTGAGGATGGATGTATAGATTTAGAGGCTTTGAAGGCTGCTGTTTCAAGTAGGACTGCTGGTTTAATGCTTACTAACCCTAATACTCTCGGTATATTTGAGGAGCATATCTTGGAGATTGCTGATATAATTCATGATGCCGGCGGCCTATTGTATTATGATGGAGCTAATTTGAATGGGATTATGGGTAAAGTTAGACCTGGAGATATGGGCTTTGATATTGTCCACATAAATGTTCATAAAACATTCTCTACTCCTCATGGTGGAGGTGGGCCTGGTGCTGGACCGGTGGGGGTTGTTGACTTCTTAGAGAAGTTTCTGCCAATACCGACTGTGGAATTTGATGGTAAGCGTTATTATTTAGATTATAATCGTCCATATTCTATTGGTAAGGTTAGGTCTTTTTATGGTAATTTTGCAGTTTTAGTGAAGACTGCAGCTTACATCTTATCTATGGGTTCTAGGGGGCTTAGGGAGGCTGCTGAGCTGTCAGTGTTGAATACTAATTACTTTATTAAGAAGATTTCAAATGTTAAGGGGTTGTCATTGCCATTTTCACATAATAAGCCTAGGAAGCATGAATGTGTTTTGAGTGCTTCTAAGCTTTTTAAGGATACTGGGGTTAGGGCTTTAGATGTGGCTAAGATGCTTTTGGATTATGGTTTACATGCACCTACAATGTATTTCCCATTGATTGTTAAGGAGGCTTTGATGATTGAGTTTACTGATACTGAGTCTAAGGAGAATATTGATCGTTATGTTGATGTTTTAAGGGAGATTGTGAGGGATGCATATGAGAATCCGGATAAAGTTAAGTCTGCACCTGTGAATACTGCTGTTGGTAGGCTTGATGATGTTAAGGCTAGTCATCCGAGAACCATGTGTCTTTCATGGAGGATGTATAGGAAGCGATTGTTGGAGTGTAGTGTCGGTGAAGGTTAAAGTTTTGTTTTTTGCTTCAATTAAGGATATTACTGGTGTTTCAGAGTTAACTTTAGATGTTAATGAATTCTCCACCATACTTGATGTTCTTAAGAGATTGGCTGAAATTTATGGTGATAGATTTAGGGATTATGTTTTTGGAGATGATTTCAGTTTTAAGCCTCATATACGCTTAGCTCTTAATGGTGACTATTTAGATTCTTCGAGGATTGGTGAGTTTAGGGTTCATGATGGGGATGTTATTGCGGTTTTGCCTCCTGTTTCTGGTGGCTAAATTATTTTTCCTTCAAGTTGAATTGGTGTTGCTCCAGTGATCTTAATTTTAACCCATTCTCCCAGTTTTATCTTTGGTTCCTTTATGACTACTATTTTATAGTTTCTCAGTCTAGCCTTTACACTTTCATATTTTCCTCTTTCTAATGGCAGTACTCTTCTAGTTTTTCCTATGAGTTTCATGTTTCTTTCTAATCCTATTTGGAAGGATAGTTGTGTCATTATTTTTGAGCGTTTCTTTTTTATTGGTTCTAGTATTTGGGGCATTGCAGCTGCCTTTGTGTGTGGTCTTGGACTGAATCTTGATATGTGGATTTTGTCTGGCTGTGTTTCCATGATGACTTTGCAGGTGTTGTTGAATGCCTCTTCACTTTCTGTTGGGAATCCAACTATCACGTCTGTTGCGAGGAATAGTTCTGGATACTTTCCTCTAAATTTGTAGACTATTTCCTTGAATTCTTCTACACTATACTTTCTATTCATTAATTTTAGTATTCTATTGTCTCCGCTTTGGAGTGGGAGGTGTAGGAATTTATACACTTTCTCGTTCTCATATACTTCTATTAGTTCATCTAGTATTCTTAATGCATTGTTTGGAGTCATCATTCCTATTCTAATCATGAAGTCTCCTGGTATTTCTGTAATTTTGCTTATTAGTTCTGGTAGTGTTGTTCCTATGTCGCATCCGTATGCAGCTGTGTCTTGGGCTGTTAATCTAATTTCTTTTGCTCCTTGAGCTACTGCGTTTTTCACAGCGTTGACTATTTGATTTAGCTTGAAGCTTCTTAGCTTTCCTCTAGCTATTTTTACAATGCAGTATGAGCAGTTTCCTAGGCATCCTTCGGCTATTGGAACTGTGTATTGCAGTCCTTCAATGTATGTTGGTAGGATTTTTCTTTGAATATGTTCTCCATTTATTTTTATTATTTTTTCTTTGCTTTCTACTACTTCTACTATTTCTTCAGTGAATTGAGGTGCAACTAGTGATGCATCTTTCGTTATGCTTGAGATGAGGGCTGGCTGTGCTTTTACCATGCATCCAGAGATTATTAACTTGAATTTTCTTTCCTTTCTTAATTCTTCTAGTTCTCTAATTCTTTTCACTATTTTTCTTTCAGTTTCTCCTCTCACTGTACATGTATTTAGTATGACTATGTCTGCATTGTCTATGGTGTCAGCTATTGTATGCCCCCTATTTAGGAGTAGACTTCTCATTATGTTGCTGTCAGCTTTATTTGCTGCGCATCCATAGGTTTCAATGTATACTTTTAGTTTCATTTTCTCTCAACAAATAACGCAATTACACTCTAATAAATTAAATTTTTTTGTAGTGTGCTTCTCGGAGCTTTGTGCTTTTTTCTAGTTTTTAAGTTTTCTTCTGTCTTTTTATATCGTATTTTTGGTTTTTTATTGCTTTATTTTGTTTTTTATTTTTTCTCTTGTCTTTATTTTGGTTTTTCTAAATTTTCCATTTTGTATTTTTTGTTGGTATTTGTATTCTCTGGGTATTACCATGGTAATACCAGCATCTAAGTGTTGCTTAATAGAATATATTCATGGGGGAGAGGTGGGTGAAAGTAATCGTAGCAAGAGTTCCTGAAGCTATTCTCAATGAAATTGACATTCTCGTCAAAACTGGTCGCTATTCTTCTAGGGCGGAGGTGATAAGGGTAGCTGTCAGGGATCTGATAAGGAAGGAGTTTGTTAGTGCTAGGTCAGCGCTTAAAGTATACGGATAGACCCATAATCTTAACCCTTCTTTTTTTGAAATAAGCTAAATTATTAGTTTGTAGATTTTTTCTTGGGAATTAGCTATGTATGATTTTGAGATTGATAGAATTTTAGGGGAGATTAAGCGTTTAGATGCAAGGAGGGTTTTGCTGCAGTTTCCTGATGGATTGAAGAGTTTTTCTTTAAGTTTGATTGATGAGCTTCAATCTAGAGTTGATGGTGTTGATTTCCTTGTTCATGTTGACCCTTGTTATGGTGGTTGTGATGTGGCTTTGGATGAGGCTAAGAGGTTGAATGTGGATTTAGTGGTTCATTTTGGTCATACACAGTTTATTCGTGGGGATGTGGGTGTTAATGTTCTTTATATACCTGCATTTAGTGATTTGCCTGTTGATAGGGCTGTTCATTCTGCCATTAACCTACTTAGGAGGTATAGTGTTGTAGGTGTTTTATCTACGGTTCAGCATGTTCATAAGCTTGGTGAGGTTTGCCGTTTGCTTGAGGAGGCTGGGTTTAGGGTTGTTGTTGGAGGGAGGTGTGGTAGGAGTCTTTTTGATGGACAGATTTTGGGCTGTGATGTTTGTTCAGCTCTTTCCATTGTTGATGAGGTTGATGTTTTTCTTGTTGTTGCTGGTGGGGATTTTCATGCTTTGGGTGTTGCTTTGTCTACTGGTAAGCCTGTGATTGTGGCTGATCCCTATAGGGGTGAGGCTAGGGATATTTCTAGATTGGTTAAGCGCACTTTGAGTTTGCGGTGGGCTAGTATTATGAAGGCTAGGGATGCTCAGGTTTTCGGGGTTATTGTGGGTGTTAAGCCTGGTCAGGTTAGGGTTGATGTTGCTTTGAGGGTTAAGGATTTAATTTTGAGTTGTGGTAGGAAGTGTTATCTCTTTGCTGGTAGGGAGATTTCTCCTGAGGCTTTCTATCCTTTTATTGATAGGGTTGATGTTTTCGTTGTGGTTGCTTGTCCTAGGATTGTTATTGATGATGCTCATAGGTTTAGGAAGCCTATTATAACTGTTGGGGAGTTGAAGATTGCTTTGAATGTTTCTAGGGGTGATTATACTTCTACATTGCCTTTGCTTCATGGTGAGGAGGATGAGGGTTCCAGTTAGTCGTTTGAGGCATCTTGAAATGCTTTTGGAGAGGGTTTCTCCCCATCCTAGCCCTTCTCCTTCACTTGAGCAGTATACTATTCCTGCTAGTGTTGCTGCTAGGATTCTGTGGATTATTGATAGAGAGTATGGTGATATTAAGGGTAGGAGGGTTTTGGATTTTGGTTGTGGTACTGGTAGATTAGCTATTGGTGCTGCTCTTCTGGGTGCTAGTTATGTTGTTGGTGTTGATGTTGATTTGACTGCTTTGAAGATGGCTTTAGTTAATGCTGAGAATTTGAATGTTTCTGGTGTTGTTGATTTTATTTATGCTCTTATAGGTGAATTTAATATTCATGGTGACGTTGTTATTCAGAATCCACCCTTCGGTGTTCAGAGGAGGAGGGCTGATAGAGTTTTTTTGGAGGCTGCAATTAAGTCTGCTCCCATAATTTATTCTTTGCATAAGTCTGGTGAGGGAAATAGAAAATTTATATTTGAGTTTGTTGATGGTCTAGGAGGAGTAGTGGTGGATGTTATTCCTTTGACACTTGAGATTCCACATTTATTTAACTTTCATTATAAGAGGAGACATGTAGTTAAAGTTGATTTGTATAGAATATTGGCTGGGGGAAGTGCTAATCCCTATAAGATATATCGGTGAACGTTGTCATAGTTTAGTGTGGTGGGAGTGATGGTGCATAGTGAGTTGGTGGGCAAAGTAGTTTTCCCAGGGGAGTTTCTAGGTGTAATTGAGGAGTTTATTCCAGGTCGGGGTACCTATGAGGAGAATGGAAATATTTATGCTTCTAAGTTTGGGGTTGTGAGGTATAATGCTATAGATAGAGTTATCTATGTTTTTGCTTTTAGGAGGGATAAGCTTCCTCTTCCTGAGGAGGGTGATGTTGTTATTGGTATAGTTCATGATGTTAAGGATGAGATTGCCATTATTAGAATTGATCTCATTGAGAATAAGGATAGACCCTCCTCCTATATATCTGGCTTTTTACATTTGTCTCAAGTTTCGATGGGTAGGAGATTTAATAGTATGTATGAGGCTTTACGTGTTGGGGATATAGTTAGAGCTAAGGTTTTGAATTCATGGAATCCATATCAATTGTCAATTGAGGGTAGTGGATTTGGAGTTATTTTTGCTAGGTGTTCACGTTGCCTTTCACCTTTAATTAAGAGGAGGGGTAGACTTTTCTGTAGGATTTGCCGTGCTTATGAGTCTAGGAAGATTGCTTCTGGTTATGGGGGATGGGGAGTTGAGGAGAGCGGTTGAGAGGGTTTTTAAGATTAGTGTTTCTGGTGAAGATGACCTTTTAAAATTACTTGAATTAATATGTAATAGGCTTAGCTTTGTTGATTATAATATTTCTTCTAGACCTGGTTTTATTAAGGTGGTTGTTAGGGGTTCTCATGAAGATGTTAAGTATGCAGCTGATGTCATTAAGGAGTTAACTTTGTCTGTTAGGAGAAAGTCTAGGCTTATTGCAGGTGGATTTAATGTTTTTTCTGTGAGGGAGATTTCTAAGATGGCTGGTATGGCTATTTCTTTAGATTTATTGGCTGAGGCTTTGAGGCTTAAGGGGTTTAAGTGTAGAGTTGTTAGGAATTCAATTGAAACTAATGCTTCTGAGGATGTTGTTTCTAATGTTTTAAGATTGATGAGTTCTGCTTATTTGGATCTTAGATTTGAGACTAAGTCTAGTAGTGTTAAGCGTCTTCTAGTTTTGGCTTCAAGTGTTACTGGAGTTGACTTATGGTCTGTTGTTGAGGTGGCTAGGGAGCTTGAATTTATATCTAGGGATGATGAGGGTAGACTTGTTTTATTGAGGGAGTGGAGGGATGCCTTGAAGAGGCTTCTTCCAGTTTTGAGGGAGTTTGAGGTTGATGAGTTTTCCTCCGCTAACTTTATTTCTGTAGATGGAGATTTTTAGTTGTCTTGGGGTGTATGTGTTGAAGGTGAAGATATTAAAGTCAACTGATAATTCAATTGAGATGGAAATTGAGGGTGAAGATCATACTTTATGTAATGCTTTGTGTAAGGAGTTGTTTAATGATAAGTCTATTGTATTTGCCTCCTATCACATTGATCATCCATTAGTGGGGAAGCCTAGGCTTTATGTTCAAACTGATGGTAGTAAGAGTCCAGTTGAGGCTATTATTGAGGCTTCTGAGCGTTTGAGGGATAAGGCTTTGAAGTTTAGGGAGCTTTTTTCTAATGTTCTTAAATCTTAGGTGAGTTCATGGAAGATGAACTTTCCAGAATATTGTTGAATCGTGATTTAGCTAAGCTTGGTGATAGCTTAGTAAACTTTATTTATTCTGCTGCTAAGTCAAGGATTTTAGGGAGATTTTATGGTGAGAGGGTTTCAAATAAGGTTTTGTCTGAGGCTTTATGTAGGGCTGGTTTGAGGGGTAAGCTTCCTCTTCGCAGTGACGTTCATGTGAGGGGTAATGCTGCTGAGGCTTTGATTGCATATGCTTGGGTTAATGGTTTTTTGAGTGTTGATGAAGCTATTGTCTTCTTGTCTTCAAATTTAAGGATTTCAGAGAATACTGGTAGGAGTGGTGAGTTTGAGGCTGCAGTGAATGCTTTCACTGGGTTGCTTAAGCATATTTGGAGGTTTTTCATTGAAAGTTAAGTTTGAGTCTCGTATTGCAGGTTTCACCTATCTTGATCCATTGCTTTTATGTGTTGTTTTTAGGGGTGGATTGTTTTTGGACGGTGTTTTATCCATGATTGTGAGTGATGGTGATTTGAGTTTGAGGGCAGTTGAATTGTTGAAGTCTTCCACTCATTTTCAGCAAGTTAACTATGCTATGTTTGATGGCTCTAGTTGGAGTGGTGGTTTGGATTTAGATTTTCTCTATGAATCTCTTGGTAAGCCTATTATAGTTGTTTATGAGTGTGAGGAGTCTAATTCTGTTTTTCTTTCAAAGTTTAATTTATATGTTAAGTTTAGGGGTGTTTCTTTGAGTAGGGTGGAGGCTTTATTAGATATTTCGACTTTAAATTTATTGCCTGAGCCTCTTCGTGTTGCTAGGCTTTTAGCGTTAAGTCTATTAGATGCTTTGTCGTTTAGTTAGCTGGCTTACTGTGTGGTGGTTGAGGCGAGTGGAATGGAGTTTTGTCCTAAATGTGGAAGTATGATGAAGCCTAAGAGGGAGGAGAATAAGATTATATTATATTGTTCGAGTTGTGGTTTTTCTAAGCCTCTTGGCGGTGAGGTTTCATCTTATAAGTTTGTGAGTGAGATTAAGCATGCTCCTGATAAGACTATGGTGGTTATTGATGAGAGTAAGCTTCCTAAGGTTTTACCTACTATTAGGATTGAGTGTCCTAAGTGTGGGAATATGGAGGCTTATTGGTGGATGGTTCAGACTAGACGTGCAGATGAGAGTCCAACGAGGTTCTTTAGGTGTACTAAGTGTGGGTATACTTGGAGGGAGTATGATTAGTGGAGGATGTTGAGTATACTTTTTTAGATAAAGTTGAGGCTTTAACTCTTCTTTTAAATAAGGCTTTAAAGGTTTCAGTTGATGTTGAGTCTCGTATTCCATATTATTTGAATGCTAAGACTTATGCTGTTAAGCTTAAGCGTATGCTTGAGAATGCAGTTAAATTGTCTAGTGAGATTTTTGAGGAGTTTAGGAAAGCTAGTAATAGGTAAATAAGATATTAATATTAAGATACGTCTTCATAGTTAGATTGGAGGGTGTAGTATGTTTAAAATAGTTGTTACAAGCGCGAAGCTTTGGAGGGGAATTATAACTGCTATTTCAGAGCTAATTGACGAGGCAAACTTTGTTGTTTCTCCAGAGGGGCTTAGCCTCAGAGCTATGGATCCATCGCATGTTGCAATGGTGGAGCTATTGTTGCCGCCGCCTACTTTCGATGAGTTTCAGTGTAGTGAGAAGATTGTAATTGGCGTTAACTTGGATGAATTTAATCGATTGCTTAAGAGGGCTTCTGCTAGGGAGAGGCTTGAATTAGAGTTGAGTGAGCCTGGAAGATTGACTATTAGATTTCTAGGTAAGGCTCTTAGAACATTTAAGATGCCGTTGATTGATATTGCCACTGAGGAGCTTCCTTCTCCTTCATTGGAATTTAACGTTAAGGCTAGAGTCTTAGCTGATGCTATGAGGGATGCCATTAAGGATGCAAGTATAATTAGTGATTATGTGCGATTTATAGCGAATCCAGAAGAGCTAATTTTAGCTGCTTCAGGGGATAGGGGTGAAGTGGAGGTTAAGTTGAATGAGGAGATGGGTTCATTGATTGAATTGGAGGTTAAGGAGCCTTCTCGCAGTACCTATAGTTTAAGTTACTTGTCTGATATGATGAAGGCTGTTGCAACTGCTGAGGTTGCAGTGGTACACTTCTCATCTGACATGCCGCTTAGATTGGATTTTGAGCTTCCAGGTGAGGGTAGAATTACTTATTATTTGGCGCCGAGGATGGAGGCGTGACAACATTTAACTTCCATTCAATTTTTGTAAGAGGTTGCTTAGTTGAGGGCAGTTTTATCTAAGGAGGATTTAGCTAAGTATCCTTTTACAGTTGAGGCTGCAGAGTATATTAAGCGGGCTGACTTAACTTTAAGTGATTTAGTTGAGCCTGGTTTTCGCCTGATTTTGGATAGGGCTGTAGAGAGAGTTAAGAGTGCCATTGAGCTTGGTAGAATTAAAACTGATTTGTCAGATGTGGAGGTTGAAATTCTATCTTATCCTACTGCTATGGCTATTTTATCAATTATTGGTGAGCCTGCTCTTTCTAGGAGGTATGCTGTAGCTGAGGCTAAGCGAATTTATGAGGAGCTTAGATTGGATGATGACTTGAAGATTGCCTATTTATGTGAGAGTAATTTTGATTGGAGGGTTAGGTTTGTTGATGTTGGTTTATTTGAGATTTACTTTGTAGATTATCTTAAGACTGCTCCTCTTTTTCATGCTCCAAGCTGGAAGCTTGTTAATCGACTGGTTTTTAATGGGTGGGTTAGGATTAGGAAGCATGAATTGGCTAGACTTACTGCTGAGGCTGTTAGGGTTAGGATTGTTGAGAAGCTTATTTTACCTAAGCCTCCAATAGCTGTTCCCCCTGAGATAATGAGTGTTATTGATGATATTAGGAGGCTTTTTGAGAGTCGTAGGAAGATTATTAGGGCTGAGGAGGAGCATGCTGGACCTGTTGTTGAGGAGGCTTTTCCTCCATGTATAAGGGCTATTTTAAGCGACTTACTTAAGGGTAGTACTATTTCTCATATGGCTCGTTTTGCATTGACAGCTTTCCTTTTAAATGTTGGTAAGAGTGTTGATGAGGTTGTAGAGCTTTTTAGTTCCTCTGCTGATTTTAGTCAGAGTATTACTAGATATCAAGTTGAGCATATTGCCGGTCTTCGCGGTTCTCATATTAAGTATTCTCCTCCAAGTTGTAGTACGCTTAGAACCTTTGGTCTCTGTATTGCTGGTGATCCTCTATGTAATA
>Ga0190363_1001741_pt1 | contig 12806 bp, 9 predicted proteins | sample 48721867_MG_FD_161272 | JGI IMG/M metagenome (GOLD analysis project Ga0190363, IMG submission 161272) | Hydrothermal vent microbial mat bacterial communities from Southern Trench, Guaymas Basin, Mexico - 4872-18-6-7_MG | ecosystem: Environmental > Aquatic > Marine > Hydrothermal vents > Microbial...
GGTGTGTTGGTGACGGCTGCACTTGCAGGTTATGCGTTGGGGGTGCTCAACTTCCCCGGGAGGGGTGGTATATTTCTATTATTACTGGCAACTATGATGATACCCATGCCGGTGTATATAGTGCCGGATTATCTGATACTTACGAGGTTGGGTTGGATCGACACTTATAAAGCGCTCATCATACCGTGGATAGCGAGTACATTTTCGATCTTCCTTCTACGTCAATACTTTAAGAGCATACCACGTGACCTGTATGAGGCAGGCCTTATCGATGGATGTAATCATTTCATGTTACTCTGGCGTATAGCGTTACCGTTGGTCAAACCTGCACTTGCCGCTATTGCAATATTTTCAGCTGTCAGCAGCTGGAACAGCTTCATATGGCCATTGGTGATGACAAATAGCCCATGGATGCGTACGGTGCAGGTGGGGTTGGGCTACTTCCTACACGAGGAGAGTACCAACTATACGCTGTTGGCGGCTGCATCAACGATAGCTGCTTTACCTATAATAATACTATTTGTGTTCGCACAACGTGCGATAATCGAAACCTACATGCGTAGTGGTAGAAAAGGCTAAATGATTGACAAATCCATAAACTCAATAGAGTTATAACCATCAGGAGGTTACAATGGGGTTAACTAAGCTCGAAAAAGCGTTAGCAAATGAGTTGGATGAACTAAAAGCATCTGGTAGAGCCAAAGGTAAGGAGTTCATTATCACCAAGGTGAAGAAACCCGAGGGTGACAAAGGGCCACGGTATTTCCTGAAGGGGTTTGGTGATAAGGAGTTCATAAGGATGAACTCCAACTCATATCTGGGGCTATCGCTGCTTGATGAGATGATAGAAGTTGAAGAAAAAACGGCACGCGAGTTTGGTGTTGGCCCTGGTGCAGTAAGATTTATCAGCGGTACGTTTGAGCCACATCGTGCGCTTGAGAAGCGATTGGCACGCTTCCATAACCGTGAGGATGGCATGATATTCAGTGCAGCATACTCGGCGATGGTTGCCGTACTTGTGTCTTTAATAACAAAGGAGACGATCGTGCTAAGTGATGAGTTAAACCATAACTGTATCATAAACGGCATAAGGTTGGCAAGACCGAAAGATAAGAAAATCTACAAGCATCTCGATATGGACGATTTTGAAGCCAAGATAAAGGAGTGTATCGGTAAAGCTGATCGCTTGATTGTTGTGACAGATGGTGTATTCTCCATGCGTGGCGACTATGCGCCATTGGATAAAATGTCAGAGATCATCAAGCGTTACGATGATAAGTTTCCTGAGAACATAATACTTGCGGTTGATGATTCCCACGGTGTTGGTGCATTTGGTGAAACCGGCAGAGGTACCGAGGAGTACACGCACGCAGATGGTGTCGATATCCTCGTTGGTACACTTGGTAAGGCGTTTGGTGTCAACGGCGGCTATGTTGTGTCATCAGAAACGGTTATCAATTACCTTAAAGAGACGGCGATAACTTACATATACTCTAATCCACTCACACCCGCTGAGGCAGCCACTGCATTGAAAGCAATCGATATACTCGATAGTGAGCGTGGTCGGCAACTACTGAAAAGGTTACGTGGATTGGCAAAACGTTTTCGTGATGGTGTCACCCGCTTAGGTTACGAAACAATACAGAGCGATCACCCAATAGTACCGCTGCTTATACGTGATACGCAGAAAACAGCCGACTTGGTGAACTATCTGATCGATAACGGTATACTTGCAACAGGGCTCAACTATCCTGTTGTACCCAAAGGTGATGAAACGATAAGATTTCAGATAAATGCTGACCATACACCATATGATATCGACTATACGCTTGATGTGTTGAGAAAATATAAGGAGGAGAGGGGTTAATCCACTGCTGGATTTACGATGTAAGAGGAGACACCTTTCTCACGCATAAGTTCAGCTATCTCCTCTTCCTTAGCGGGTGCATACACGAAGAACGTGCCACCACCTCCACTGCCGTTAAGTTTACCACCCAACGCACCGTGTGAGAGTGCAAGTTCTAGCAACTCATCGATGGTTCTCGTTGATACCCCCATATCACGTAGGTTGTGGTGATGTTGGGTTAGTAGCTCACCTAATTCGGTTGGCTTCCAGCTACCAGACTTCAGCATCTCATATGCTTTAAGTGTAATATCGCGATTACATAATTGTAAACGTATAACGTCGCCAACCCTTTTCGGTAGCCTTTTGAGCTGAAGTTCGATCCCCTCTCGAGATGTCTCCTGTAGTTTAAAGTTTGGGTCGATTTTCTTCAATAGCTTCACACCCCTCTCCGTTATCACACGTACCTCACGTAGTACCTTCAACGTATCTTTGCGTTCACCTGTATCTACCAACACAATACCATCGACAGGTTTCGGTAGCCGTTCCGTTTTCACTGGATAATGCCTGAAATCGAGAAATAGCAACCCACCCATCGCCGCTGTGTAGTGATCCATCATCCCACCGGGTTCACGAAACTCTATCACTTCAGCCTTATATGCCAACCTCGCTATGTGATATGGTAGCTCCTTAAACGGGCTATCTGTAAGCTTAAGCAGCAATCGTATCCATGCAACTAACATAGCAGATGAGCTACCACAACCCGCACCTATTGGTATATCGCTGTGTAGCACAAAGTTATACCCCTTATCGAACTTCACGGTGAGGTCACGCTTCAACACCTTGACAGCTGCTTTGAGGTAATCACGTCTTTTCGTGTACTTGATGGGTTTGGTGGGATCGAATTCCTCTACCTCACCGGTGTCGGGTTTCTCGATATGGAATATCGTATCATCGCGTGGTGTCGCTTTTATCTCAAAGTACAGATCTATAGCTTGTGCAATAACTGGTAACCCCAGATAGTCCTGGTGCTCACCAAACAGACACACACGTGATGGCGCACGCTCAACCTGCATCCCGATCAACTAATAATTTATCGACAATACCAACAATTGTTTCAAATATCTCATCTTCGGGCTTGCTACCATCCAGCACCACAAACCGTTCGGGTTCGCTCTTGGCTAACTCAAGGTAGTACCGGCGTACGGTTTTATGAAACTCCACATCCTTTGCTTCAATGCGATCCCTTTCATCCAGACGTGTCAACCCCTCTTCCACAGGCAGATCCAGCAACACCGTCAGTTGTGGCTTTATGCCAAAGGTTGCCACCTCGTTGAACTTCTTGATAGTGTCGATAGGTATACCACCTGCCCCTTGGTATGCAACTGACGAATCCGCATACCTATCGGATATCACGATCTTACCTTCATCGAGGGCTGGCTTGATGACTTGCTCCACGTGTACCACCCTATCCGCCAAGTACAGGAACAGCTCCGTCCATGCATCCATCACATACCGCCTATCGATGAGTATCTCACGTATGCGACGGCCAACCTCTGTATCACCAGGTTCGTACGTGAATATTACTCTATCCCCGTGTTTCGCACGTAAATATTCGTACAACCGTTGTGCTTGCGTGGTTTTACCGCTACCTTCGATACCTTCAAACGTTATTAATAGACCGGGGTCATGCCCCATACTTGCGTATGAACTCCTCTACCATCTCACGTGCTACGTTATCATCAAACTGCTTAGGAGGCGACTTCATGAAGTACGCGGAGGGGCCAAGCAACGCACCACCTATACCATTGTCCAACGCTATCTTAGCTGCACGTATTGCGTCTATCATCACACCTGCAGAGTTGGGTGAATCCCATACCTCCAGTTTCACCTCAAGGTTAAGCGGTACGTCACCAAACGTCTGTCCCTCTATCCTTATATACGCCCACTTCCTATCCGTAAGCCATGGCACATAATCCGATGGCCCTATATGTACATCGTCATCATCTAAGTTGTGGTTCAACATCGCTGTCACTGCCTGTGTTTTCGATATCCTCTTGGATTTCAACCGCTCATGTTCGAGCATATTCAAGAAGTCCGTGTTACCACCGAAATTCAACTGATACGTACGTAGCACCTTAACACCGCGATCGCGGAACAGCTTCGTCAACACCCTATGTACGATTGTGGACCCCACCTGCGATTTTATATCGTCACCAATGATAGGTATCCCTTTGTCGCGGAACTTTGCTTCCCACTCACTGTCGCTTGCTATAAACACTGGTATAGCGTTGATGAATGCCACACCTGCATCGAGTGCCGCCTGCGCATAGTAACGAGTCGCTTCCTCGCTACCCACCGGTGTGTAGTTTATCAACACATCCGTATCGGTTTCACGTAACACCTGCGCCACATCTACAGGTGGTTCGTCCGACTCTTTTATGACCGGGCGTAGGAATTTACCAAGCCCATCAAGTGTGGGACCACGCATCACCTTTACACCCAACTTCGGTACATCCACAAACTTATGGGTGTTGTTGGGCTCGGTGAATACCGCTTCAGCGAGATCCTTACCCACCTTGTTGGCATCGACATCGAAAGCCGCCGAGAACTCAATATCCCCAATATGATAGGAGCCAAACCTCACATGCATGATGCCAGGTATAAATTCGTCCTCCCTGGCATCTTTATAGTAGAACACACCCTGCACAAGGCTGGATGCGCAGTTACCTACTCCCGCAATAGCTACCCTGATTTTCTTCATCTTGCCTCCTTTCGATTTTAGCTTAGTTTACGTCGAGTAAAGGCGATGCGTTCGCCTGCTGTGAAATATGTCACCAGTATATATCCTATTATAATATAATCAAAGGTTGGCCGTTTGGCAACCCCCCCAGCTATCAACAGAAATATTCTTAAAGGACGGACACCCACCCCTAATTTACATGTGACACCTAACCCCTCCGCACGTGCCCTGGTGTAACTGACAAGCAACCCCCCACATAATGCCACTACTGATAGTGTTGCGAACAGCTTCGATACCCCCATGTAGTAATAAACTATGCCCGTAAATACTGCTATCTCTGCTATCCTGTCGGTAACTGAATCCAGGTATGCACCAAATTTTGTCACCCTATTCTCAAGTCGTGCAACCTCACCATCTATCGCATCCCATATGGAGCCCAACAGTAACACCAATGCTGCCAATCTGAACCATCCACCCGCAAATAGTAAGCCTGCACCACTTGTTACTATACACCCTATAATGGTGAGGATGTTGGGGTTGACATTCCTACGTGCGAGCGGTTCAACTATCCATCGTATGAGCTTACGCCCTTTTTCAAAGATTTCTCCCATTGTGCTTTACCCTCAACAATAACGACGAACTCACCTTTTGGTGGTTGTTTATCAAAATGTTCGATAACCTCCGATATCTTACCATAGATGAACTGTTCAAACTTCTTCGTCAGCTCACGTGCTATAAATACGTGACGGTCGCCCAATATCTCCAGTAAAGTGTTCAGCAACCTCACCACCCTATATGGTGATTCATAAAACACTATCGTACGGGGTTCGTCCTTCAATTGCTCTAATCGTTTCCTGCGTCTACCCTCACGTCGTGGTAGAAACCCTTCATACACAAACTTATCTGTCGGTAAACCTGACACCACCAAGGCGGCTACAAAAGCAGTCGGCCCAGGTATCACCGTAACCTGTAACCCATGTCGACGCATCTCACGTATGATGTAGAACCCAGGATCCGATATACCTGGCATACCCGCATCTGATATCAATGCCACACGTTTACCCTTTTCTATCATACGTATGATCTCGCGACTACGTTCCTCTTTGTTATGTTCATGATACGATATGAGTGGCTTACTTATACCGTAATGGTTGAGCAGCTTCTGGCTTACACGAGTATCTTCGCATGCGATCACATCCACAGATTTTAAGGTTTCAATCGCTCTCAACGTTATATCTTTGAGGTTACCTATAGGTGTACCCACCACGTAAAGACCAGGTACAAGCTTTTCAACCTCTTTATCTTTGGATTTCGCTGGTTTACCCATGTAGATGTGAAATTAACTTAACCCATGTGCAGGTCAATGACGTGAGGTGTTCCCTTTTATTGATACCTTAACATCTTTATCTTCATCTATTTTCATTAACCATATGTCCATCGCTCCTAAACCATATGAGCAGGTATATCCCACCATAACGTATCCACCATCTACGGTTCGTATAACCGAATATCCACCATCGTCAGCTACCCCACCATAAGGGAGTTGCCATTCTACTCTACCATGGGCATCTATTTCAATAATCAGTACATCATATCCGCCTGCACCATACGAGTAAGTTTCCCCAGCAATAACGTATCCACCATCATCCGCATGTATAACTGAATATCCCAAATCATCCGCTACCCCACCATACGTAGCTTGCCATTCTATGTTGCCTTTGGTGTCAATCTTAACCGCCCATACATCCCAACCACCTACACCATACGATCCGGTGTATCCCACCAGCAGGTAGCCACCATCAGCAGTAGATTCAACTGAATATGCCCATTCCCAGTTATTGCCACCATATGCATTTTGCCATTTGATGTCGCCACTTTTGTCAATCTCTATTGCCCACATATCCATTCCACCCGCACCATAAGATGCAGTCGTCCCCACTATAAGGTATCCATCATCTGTGGGTACCACATCATAGCCATCATCGAACATGTTACCACCATAGGTTTTCTGCCATTCCATCTGTCCATAAGCATCGATTTTAATCACCAACACATCCATGCCACCTGCACCATAAGATAATGTACCTCCAACTATTATGTACCCACCATCGACAGTCTGTATAATCGAACGTCCCCAATCTTTATCGGGCCCGCCATAAGCTTTTTGCCACTCTATATCTCCATTGGCATCCATTTTAACCACCCATACATCTTCGCTACCTCTACCGTAGGATCTGGTATATCCAACCATTACGTAGCCACCATCCTTAGTCTGTATGATTGCCAAGCCACCATCGTCAGCTACCCCGCCATAGGATTTTTGCCATCTTACGTTACCATAGGCATCGGTTTTGACCACCCATGCATCAGATCCGCCTACCCCATACGAGTAGGTTACCCCCACTATTATGTAGCCACCGTCAGCGGTTTGGTTCACAGAATATCCATAATCGTCGTAACTTCCGCCGTAGGTTTTTGTCCAGCTTGGCTTCACCCCTATCATAATTGTATGTGGGTGTGACCAACCCGATTCATGTCCATGTATATCCTTTGCTTTCGCTGTTATGTGATAGATACCAGCCACAGAGTACACATGTGACATAAATACAGATGAGCCACTTGCCACCAAACTACTCCAATCAGATACCTCGCCGTCACCCCAATCGAACCTTATTGCTATACTATCGCCATCGGGATCGGTTGCTGATGTCGAAAATATATAAGCTGTATCCATATATCCGGTTGTTGGGCCCATGGGTGTAGCAGGTGCACCCGGTGGTTCATTTTCCAGCTTACGACAGCCAGCAAGCAGCAACCCAGCAAGTATACACAACGGGATCGAAGTTACGTACCGCATTACTCGTTCATAACCCTAACTCCTTGGCTATACCCTGCATCGCCTTCACGCATATGTCGATAAACTCCTCAAGCGTTAATCCCAGCTTTTCACACTGTCGTATCTGGTCACGGTTGGCACCTGCCGCAAATCGTTTCTCTTTGAACCTCCGTAGCACGAAATCGCGATCTATCCCTGTCAGTGACTTCGATGGATGCATAAGTGCAGCCGCCACTATGAGGCCGGTGAGTGGATCTACCGCATATAAAGCCCATTCCATCTTAGTTGTTGGTTCCTTCTTACCCGCATGTGCCTTGACTGCATCAATAATATCCTGCGGGAAACCCATCTCCTCCAACATACGTGCGGAGACGAGCCCATGTTGGTCGAAGTTATCCTTGGTCTCCTCATAGTCTATATCATGTACCAATCCCGCCACCCCCCACTTCTCCTTGTCTTCACCCATCCTATCTGCCAGCGCCCGCATACAGGCTTCGGTTGCCAGCATATGTTTGATCAGATTTTTGGACTTCACTTTCTGATGTAACAACTTTAGTAGCTCATCACGTGAAACCATCTTAACCTCCTCTTAATGGATAGCAAAAATTCACTCGTGTAAAGCTATCTCACCATCTTACGTACATTATTGACCATATCGAGCTGGCGTTATTTTAACTCCAACTCATAAGGGGGTAAAATGAAGCGGTTAATTCCCACTTTTCTTGCCATAGAATGTTTATTTACAACAACTTTATTTGCAGGCGTCACCGGTAAGATCACTGGAAGGGTTATCGATCGTGAGACAGGTAAACCACTTGCCCTCGCAAATGTGATAGTTGAAGGTACCCAGCTCGGTGCAGCTACTGATTCCAACGGCTACTACTTCATACTCAATGTACCACCTGGCGAGTATACGCTTGTCGTTTCTATGATGGGTTACCAACGTATGCGTGTAGAAGGCGTACGCGTATCGGCGGATTTCACTACGGTGCAAAATTTTGAACTCACCCCTACTGTGCTGGAGTTGGGTGAAATCGTTGTAGTCGCCGAACGTAAAGTCATACGACGTGACCTAACCTCCAGCCTATCTATTGTGAAATCTCGTGATATAGAAGTGATGCCGGTTGAAACATTTCGTGAACTACTCGACCTACAAGCAGGTGTTGTCAAAGGTCATATACGAGGTGGTCGTTACGGTGAGGTTGCCTACATGATAGATGGTATCTCAGTTACCGATCCTTACTCTGGTGATATAGCGGTTGAGGTGGACAACTCCGCTATACAGGAGCTACAAGTAGTGAGTGGTACATTCAACGCCGAATATGGGCAAGCAATGTCAGGCGTGGTAAACATAGTCACTAAGAAAGGTAGTGATGCGTTTTCTGGTAACTTCGTTGTATGGTTAGCTGATTACTACACTACTGATACTAAGTTTACGGGGTTGAATAAGTTCAACCCATTCCAAAACAAAAACGTGCGTCTCACGCTATCGGGACCGCTTTTTACCAAAAATCTAACGTTTTTCCTAACCTCACGTTACTACTACAATGATGGATGGCTATATGGTATACGTAAATTCTTACCCACGGGTGAGCCAGGCGATAACCGTATCGTACCCATGAACTACTATCGTAAGCTGTTCTTTCAGGGTAAGCTATTTTACCAGATTACCAAGGGTGTGAATCTCAGCTACACGTATCTTGGCAATCGCATCAACTACAAGGAATACGATCATTACTTCAAATACAACCCAGATGGCGACTGGAGGCGGTTCAAAACTGGATACAATCATCAGCTTACACTTACGCATACGATAAGCCCCAAAACCTTCTATACCCTTAATATTGCGCATTTCTATTCCAGCTATAAGCATTACGTGTATGAGGATCCGTATGATCCACGTTACGTACATCCTGACTCACTTACTGCACCCCCATACTCGTTTGCACATGCAGGTACTAAGATGCAGCATTTCTATCGATGGAGTAAAACCACCACGTTGAAGGTTGACCTTACCTCACAGGTGAGGCCATCACATGAAATGAAGACAGGGTTCGAACTGCAGCTATACGACCTGTTCATGCATGAGTTTGAGATCATCCCCAAAACTGTTGAAGGTGTCGAAGTTGTACCTTTCGAACCCTACGTACCTGACTTCACCGCACCTAACCATAACCGTTATCATAAACACCCATATTTAGCTTCATGCTATGTACAGGACAAAATAGAATTCAAAGACATGATAGTAAACGTAGGGGTGAGGTTCGACTACTTCGAACCCGATGGCGTAGTACTTCGTGACCCAGCGGACCCTAACATATTGGACCCATGGCGTCCCGAACATCAACAGATGACGCTCGAGGAACGTGAAAAGATCTGGTGGAAGAAAGCCACCCCCAAAAAGCAGATTAGCCCACGTTTAGGTATAGCTTACCCGATAACTGATAAGGGTGTTATACACTTCTCTTATGGGCACTTCTTACAGATACCGCAATTCGAATACCTCTACAGAAATCCTGAATTTGAGGTACCTAAAACCTCCGGTATAAGCACAATCTTAGGTAATGCAGACCTTGATGCCCAACGTACGGTAATGTACGAGATAGGCCTACAACAGGGGTTTCGTAACGATATGCGTATGGACATTACTCTATTCTATCGTGACATAAGAGGTTGGGTGGGTACCTCACCCGAGATTAATACCGTAATACCAGGTACCAAATACGTGAAGTATGTAAATAAGGACTATGCGAATGTACGTGGTATAACGTTTTCGTTCGACAAATATCGTATCAGTGGTAGCAAGTTCGGGTTCAGCTTGGCTTATACTTACCAAATAGCTGAAGGTACATCATCCAATCCCGAAGATGCATTCAACGACGCACGTGCAGGTAGGGAGCCACGTAAGGAGGTTGTTCCGTTGGATTGGGATCAACGTCATACACTTAACGTAACACTAATATTTGGGGGTACAAATTTTGAAACCAGCTTCATATTCAAGTATGGGTCAGGGTTACCATACACTCCAAGAGTGGTACAGGGTACGCGTGTAGGTCGCACTCTATACACGGGACTTAAAGAGAACTGTGAACGTCGCCCGCCGACGGTTGATGTCGATTTCCACTATACCTATAGGGTTAAGCTTGGACGCTTAGCAGTGGCATTGCTTGTCAAGATCTTCAATCTGTTCGACATACGTAACGAATATGGGGTATTCGAAGACACAGGTAGAGCTACCTATACGCTTGAACAACGTACGGCGGGTGGTGATGCTGATCCCAACTGGTTCATACGGCCGGATTTCTATTCCGAACCACGTCAAATACAGATAGGGTTATCAGTAGAATTTTAATCAGGGGGTGATATGAAAACCTACATAAGATTTATGCTTTCAGCGATGGTTCTGGTCACCACAGTGTGGGGTGCACAAAACCCATACGAAGGGCGTGGCTCCTACTACGAAAGGCGTAAGGGGGTACACTCTGGTAACCGCGTACGTACCACTTTCTTCAATTATGGGCTTATCGGACGTATATCACCTGCTGAGGATTACGGTGGTGAATGGCCTATTAACTCAGGTCACGAATACATAGGTGATGTCAGCATAATGGTAGGTGCAGAGGTACCCATCACCGTACGGGTTATCGATACCATCATCGGTAATGACACCCTTTACAGGGATAGCATTGTTTACATACATTCAGTCGAAGTAGCCGATGGTCCCCGTGGTAACAACGAATATTCGCCAGATGGTACCACATTTTGGGGTTGGGAACCCATCCCCGGATATGCCAACCCTGACACCGATCTTATCGCTATGAGCCACATACCGGAGTCGTGGCCCCCGTTTTGGCCCGATAGGATGGACCATCCCGATGACCCTGGCTGGCCCGGCGCCTGGAATGGTTACTTTGGTAAAAATGTCATGAATGCCGACCAAGAAAGTTATTACGTGATGGATGACAACAGCGATGAGGAGTTCCCATTCTATCCAGATTCGGCTGACTCCACCCGTAGGGGGCTCGGCTTACGTGTAGGGGTGAGGGGGTTCCAATGGTCACACCCGCTTGCACAGGATTGTATATTCTGGCATTTCGATATCACCAATGTTGGCACTTCTGTGTTACATAAGGTGGTTTTCGGTATGATCTGGGGTGGTATTGTCGGTGGTGACGGTGATTCGCACGACGATATGGCCGACTTTATACGTGAGGATCGTGTCGTATACTGTTATGATTACGATGGCATAGGTAACACTGGATGGACACCTGTAGGTTATGCAGGGTCAGCATTCCTTGAAACCCCCGGTGATCCATGGAATGGTATCGACGACGATAACGATGGCCAGTATGGGCCAGGGCCAACCCTACAGATACAGGATTTTCAACCTAAGGTCTACTCCGTGGGGGATGATATCGTGCTCATAGATTACAATACGTTTGAGAGAACAGTTACCACGATGCCAGATACTGGTGTGTTGATAAGGTTTCGCACCGATACTATACGGATAATGCCGGGTGATACAGTTGAGGAGGATCCACATAATAGGTTTGATGACAATCTTAATGGGTTGATCGACGAGAATATCAACCTACATCTGGGTTATAAATACATCAATTGGCTTACGGGTGAGGGGTTCGATAATCCACTCATTGACGAACGGCGTGACGACGGTATTGACAATGATGGGGATTGGGATCCGCTCACCGACGATGTAGGTGCTGATGGGCTACCAGGTACCGGTGACTATGGTGAAGGTGACGGCGTACCTACAGCAGGGGAGCCTGATTTCGATGCTACCGATAAAGACGAGTCCGACCAGATTGGGCTCACTTCGTTCTATTTCTTTCATCCATTCAATAAAGTCAAGCTACGTAACGACGAACAGCTGTGGGAATGTCTACAACCAGGTTATTTCAGTACGATCGAGCTACCTCCGGGTGGTGCCGATGGCGACTTCATATGGGGGTCGGGATATTTCTCGCTTAAGCCTGGCCAAACCGAACGTTTCTCTATTGCGCTACTGTTTGGCGAGAATCGTGAAGCTATCGTCCGTACCACACATATCGTACAGCAGATTTATAACTGGAACTATAGGTTTGCGAAAGCACCTGAATTACCCACTGTTAAAGCAGTAGCTGGCGATCGTAAGGTCATCCTATACTGGGACGATAGGGCTGAACACTCGTATGATCCGATGACCGGTTACGATTTCGAAGGATATAAGATTTACAAAGCTACGTGGCCAACTTGGGAGGATGCTGGTGAGATTACCGATGGTTTCGGTAACGTGATATTTAATGTACCTATTGCACAGTATGATCTTATCGATGCCGATAGTGGGTTCTTCCCCATTGCGATTAATGGTGTACAATTTTATCTTG
>Ga0190363_1001743_pt1 | contig 12793 bp, 18 predicted proteins | sample 48721867_MG_FD_161272 | JGI IMG/M metagenome (GOLD analysis project Ga0190363, IMG submission 161272) | Hydrothermal vent microbial mat bacterial communities from Southern Trench, Guaymas Basin, Mexico - 4872-18-6-7_MG | ecosystem: Environmental > Aquatic > Marine > Hydrothermal vents >...
GTGTGTGATGCACAGATTCAGCAGGTTATAAGAACAACCGAAATTGAAACGTTCCTTCGTGATATAAAATTTAAAGGAAGAGGCGGAACATCACATATCCCTGTTTTTGAATATATAGACAGAAATATAAAACACCCGGATGTTGTTATATGCATCACTGATGGCTATTCAGAATATCCGACAAAAAAGCCCAGATACCCCGTTATATGGCTCCTTACTGAAAACCACAGAGAACCTCCATGGGGGCAGAAAGTTATAATCAAGGAGAAGGATAGATACAGAGAGTAGGTTGAGGAGAGGAAATCATGAGGTGGTTTGTCATATTGAGGGAAGGGAATTCGCTTTATAAAATTGAGCTTGACGAGAATTTCGTCTCCCTGAAAGAGGCAGAAAAATACGTTGAAAACCTTATTAAAAAAGAAACAGAAAAACCCGTAAAACTACTTGGCATTTACTCAACACCTGTTACTATTGATGAAGAAAAAAATTTTCAGAGGAGGTGAGACATGACAAAAGAGGAACTCGTTTCCGAAATTGCAAAAAGAGCAGGCTTGCGTAAAACCGATGCAAAAAAGGCTCTTGATGCAATGATGGAGGCTGTTGAGGCAGAGCTGAAAAAAGGAGGAGAGGTAAAACTCGTAGGGTTTGGAACCTGGAAGGTAATCAAAAGAGCTGAGAAGAAAGGAGTAAATCCCCGCACACGTGAGAAAATAACCATTCCTGCAAAGAAGGTTGTAAAGTTTGTCCCCGGAAAAAAGCTTGCACTCTCCTGATAGAAAGTCACAACCCCTGCCCCTGAGGTCCTGAGTTTCACAACCCTCTGCCTCAGGGGCTTCTTTCATATTCAGTCCTGAATGAAAAATTTTTATCTTCACGGTAAAGAAAATGCATTTTGTTTGCCCTAAGTCCTAATTTTTGCCTTTGGGCTATCTTAAACGGAGTTTGTAAGAACCAGTGTTCTGAAAAGAGGAAAGATATGTACTGCAGTATACCGGTTTCCAGGCTTTCATTTCATAAACTAACCACTCAGGAAGCCCGTGTTCTTGTAGACCTCATAATGTCAAATAGAATTCCGGAAGACCCTCCTGAAGATATAAAATCATTCCTGACAGAGATGAAAATTTATGCCACCATCAAAGGAGAGGAAAAGGCGGTAAGTAAGATTCTAAGAAAACTGAATGGATACGGAAAAAATAAAAAACATCCGGTATTTCTCAGAACCCGCATCCTGCGGTATTTTTATGGGGCAATGCAGGAGAAAAAAGAAAAATCTTCCACATCTGAAAAAGCAATATACCTTCCACCGGGAGTGAAAGTACATATATTTGCATACAGAAAACCCTTTTTCAACTTCAATGAAAACATTCCCGTAAGAAAAGTAAGGGTTAACTACAAAACAGAAGCAGTATATCTTGAAACCGTCGGGCAGGGATCCTATTCCTATTACTCACGCAGAGAACATCAAACTCAAAACGTGGAAGGCAGTATTCTTACCGTTCAATTTGAAAAACTCATCGGAATATTCCTTAAGTACCACATTGTCAATTATCACAGGCATTACTCCTACAACGTTCGCTCAGGAAGTGATTACACAAGAATTTACGGAGTTTTCATTACACTTATGGATTTCAAAAATACCGGAGACAGGAAAAGTGCAAGATACGTGGTATTCAGGTTCAAAAGAAACACCATGGACAGCGAACTTGAAAGGAGTGAAACCCTTGAAGACATACTGAGTCTCCTCGGTAAGGACCGCAAAGTCGTCAAAAACTTTCTGAAACGTGCAGGACACAACCTGAAAGACAGACCGTTTGCAAAGGAATCAAAGGTAATACCTTACGTATGAAATGACTTTCAGAAATTATCACTCCACCCGGTCTAAAAAGTAAAAAAACCTTACAGGAGAATTCACCATGCTATCCATAAAACTGCCAGAAATTGCAGTAAGAACGAGTGGAAAGCCGGTTGACGTTTACATCCTTGAGGGAGAAACCGTTTTCGGAGACAGATGCAGCGGGAAAATGCTTCTTCTCAGCAGCTACCCGAAATTGGGGGTTTTTGCATGTTTTGATAAAGATATTTTGCATCCTGAAAAGGTGATTAAGTTTCTCCAGAAAAGCGGCATTCCCTACCAGTCTGAACTTCCCGAAACAAAACTACTTGATGAAATTGAATACAGATACAGGGATTCCTTCAGATGGAGATACCTGTATCCAAGAGATTTTATCTCCTACCTGATTGCCTTTCTCATTCTGCTTGACCATGCGGTTGTGGACAGAGATACAAAGGAAGAAATAAAAACAGCCCTGAAACGTGTAGACTCAAGCGAAAGGGTAGAAAAACTCAGGCTGAACTTTGATATTAAAAAAGCAATACTCAGTAAAAAACAGATTAATCTGCTATATTTCCAGTTCCTGATATCACTTTATGAATACATCACTGAAGGCGAAACCTTCTTCCACGAACTCTTTACAGAAGAGGGAATCAGAAATCTGATAGACCGCCTTGCCTTTCCCGCATTTAAAAACTGCAAATCCGAAACACTGTTAAATTCAGGTTGGATTTATCTTTTCTGCAGAGCTGCAGAGGACGAAAATACCTTTTACGAAAAATTTTTCAAACCCTTTGAAAGGATAGTAATCGACACCAACTGTTTCTTTACTCCCACAGTCTCATGGACCACAGCTCACTGCGAAAAAGCCATAATAAAAGCATTCTGTGAAAAGAAGGAAATAATTCCCATTCATTCCATCCATGATTGTTATTTTCTCAAAAGAACCAGAATTTTTGATAGAGGAAAAGCATGCATATTTACAGGCCTGCTTTTGAGCCATGCTCTTCACATACATGAAACACTTTCATCCCAAAACAGATTCTCCAGAATCACAGGCGGAATTGAAATAGAATCCATCTCTCCCGAAATGCTTGACTGCCTGCTGAAAAACTTTTCATCATGCCTCCTTAAACGACTCCCCGATTCTTCCTATATCTTTTTCCTCTTTCTCCTCATTTCAAAACATTATCTACCACTACAGGTGGTGAAAGACGAGAAACTTCGCAGAATCCTCATGAAACACATGTGCGGGCTTCTTTCAGAAATTCCACCCGATCTTCTCAAAAAACAGAAGTTCAGAAAATATGACCCCCTCTGGAGGTGGCTGCTTACCCTGTTTGTCAACAGCGGTGCGGATGCAGAGGATATGGAATTCATAGCAGACAACTGCATGATGATTGAAAACTTTCCCATAAGTGTTTTTCTCTTTTATTCCTCAATCAGAAAACTACCGCTCTACGAGAAAATACTTTCAAAAACAGCCTCCTCAGCAAGGGAACTCTCCCACTATATGTTTTTCCATAATATCATCGCCTCTGAACCCTTCATACCGAAAAATTACAGAGCAGAATACGATAAAATCACTGAAGAGGTGTTCAGAAAAGTATCACCCACCTCACTGAAAAACCTTCTCAAAAAGGGATATGTGCCTCCCGGTGTTGAAGAAAAAGTGAAACTTCTTGCAGCACTCTCAAAAGAAAACTTCGCATACTATAAACAGTATGCAATGCTCAAAAAAGCAGGCCTCACGCACGGAAATCTTGCAACACTTCTTGACCACTTCCTTTCCAGAGACGATGCACTCTACTCTCTATACAGACTTCTCAAATTTACAGGAAAAGTTGCCAGAATAACAGATGAAAAGGAATTTGATATTTTTGCCAGAATGGTTGACTTCTTTGCCGCTTCGGATTTCCTGGGGCATTTTTACATTTCGGATAAAAAGAAGGACATTCCGTCCTTCCTTGAAGACATAAATCTGGAAACTGCCCTTTCTCTTGTGGAAAAACTCAAAAAGATTAAAGAAAAGTAAAGGTCTATTCTCAACAAATCACTTTAAAAAAGAGGGAATCAGTGTCTGAAGAAGTAAAGGAAAAAGCAAAAAACGTGGTTGAAGTACTTGTAAAAACCTACTTCACGGAAGGTTACACAGGATTGAAAAGAACGGTTCAGCAGGAAAATGTTTTCAAAAAGTTTTACAGAGAAGTGTTCCTAAAACTTAAGGAGAAAGAAAACGCAGCAAAAAAGGCAGGTGTGGTGTTTCATCCATCCGCCTCCCACACGTGTGAAACGATTTTCAAACAGATACTCTATAACATAAAACACTTTTCCCACCTGATGCGGAACTCAGCCATCGTAAACTCACTTTACAACACACTTGCCCTTGCCGTATCCTGTGTTCCTGAATACGAAGAAGCAATGCCTGTTTCTCCCGGCACGGATCCTTTTTTTCTGATGTCCTCCATAGGACTGAGAGAAACGGATGGTGAGGAATTTGAAGAAGAACTCGATTCTCTCCTCTCAGACATCACGCAGTTTCATCAGAAAAGAGGATTCCGTACATATTATGTATCCTATGCGGGAGCAGTAATACAGTTCATGGAGGAATATGCAAAGGCCGCAACCTTTTCCGTTAATAAAGACATGTTCTCCCAGCTCCTGAAGAGAATGGAAAAAACAGACACCGGTTTTCTTCCTTTTCTGCTCTTTAGAAGCGACGTCCCCCTTTCCGAAGACAGCAGAGAAAGGGAGAAGGAAATAAAAGAACTTACAGCCTTTTTCCACAATCTCATTTTCCTTGCAGTGGCAATATCCCTTCTTTCTGAAAAAACGGTTTCTGAAATGGAAGATAAATATGCACCCTTTCTTCAGAAATTCATCAGGAAAATAAGCGGAAAAGAATTTGTTTTTGAAAAAAACGTTCTTTACCCTGAATCTCCCATCATCCCTCTGTTTTTTACGGTCCTTTTCGGCTCGTTTCCGGGGAGTATAAGAAGGCTTGATGGAGAAATCCTTGAACTGGTAAAAACACCCTTCGGAAAATCCCTTCTCAGCTTTACAGCAAGATTCTATCCCTCCCTGCTGAATGAAAAAACTCTTGCCTCCCTCGTTCAGAACATTGAAGATAACGGAAAAAACATCAGAACGTATCTTCCCGTGTCTCTGATGAAAAAAATACCGAGAAATGTCCTTTCCAGTGCAAAAAATAAAGCAAGGGTGCTGAGAAGTCTCATCCATAACAGAAGTCCTGTGAAAAAACTACCTCTTGACGGAGACATCACGGACGTTCTTCTTGAGCTTACACCAAAAAGCATTGTATCATTCGTTGACTTCGCCCTCTACAGTATTTCCGATCTTTCAAATATTAGCTTTGATTCTGAGAGGATTGAAAAAATTGTAAATCTCCACGTAGTTTCCACCGGAGACGTTTCAGCAAAGCACAGATTTGAACTTCTCAAAAACCTCGCTGGAAAAAGCGAAGATGCAATCATACTAACCATTCTCCGGAAAACAGATGAAGTCATCAGAAAGAAGATTAAGGAAGTCAATTCCAGAAGACAGCTGAAAGAAATAATCAAAAAGGTTCAATCCGTGGTGGGAAGTTATAATTCTTTCTTCAGGTATCTCTACTGGATGTCTTCATGTGAAGAAATTCGCCTGCCGGAAAAAGATGAAGTCCTTAAAGGAATGATTGATCTTCAAAAAAGGACACTCCTGATTGACATCTATCTTGACATACGAGAGAGGCTACAGGAAAACCTTTAAAAAAGGAGGAAGAGAAAGCAATATTTTCGTTGCCCAATGAAGTAACAGAAGCAGTTACAAAAATAACCGAAACACTCCTTCCCGTTTACTTTAACAGAGGTTACACCGGACTTAAAAAAAGAGATACAGAAAAATGATGGAATATTGGATTTCTTAAAAGTCTCATCAGAAAAAATGAAACCGAAATAAGAATCACAATTTTGCAGAAAATAGACGGAGTCCTCAGAAAAGGTATTGCAGAGGCGGTGTCAGAAGAACAACCTGAGGAAATAATACAGAAAGTATGTTCCTGGACAGAAAGCAGTTTCAAAGCTATCTTTACAATTCTTTACCTTCTTTCCTTTTGTAAGAATTTCCATACTGCTGGATTTCTCAGCATGATAGAAAAGGAACTATGATAAGACCTACAAGGGAGGAAATGGTTGACTTTATCTTAACGTTCAAAAAGTTGTGAAGCAAAAAAAACTCCGTTCGGGTCTAAATAAATCAGAACTCTGAAAAATAAGATTCTTAAAGTAATCAAAAATGCCTTTAACTATACGATTCGGAAAGGATAGAATCACCAGCTGGTGGGTGCCATTTGAAAGGGCACTCTCCATCGTTAAATTGACAACAGGGAAAACGTGGGACAGAAAGAACAAAGTCTGGAACGTTCCCTTAAGCAGGGAAAATTACGAAAAAATAAAACCACTTCTCACACTTGATAGAATCAGAGCTTATGAAAAGTTTTTCAACAGAACCCTTTCTGAAATTAGAAACAGCTTTCCCTTTCTGCGTCCCTATCAGGTTGAAGGTGTTCATGCAGCTCTGCAGGGAAAAAGACTCGTCGCACTTCCTCTTGGTTCAGGAAAAACCATCGTTGCCCTTTCATGTCTCAAACTTGTTAATGCAAAAAAATCACTCATTGTTGCCCCAGCATCCCTTCTTTATCAGTGGAAGGGCGAAACAAAAAAACATTTCAATCAGGATGTCACTGTTCTTGAAGGCGACAGAAAAGAACGCTACAGAATTATTTCAGAACTGAAAAATACACCCTCCTACCTTCTTGCTCTCAACTACGAAAAAACAATTCTTGAAGACGTTAAGTCCTTTCTTCTTTCAACTCACTTTGACCTTGTTATTCTTGATGAAGCACATAAAATAAAAAATCCGTTAACAAAAACACACAGAACACTGAAGAAAGTTAACTCAACCTTCGTGATTCTCCTTACAGCAACACCGCTTGTTAACTCACCGCTTGATATATTCAACCTTGTTAACTTCATTTACCCCGGATTCTTTGACTACCACGAATTCTGTGAAAGGTATATTGAATGGAAGGGGGTGGAGATAAGAAAGAAAGATGGAACCACAAAAACAATAAAAGTTCCGGCAGGAGCAAAAAACCTTCAGGAACTACACGCAAGACTGAAACCTGTGGTCTTTTTCAAAACAAAGGATGAAATTCTCAAAGATCTTCCTCCAAAAACCGAACAGGTCTACTGGGTTAAACCCACAAAAACACAGGTTGAACTCTTCAGGTATTACTATGCTCTCCCGCTTCAGAAAAAAACTGAAGATAAGGGAGTATTTCTTGCCTGTGCAAATCTAATGAAACAGATTGCCGACTCAACAGAACTCCTTCTCACGTCGGATTCTCCCTACAGAGTGAATCCTTCACGAATTGAACACCCGAAAATCGACCTCCTCAGGGAAGAAATACTTCCATTCGTTGAGGGAAAAACTATCATATTCACGGAATACAGAAGAATGGCTCAGATACTGCAGAGAGAACTCAAAGAGTATAAACCCTTCCTTCTAACAGGAAAAGCAGGAAGCGGTGAAAAAATTGATGCCATACTTGATGAATTTGAAAAATCGGATTCAAAAATTCTCATATCAACGGATGTGATAAGCTCCGGGAAAAACCTTCAGTTCGTGGACATGCTCATTCACTATGATCTTCCCTGGAGCCCTGCTACAGCTTTTCAACGTGAGGGAAGAATACACAGAATAGGACAGAAAAATCCCGTCACCATAATCAAACTGATCACCCTTCACTCAATCGAGAAAAAAATATTTGACGTTCTTTACAGCAAAACAGAACAGTTCAAAACAGCCCTTGCAGGTGGAAAAAACATAGATACAAAAAGGGTGATTGAAATTGTATGGAGAAAAAAATTAAAGAAAAAAAAAGCTGATAAAAAAATTTTTTTAAATTTCTGCCAGAAACATTTTATACCTGATTTTTTTCTCAATGTAACTTTGTAATAAATCAAAAATGCTATTCAAGTTTGTTACGGCATAGAAAATGAGAATATTTTAAAAAGAAAAATAGAAGACTAAGGAAGCCTATAAATATTTTAATTCAAAAGAAAGATATATTATAACTTTTGACCAAAAAGAAAAACTGAATGTAAAAGAGAATTTTAAAGTTTATATAATTCTGCTTATGAATTTATTCTAAAATTTTTAAATTAATACCTTGTACCTTGAACAAAAAGATCTATAAAAATGGATTAACTATTTCTATACTATCTATTTTCATTCCATGAGAAAGATCTTCTGTAAAAAGTATTTTACAATTTGCTTTCCGAGCTGCTGTTACTATTAATGCATCCCAAAAAGAAATTTTATATCTTCTTTTTATACCTATACCTTCAAGAATCAAAGATGGATCAAGAACCACTACTTCAAGTTTACTGTAATTCCGAATCACTTCTTCAGCTATTTCTTCTTTTAAAGGAGGTTTGAGTTTCTTAGTCAAAACCACATAAAGTTCTTTGAGTACCTGTGTAGAAATTATCATCTGACCTGAAGGTCTCCATTTGTTAATAAGTTCTACTGCAACAGCTCACTTCTTAGAATTACTCTCATCAAATTCATAAGCTAAAATATTAGTATCAAAAAAAGCTTTATACATTATAAAGATCTTCTCTTTCCCATCTTTCTATAATACCTCTATTTTTTTTAGCTATAGCTGCAATTTTTCTATGAACTTCTTTATACTTTTCTTCTTCCCCTAAAAATTTTTCAATCTGTTCTCTAACCAAAGCCGAGACACTTTTACCCTGCAAACCTGCTATTCTTTTAAGTTTTTTCCAGGTTTCTTCTGATATCCCCACTGTTAATATCTTTATAGCCATACTTAACTCTCCTTATTTAATTTTTTAATAAATTTTTAATAATTTATTAAACATTAAAACACAATTTTTTATTGTCAAATATTTTTTATTAGGTATGTGTAATAATATCATCTCTTTTTTCATAATTACTTTTCATTCGGGGTAAAATTATCAATACAAAAAGATAGCCATAAAGAAAAAAAACAAATTTATTATTAACTTGAAATTGAAAAAACCATTACAAAAGATGTTATAGAAGTTATTATTCTTACCTGTATATTATTTGTTAATTAAGGAAAAATAAAAGGCAGGAAAGATGGAAAGGATAACAATAACAATAAAACCTGTTTTATTAGGAGAAATAAAAAAATTGTTGAACATGAGAAAAAGTGTTAGCAAAATAATAAATGAATGGCTTGAAGAGGTACTTTTTGAGAGAAAAAAAGAGGAGGTATGAAAGTTTTGGAAGTGATAGAGAGAAGCAGTTTTAATGAAGTGAGTGAAAAGGTAATAAACGGAAATTATTGCAGGTTTTATGAGTTTGTGAAAAAAAGTTATACTGTGGATGAATAAAGAAGTTGGGGAAAAAGAGAAAAATATTATCTCAATGAATGCTGTATGAGTTTCCAGATAGTAAGCATTCCTTTCACTGTTTAATAAATTTTAACAAAACTTTGAATAGACTCAGTCTCTAACTGAAGACACAGACCTCTCCAATCTTCAATATAAGAAAAAAAGAAAAAGGTATAGCTATGGTGAAAAAATGCTGGTTGAGATGCCGAAAGATAGGGGAAGGATTTTTTTCTCCTCAGAAATAGCCATTTCGGGGGCAACAATAGAAGGAAAAGCTTTACTCTCTTTGTAGATAAATCCCTCATAAAACAGCTGGAAGGAAATGAAGTGGGACTGGAAGTAACCCTCCCCAGTTCTCAGGAAGATGAAGCAGTGATTGTTTTACTGAATTTTCCCTTTGAAATGAACCGTATAATCAGGGTGAAAAGCAGTGAGCTTTTATCCCTGCAGAATGGTTCTGAGCAGAAATCAGAAGAACTATAAAAAAAGGTTTGATAAAAAAGATACCATCACTGTAGATTCGAGACCAAGTGAACCTATTTTCATTTCTGTGAAGAAAGTAGAATTTGTTGCCTATTTTTTATGTACTCAGCATAAGATTTTGCAGTGCCCAACCAGATATACTCCGGGTTCAGCATGTAGACAGGTCTGTTTTTCTTAAGCTGTATGATGTATCCTTTTTCTTTCAGCAGTTTCAGATATTTATGCACCGTTCTTCTTTTTACTCTCAACTCTCTCATCACTTCTTCAACAAACACGAAGATTTCAGCAGGCCTGTTAAACATTCTGTACTCCAGAGCCCTGTCTATAAACCACATTAACAGCTTTACCGCTCCATTGAGATAGTCCAGATCCTTCAACGTGGCCTCTGTAAGAGCCTTGCGGATTTTAATGAAGTCTCTATCCTTCGTTTTCGGTTCTACAATTAAAAACCTTCGAATTTCTCCTGTCTCAGGATCCACAAAGTCTTTAACCTGCAATGGTCTGGCCATTTTTCATCCCCTTTTTTATCTTTTTTAACTTTCAGTGCGTTTTCTATGCACAAAGTGTGCACGAAATATGCATAAGTTGTGCATAAATATGCACAAGTTGTGCATATTTATGCACTAAAAATTCAGAATTCATCGGACTCAGGAGTATTTTCTATCTACTCTTCTTATATACCACGCTGGTTTTTCTGACACCCGATGTTCAACCCTTTAAAGTAAATCACGGAACAAAAATACTTCAGATAAAAAACCGTATTTCAAAATAGAAAATTTTTAATCCTTTTTCGGCAGGTAGAAAAACGTGAGTTAAGTTTCTATTTTGAAAATTTCCTTTCAAAAAATTTTTAAAAAAGAACTTTCGTCTAAGATGATTCTTGATAAGACGGCTCCAACCTCTCCACGTAAAGCTTTTCCGTAAGTCCCAAAGACTCCATGAGAGAATAAAGCTCCCGACTTCCAACCCTGACTTTCAGGTTAACTCCATCCATCAGGGTGAGTTTCAGAAGAAACGTCACAACAGACGAACTTATAAACAAAGTATCACTGAAAGTTATAATTACCTCCCTCTTCCCCCCTTCACAACATCTCTCACACATTCCTTTATGAGACGATAATCACCCACACCACCCACATCTCCGGAGATGATCACCTCAGAACCCTTTACGTACAGAGAAACACCTGTTTCAGGGTGCCTGCATTCTGCCACGAATCTTCCCCGGCCTCTCTGAAACGATTCTTATTCTAATACCATCCTTCAGTCTGCAAAATTCCCTTTTATCAGAGCTTTTCAGAAAACACATGATGGATTGAAAAACAAGCTCTTTGATATCCCCGCTTGAATTGCAAAGCCATCCCCATATTTCCTCCTCAAGCCTCTCCTCATCACATCTGCAGAAGAATCTCTTGCGAACCTTGCCGTAAAAATCAATCTCAACCGCGAAAACTTTTTCCGCAGTGTTCATTTTCTTCTCTCTCAAGCAATTTTTTAATTTCTTAAAAAAACAGTCTGAGAGGGAAAAAAATGGAAAATCTACCTGATGGCTTCCTGCCACTTTCCTACTTTATTGCCAAAAATACAAATCATGTCTTTCTCTTTTACATGCTTCCCGGAGACCTTCAGCAGCAGAACCTCAGACTCAGGGCAGACATACACTTCGTAAAAAGAGAAAAGGAGATGTTCCTCGTGTTCCAGGAAGAAAACAAAAAATTTAACCTTCTTGTTCCCATAAAAGTGATTGAAGACATTTTTCAGAACGAAAAAACCTCCCATCCGGAATACCTCTTCTGGATTGTAACCGGATACATACATGAAACCGAAATTCTTCCCGCAACCTATACACAGTTTTCGGTAAAAACCCTTGATCTTGCAAGACTGACAGGATATATAACAGCACTTGAAAACATAAAATTTCAATAAATAAAAAAAATTCCTCAGGTCTATCTGGACAAAAAACAGAGAAAAGGAGGTAAGAATTATGTATAACAAGGTGATTCTCACCGGAAGAATAGGAAATGATGTTGAACTCACTTATACATCAAATGGAAGACCCTACATCACAATCTCACTTGCCACAAATCGTCCCTATAAGGATAGAGATGGAAACTGGCAGAGAGCAACAGACTGGCACCGTGTGAGAATTTTTGGCAAAAGAGCTGAAGCCCTTTCAAAAATTCTCCGTAAGGGAGATCTCATCGTGATAGAAGGAAGACTTACCTATTACACGGTCACAGACCCTGATGGAAGAAAAAGAAAATTTGCCTACGTCGCAGCATCCGATGTGAGAATCCTCACAAATGGAAAAAGTCCTGAGGTAAAAATTTCCGCAGATGAAAAAAGCGATTATGTTGAACCCGAAATGGATGGAATGACTATTGACGAGGAAATGGAAATAAACGAAGATGATCTTCCATTTTAAATCCTGAACCCCCCTTCACTCCCTCCTCCCTCCTTTCAGGCTTCCTCCCTGAGGGAGGAAGCTATTTTTTTGTTAAAACAAAGTTTGAAATAATCAGAGAAATAGATAGAAAAAACTTCGGGCAGAAAGAAGAAAAAGACTTGAAAAAATAACAGATTTAAAAACCAGGAGGTGAAATGATGAAGGATTTCATCACCATAAAGGTTGAACTTCCGGTTAAATACGGCAACCATCTCAAACAGCTTGAAAGATGGTATGGAAAAGAAACCGTAAGAAAAGTCCTTGCTGAGGTGCTCGCAAGAGATATTATAGACCACTATTCAGGAATTCTGGAAGATAAAATACGTCTTGATGAAACCCTTCTTGAACTTGTGGGAAACTTTGCCGCTGAAGAGTACGAAAAGAAAAAATTCCAGAAAGTTGCCGCTTTCAGAAAAACCGGTTAAAATAAAAAAATATGAGATATAAAAACCTTTCTTCTTTACTTCTTGCCCTTATTTTTCTCTATGCTTCAACCTGGTCCATTGCTCAAAATATATGGAAAGTCGTGATGGTAACTGATGGAGATACTGTCTGGGTTAAAAGGGAAGGAGAAAGAAAGATAAAAATCAG
>Ga0190363_1001744_pt1 | contig 12790 bp, 9 predicted proteins | sample 48721867_MG_FD_161272 | JGI IMG/M metagenome (GOLD analysis project Ga0190363, IMG submission 161272) | Hydrothermal vent microbial mat bacterial communities from Southern Trench, Guaymas Basin, Mexico - 4872-18-6-7_MG | ecosystem: Environmental > Aquatic > Marine > Hydrothermal vents > Microbial...
GCCGTTGATCCCTGAAAAACCTAGATAGTCCATGAGGGCTGACAAGTATATGCATTCGCCGGGATCAAAGACTCCTAAGTTTGGTCCAAGATAAGCCTCCATCTCATAATCAGGATTATCTGTGAAGGTTCCTTTATATGGGCCCGTCTTAATAACTGCGAGTTTCATGCAGCTTCCAGCACAGTTAAAATCGCTCCAATATCTCTTCACCCAATATTTGAAGTCAAATTTCGGTCCGCCGAATCTTCTCTCATCATGCCATTCATCTTGCCAGTTTCTAACAGGCTCTGAGCTGCTGCCTGCACCTACCGAGTAGCCGCCATATCCAGTTCCCCACATGCTTGGAAACGTTCTGTCCCTACGACAGTATCTTCTGTCGACTTCCCGCCAAAGCATCTTTACGGTTGATGGATTTGCTACATCTGGAAGGGGCTTTCGTCCTTTAGCAACTATAGCCTTTAGGTTCTTGGAGCCCATCACCGCTCCATAGCCGCCGTATCCCGCAGCATGGCTGATCTTCTGTAGCACAGCGGCTGTTCGTACTCGGCTTTCACCTGCTGGTCCACAGTATATGATTCCTGGCTGTTTGATTTTACCTGCATTTGGCGATTTCTCCTCCAGATAATTCCTGACTTCTTTAGTGAGGATTCTAACGGTATCTATTGCTTCCTTACCCCAAATGTGCTTTGCATCTCTGATCTCTGCATGGTCATCAGTAATTAGGATATAAACTGGCTTCTCGGCTTTTCCGGAAACTATAACTCCATCATATCCAGCGCACTTAAGCTCGACTGGAAATTCTCCGCTTAGAGTTGACCCTATTATTCCATTGCATTGAGGCGACTTACCGGAGATGCAGATACGTGTCCCCGGATAAATAGCCGTCAACGGACCCGTTAAGGCTAAGAAAAGATTCTCAGGGCCCAGAGGATCAATAGATTCCCATCTTTCTCCAAATCTATCCCATAATATTTTAGCTGCTAAACCTCTGCCTCCGACGAAGTTCCTTAATATCTCCTCGTCGAAGGTGAGATCCTTGATCTCTTCTGACGAGAGATCTACTTCAAGAAATTTTCCCGCATACCCACGCGGCATTATATCACCTCCTCAGCTTTTTCTCCAAGCAGATTTACAGCTACATCTTTAGTGAACTCTTCAGGGGTCTGAGCGAAAAGTCTACGGTTCACATCTCTCTTTGCCGCCTCTTTATTCTGTCTGATCAGCACCAGCGCATCGAATCTTGCTTCTTGACAAACCTTTACGCATTCAGGGTCTCCGCCGCATAGGTCGCAGATAACAGCCTTATTGTCCTCTGGATGGAGGAACGGAATGTTCCCTGGGCAAGCTTTTATACATTCTCCGCAGCCCGTGCATTTTTCTTTGTCGACTAAAACCGCTAAGGTATCATCGTCTACTGAGAGAGCTTCAACGGGGCATGCTGGGACACATGGGTAATCGTTGCATTGAGCGCATAGGTGTGGAATCTCCACGCCTGGAACAAGCATGAAGACCCTGATCCGAGAGGCCTCAGGCCAAATCCTCCCCTCATGATGCAAGGAACAGACAATCTCGCATCTTCTGCATCCACTGCATTTTAGGAAATCTCTCGCTATCCAAACAACCTCATTCTTCTTCATGGCGCATTCGTAGATATTGTATAGTTATTACTGTTTGATAAAAGATTAACCGAAAGATTTCTGATCTATTTGAAGATACATGGTAAAGCAGAATTTTAATGAAAGGTGGACACGTTAACTCTTTTAAGCTCCGCTAATTATTGTTTCTTTCTCTCTAGTCCAGTCCATAACGATCTTATGGACTAGATCTACAGTTCTTTCTATTACGCTTTCTGGCAGTCCTGGAACGGCAGGCTCCGAGATCAGCCTCACACGATAGTAATCCTCATCAGGACTCTTTATCAAAACTAATGAATTCTTCGTTCTTCGTTCCTGTCCAGAGACTGAGATGACATATTCAAAATTGATTCTCCTTACCAATTCGCCCTTCACGTTTTCTATCTCGGGAGTCTCCTCTATTTTCTCAATTCTTTCAATGAAGCCTGACTTAAGATCGCCTAGACGATCCAGACAGAAACTTATGAAGAATAGAATCTCATTAAACGCTACTTTAACTGGCATACTTAACTCTCTGGCTTGGTAAACTTTGAAGATCTCTTCTTCACGAGCCTTTGTCTCTTCTTCGGAACGTTTAATTCTCTTGATTTTTGACGGCGTATATGTGCTAACTGCTAGTGCTGCTGGCCTAAGAGAGGAAAGGACCGAAGCCGTCAGAGCTAATGCAAATCCGATGGCGCTCCACCACCATTCAAGTTTCTCCCTAACCATAAGATTCTGACCTAACAGATTCATTATTCTATAGAATCCTAAACCGACTACATAGCCTAAACTGCCGCCAACCATGCCGAGAATTATCGCTTCTGCAACGAATATAAGCCCTATATGTGTCGGGTTAAGCCCTATCATAGAGAGCGTTCTAATCTCCCTTCTTCTTTCATAGATGCTATTCAGCATCACTGTTCCCACATTAAGGCCTACCATAACTAATGGGATTAAAAGCTCAAGTGCTCCTTTCATCTCAAGATAAGAGCCTATATGATAATAGATTATTCGTCTATTTTGGGAAATGAAAACGTCATAGTTGAAGATAAATATTAAGTCTTGAACCATCGAGTTTATATCTACATTCTCTTTAGGCTGAAAGACAAGTTCAGAAAGCACTAGAATCTGAGGAGGACGTTCCGGAGATTGTGAATTTACAAGTTCTTGAAGATTCGCAGCGTCATTTAGAGTCATCACGACGACTTCTGTACTATTACATATTCTAACAGATCCGTCTTTAAGTATTCTAGCAGGACCAAAAGGAGTTCCATCCATATCTTTAAGGTTCATATACTTATTATCGTTGATAAGTCCCTTTACTGTGAAGCTTGTTGAGACGTGAGTGCCTAACACCTCTAGTATCAGTTCATCTCCGATTTTAGCTTTAAGAGACCCTGCTACGCTTCGGCTTATTAAGATCTCTCCTTGACTTGATTCTTTGAGAGATCCTCCTTCCACTAAATCTTTGAGATTAGTATAGTACGATTCATTTACCGGATCAATTCCTAAGATTCCATATATGAGCCATGCTCTTCCTTCCTTAGGATTTATAAGTCGGACGATTGGGGTGGAGCTTGGTAGATTCTTTAATCTAGGAGCAACTTTTTCTATTCCTATCCTTTTTGAGAGGGTCTCTATCAATTTTGAGATGGCTTCTTGACTGCTTGTCCCTAGTGGTGAGAAAAGAAGCGATGTTCTATTCATCATCCGTTTCACTATAACTCCGTCTGAAGGTGCATTTTTACCAACCTCCTCGGATACTATGCCGAAAACTGTTCCGAAGGATGTGAGAGAAGTGAATGCGAGGATTAAAATCGTTATCGATAGAATCGTGAAGAAACCCCGTATCTTTCTTCGTTTTATCTGCCGTTTACCCATGGAAAATATTATTGTAAAAGCGCTTCTCCATAGGACTTTTCCCTCAACTGATCTCTCTTTCCAAACTCGTGGAATCCCGAAGACTAGCAGTGAGACTCCTCCAAATGATATAGCTGCAGAGCCCAAGAAGACCTTTATGTTTTCATCTATTATAATGTGCGCGCCGGGATGAGAGAAGTATAAGATAACAGAGTAAATTGTAAATATGGCTATACTGCATAAGATCTTTCTCTTTTCCTTCTCAAATAAAAAGAAAGCCAACGTTACACTGAAGGCAGCCATGACGGCGGGGAGATAAACAGCATTTGTCATGCCTATAAGCCTTTTATTCTCAAGCGCTGTTAAGATGAAATTTAATGTACCATAGGCTTCTCGAAGCTTTGTCCAGACATCGAGATAATCTTCCGGCTTCTTGACATTCGACAAGAGAACCTTAGACTCCATAATCTTTTTGTAGGTGCTCCTTAACAGCTGTCTTTCGTCAAACACAACGAAGCCTACATCCTGTGCTTTGTCGAGCTTATTTGAAACCTCAACGAATAGCTTAGACCTCAAAAATTCGATACCTGCATTTAGACTGTTTTGCGATAATGAGCATGAATAGATTCCTCCTTGAGGAAGCAAAAAAGGCGATGATCCATTATAGATTATAAATTTTTCATTATCAACTGGATTTCTAACATCTCCGGTGAAGAACCAAACCGTGGTTTCGAGAATCACAGGTATATTTGCTGGTATGATCACTAAGTTTCTGCTTAAGCGTAGCCACCAAACATCCGAGGAATCTCCATAATCATCAATGTAAGAGGCGTTAATCTTCTCTTTTGGTATTACTTTAATTGTTGTACGAAGAGTTTCGGGGTTTGGTGATTGAACAATATAAGGAGGATCTAAGATTTCGATTATCGCGCCGGGAATTAAAGAAAAAGAGATGTTCTTCTCTCTAAACTCGATATACACATTTTTTCTAAGCGCTGGTACATAGCTTATTTCCGCCGGCTTCTTCGTAAAATTTCCTTTATATGCAAACACATAATATGTATGTCTCTCCCTCACATAAGAGCCAGTTACATTGTATTCCCCATTTTCATCAGTGAAGTATATACCTGCTCCAAGCTTAGGAGGAGCCAACGTATTTAGGTCCCAGATGATAATGGTTGCATTAGGTAACGGGAGACCAGTATAGGCATCTATGATCCTCCCATAAATTGAAGGCGAGTCCTGAGCCGATGCAACATTACATGTCGCAATAATTGGAAATAATGAAAGAAGCAAGATGAATTGAATCAGAGCTGATAGGGACTTTTTCATCACAAGTCTGAGAAATAAATCCATGAAGCCCTAATTAATTTTTTCCATATTTTCCCTTCTTTAACACTCATCTCCTATACTACATATATGACGGGTAACTTTCCTAACATGGACCCTTTAGATTAAGTTGGCTGAAAAATCTTAATAATCAAAGAATCGATTCTATCTTAAAGGAGATGAAAGACTTGAAAAAGATTCTCATGGTGACTCATTCAGCAGGCTTTAAACATGACTATCTTCCAACCGCAAGGCGTGTTGTCTCATCCTTAGGTGAAAAATCTGGGCTCTTCGAGGTTGTTGCAACGGACGAATGTGATCTTTTAAATAGGGAAGATTTAAAACGTTTCGATGCTGTTCTTTTCGCTACGACAGGTGAGCTACCAATAACTGATGAGCAGAAACAAGACTTTATTGAGGCAATACGTTCTGGTAAAGCCTTCATTGGAGTTCACAACGCAACAGATACTTTCTATAAATTTCCTGAATATGGAAGAATGATTGGCGGCTATTTTATGGCTCATCCTTGGAGCCAAGAGGTTCTAGTGAAAGTTGAGGATCCAACGCATCCCTCGACGAGACATCTGCCTAGATCATTCGGGGTGAAAGAAGAGGTCTACACATTTAAAAACTGGAGTCGGGAGCGAACTCATGTATTGATCAGCTTAGATAACAGCTCGGTAGATTTGAGTAAGGGAACGAGGGAAGATAATGATTATGCTCTATGTTGGTGCCATAATTATGGAAAAGCAAGAGTCTTCTACACTGGATTCGGTCATTACGTAGAGCTATGGAGTGAAGAGTGGTTTCAAAAGCATCTGCTTAACGGCATCTTATGGGCTATGAGACTAATTGAATAAATCTTACGGGTCTTTAAAATCGAAAATGAGTTTTGAGGGCGTAGAGCGCCATGAATCTAGCTAGGATGGCCTAAACAGCATGATATAAGCTGTGAGCCCGCCATTTGTTATCTGTCTGCTATCTAACAATTCATATCCCATCGTTTCACCTATCGATCTGAGTAATCCTCTGTGAATTGTAAGCAGGCAGATTTTTGATTTCCCAGTTAAAAAAGGTCTTAGTGATCTTAGAAATCCAGAGTAGATTCTTGGGATACTCTTTATTCTGCCGCTTCTTATACCGAAAGGAAGATTTGAAACAACTTTGTCGGCTTTCCATTCTGCTGGAAGAGACTTTTCCAGTCTTGTAGCATCTCCAACTATGAATTTGACTCTTGACTCTACTCCTGCCGCTTCAGAGTTTCTACGGGCTCCATCGATGCTTTTGGAACTTATATCAAGACCTAGAACTTCGATGTTATCCCAGACCTGTGCTGCTTCGATAACTATTGTTCCGCCGCCGCAGAAAGCATCGAGAACTCTATCACCGGGTTGAACATCCGAGTATCTCAGCATGGCATACGCTATAACAGGATTTAATGCTGAGGGATGTTGAAAGGCTCTTGGATAACGGATGCGGAGCGAGGTTCTTGTTAGCTGTATGCCTACAATGCAAAGGTTTTGAATAACATCGACTCTGACCACAGTATCCGGATTTTTAAGATCTACCTTCGTCCCGTATTTGTCAACTATTGCCTGTCCAGCTATTCGTTGAACATCAATACTTGTATAGTCATGCTTTCCGATCCTTTCGCAGGTCACCCTGAAAGTTGAGCCAAGGGGAATCGCTACTTTGGATACCCCCCTATAGATCTCATCCAAGCCGCTCTTTGATTCTTTAACAGAGAAAGTTTTGATTATCTGTATGATATGTTCTATACTTCGCATTTTGAAGAGTTTATGAACATCGCTGTTAGGGATTCTTAGATAAACCCTTCCGCCTACTCCTCCGAATCTAGGTTGAAATTCCAGCAGATTCAGCTTTTCCATCCCTTCCTTTAAGACTATGTCTTCTATTCCCGGGATCGCTGTGACCATCATCTGAGACGATTCTTCTCCACGTTTTGAGAAGCTACTGTTCTTAAGCACGGCTCCGCCTCCATCTTTTGATCTAGAACTCTGGGGCGTGACCGTGTAAATCTGTAATCCTTAACTTTCCAAGATTCTTATGTGTTATCTGTCTAGATTCTGAAGTGTTCCCAGCCTCTACGCTCTATACCTCTTATTTCTCCATCCAATTTCAATACTATCTTTTTTTCTTTGGTGGTAACTCCGATTTTTATGAGTGAACCTCCGGATTTCTCAACTGACCTCTTCGATTCTTCCCAGAAGTCAGGATCAATTGTTACGATAAGCTCGTATTCTTCTCCTCCGTATAAGCTTAGCTCGTAAGGATCTAGGCCATATATGCTTGAAAACTCCACAGCTTCCTTAGCTACGGGAAGATTATCAATTATGAAGCCGACGTTACTTGCATCTAAAAGCTCATAAAGGCTCCAAGCTAACCCATCACTCGAATCTATTGATGATGTAAGTCCGCCGGTTTTTGAGAGGGCGACTCCTTCCTTTAGCCTCGCCTTCGGCATCAACACCGCTTCTTTCAACGGGTTTCCAATCTTATCGGGAACAGTAAGCCCTTCAATCAAAATCTTAAGGCCAGCAGCGGTCTTACCGAACTCTCCAGTTACCGCCACAATATCTCCCGGCTTAGCACCAAATCGATTGACTAGGTTCTCTTTATCGCTGAATCCTAGAAGTGAACAGCTAATTATTAGATCTGACGCTTCGTTTGTGTCTCCACCGATAACGTAAGCGCCGTATTCTCTGGCTCCTTCATTTAAGCCCTCTCCGATTTCTCTAATTTCCTCCTCCTTTAGTCCTTTTGGCAATCCTAAAGAGACGAGTACAGCTACGGGTTCAACCCCTTTAGAAGCAAAGTCGCTTACATTCATAACGACCGCTTTTCGGGCTGCTTGTCTCAGACTCATGCCTGGAGGCACATCAGTTCTCCCAACTAACATATCAGTCTTTAAAACGGCTAGAAGGTTCCTTTCTATTCTGATAGCAGAGACGTCGTCACCGAAGGGAATAGGGGTTTCCGGAATCTCCATACGGCTTGTTAGGATGCGGATAACCTCTTTCTCTCCCAGGCTTTCAATAGGTCTCATAACAAAGTCTCCCTTTGGATTAGGCTATTATTCAAAGAATTATATGAATCCCCGGATTCTTAAGAAGATTCATTTAGATTGAGAAAAAAGAACTGTTAAATATCCCATGAGGATTAAACGATTTAATAAAAAAGGGGTTTCTTGCGGAGCCCCGGTGGCTTAGCGGTTAGAGCAACGGCCTCGTATATGGAAAGAGAGAGCCGTGGGTCGCGGGTTCAAATCCCGCCCGGGGCTCCAAACATACATAATGCAGGGAGGAAAATCATAAATGGACAGGTATAGATGCACCATATGCGGGTACATATACGATCCGGAGAAGGGAGACCCGGAATCCGGAATAGAGCCAGGCACTCCATTTGAAGAATTGCCGGATGACTGGACATGTCCGATATGCGGCGCAACTAAAGATCAATTTGAAAGAGAAGAAGAATCATAGGGTATGTTAGAGAAGAGGTAAACACGCATGTATGAGGTATCTGATGTCAATTGGAATCAAGAGATTCTTAGAATCGGAGAGGCTTACCCTAGTTGATTTTTGGCATGAGCATTGTCCCTGGTGTTTAAGGCTCACCCTATAATAGAAGAGCTCACCGCAGAATACAATGGCAAGGTTAAATTTGTGAAGCTAAATGTTCTGGAGAGCTCGGCATACGTTACGTGCATATGGAAGCTGGCCATGTTGGACAAAATTTATATCTCCAAGCTGTTGCTCGAGGGCTAGGCATGGTTGTTGTCGGCGCATTCTACGATGACCAAGTTCAGAAGATTCTTCGATTACCAGCGGATCATAAACCTCTCTATCTTATTCCCGTAGGCCGTCCAAAGTAACAGTGCCCCCATACTTTCATCAAAGACCTGTCAGATTTCTAATAGTCCAGAAAAACATCAATTACATCGAAGAAATAGTATAAATAGATCAAAACTCTTTCCGCGACTTCTAAGATAGGGAGAAAAAGAAGACTCGAATCGCATCACTAATATAAGTCCTTAATAAGGTCATCCAAACCGAGTTTTCGTAATGTTTCAGGTAAAGGCTTTCCGGTTTCCTCATCCCAACCCATAAGCCTTCGGTAATTACGCACCATGAAGTCCCAATGTTTCATAATGCTAATGCCCTTGTTGGGACCATCGATAGGTGTTGAACCATATCTAGGAGACGGGACTTCCAAAGATGGATCCATGCCATGTCTTAAGTTAAAAACACGTAAAACATTAACCACTCTTCGACCTACCTGCATTGCCTCTTGTATCGTGAAATCCCATCCGGTTGCAGCGTTAAGAATAGGAACGATCTGCTTCCAATGCACATTAAACCTGCAGATCCCCAGACAATCTATAAATTGATCCCATCCGCATCCTTTACCGATGTGGGCAGAGACTTGTTCAGGTGAGAAGAGATCAGTAATCTTAGGAGGAGACTTAGGGTCAATTATCTCAGGAGGCAGAGAGACTCTTGTTCCAGATACTGTTTGACAGGTGCTCGTATCAGAAACGCAGGTATCCAAGAGTTCAACCCATCTATTCTGTCCTCTATGATCATGTCCTCTAGGCGCAGCTCCTTTCATCGTGTAAACAGCCATCTTAGAAGCTTCCGGACCTGTTTGCTCCGATGCCCTTTTAACCCCCTCAGCAAATCTGTTACCGCACCCCTCACGATACGCGATCTTTCTTAACATATGCTTCACAGCCTCCACATTCCCCCAGATCATCTCTAAGCCGTCAAGATCGGATTTCGTTAGTATGCCTTTTTCATAGCATTCCGTTATCCATCCAATCAGCCATCCAGTTTCATTAGCGTCTATTCCTAAACGATCCACGAGATCCCCCAGCATCGTTACGGCTCCAGGATCGTTTATTCCGATTTGAGTGCCTAATCCAGAGACTATTTCATAATCGGGAATTTCACCCTCAAAGCCCTTATATGGGCCCTCCGTGACTTTTACATGCACAACGTGTCGTATACGACAAGCCCAGCAAGGTTTAGGTCGAATTTCAAAATGGCTCCGCATGTACTGTCCAGTTAGCCTCTCATAATCAGATGGAGCAATAACGTTTGTAGTATAATTTTTAATAGGCAGCCAACCTGCCTTAGCTCCCGATTCTACGATGCCTGCGGTTCCCCACTTGTCAAGGAATCCTCCAAATTCCTTCATCCTGGTCTGATACATCTCCTCAGCAAGCCTATTACAAGCCTTCTCGTCCTTTAAAGGAACCTTTTTGCTGCCCCTCGCAGCAGCTATCGCTTTAAGATTCTTTGATCCCATGACGGCCCCTAGACCATTATGCGAAACTGAATGACCTCGGTCACCAACTATACATGCAAATCTTACCAGTTTTTCACCCGCAGGACCTATGCTGTAAATACTCACGCCGCCTTTTCGATAGCCCAATTCTTTTCTAATCGCTTCTTCTGTCTCAAACGTATCTTTCATCGAGTATTCCTCTGCATCCTTTATCTCCGCTCCTCCGTCATAGATGTGAAGGTATACAAGATTGTCGGCTTTTCCCTGAATGATTAGTCCATCATAACCGCAAAACTTCAGATAAGCGCCAAAAAATCCATTGGCTTGACTAGAACCAGCAAGGTTGGTCATCGGGCCTTTAGATACAACACAAAAAGTGCCTGATCCGCCGACTCTTGTCCCTGCTAAAGGCCCGGTTGCTATTATAAGACGGTTCTCCGGATCATTCCACTTCACACCGGGAGGTACTTCATCATACAAGATTTTAGCGCCGAAACCAACTCCGCCAACAAACTTCCTTAAAAATTCCTCCTTTAATTCTTCATCCTTTAAGGTTCCTTCAGTCAAGTCCACTCTTAATAAATGCCCCATATATCCGCCAGTAGATATTTTCAACAGTGATCCCTGAATTTTTATTTTTCCTAAAAGGTTTTTAAAAATTGGGAAGGAAGAGCGAGTTTATGTGAAGATCATCATTAGATATTATGGGTTAATAAGGGAAAAGATAGGTGTGAAAGAAGAGAAGATAGATGTCGAAGGCGATTCGACTCTTCAGGATATTACTGATTTTCTTACTCGAAGATGGAAACATCACCTGGAGGAACTAATCAAGAATAACCCTGCAATCTTTTTGAATGGAAGAAGCATCTTCTTGTTGAATAGCTTAAAATCGAGGGTTACTGAAGGATCAGTGATTGAAGTAATCCCTTTATACATGGGCGGTTGACTAAACGTTTCTTGAAGAGTCTCTTCGCCCCTATCTTTTTACAAGATTCAAGATATCTTTTTTAAGTCTTCTCTCTAACCTAATTACGAATCAAAATGGCTGTCGTTTCAATTGTTAAAGAAAAGAGAGCTTTTGATCTTGTTAAAGAGGCCTTAGACCTTATCGGTCTGAACGAGCGGCTGAACTCTAACTCTAAAGTCTTCATAAAGCCGAATCTCGTAAGGGTTCCTCCAATACTTCCATACAAAGAGGAAAGAGGCGCCTATGAAACCACAGTTCTCGAGGGTGATATTGTTCATCCAGATATCGTAGAAGGTGTACTTAGATATCTCCATGGAAAGAGTGTACGAAAAATCGTTATAGGCGAAGCTGCAGGAGGCTGTGAGACCTCTCTGCCTTTTGGAGCCTATGGTTTTTATGCGATGGCTGATAAGTATAATGTGAAACTTATAGACCTGAACTATTCAGAGACTGTTAAAATACCAGTTAAAGATCGATTTCTACTAGATTACGTTATGGTTCCCAAAGTGATACTTGAGGCTGATCTGATCATAAATGTCGCTATCATGAAGGTTACGGGATCCACAGTTGTATCTTTATGTCTAAAAAATTGGGGCTTAGGGATCCTGCCTGGTAAGTATTATGGATGGAATAAGACGGGGATTCATGTAAAGGGCTGCGGCGATCCACTTCCCATACATCAGCTTGGAACAGGAGAGCAGATTTTAGGCCAAGAAGTATCTGTCTCACAGGCTATAGTAGATGTGGCTGCCGCCAAGGGGTGGCAGATAAGTCTTATAGATGGGCTTACAAGCCTATATTATAAGGGATTCTCTAGCAGGGATCAAAAAAGAATAATCCTTGAGAGAACTAATATGGTGATTGCTAGCGATGATATGGTCGCTGCTGATGCTGTGGCTTCTATGGCTATGAGTCTTGATCCAAGCAAGATTTTACATATTAAGTGGGCTGAGGAAAGAGGTTTAGGCACCTGCACCCTTTCAAAGATGAAGCTGAAAGGAGCAGGCATTGAGGAGATAAAGATTAGAGGGTACCCTAATCTCAGACATAAAGAGATAATGATTGATTAGGCTCTATGCAAATCCGCTAAAAAGGGTGTTTAGTAAAACTTGACCTTTAAGACCCAAAAGTATTAAGTCTCTATTACTCAAGATATGGAAGATCGAGATGTTTGCTGCGAGAATTCTAATCTGTGACCCCATCGATCCTGAAGGCATTGAAAAGCTGAAAAAAGCTGGTTTTAGCGTTGACTCCGAATCTTCAATCACTGAGGAATCTCTCAAAAAGAAAGTCCACAAATACGATGTTCTGATAGTTCGAAGCAGAACGAAGATCACACGTGAAATCATTGAACATGGAAAACGTTTAAAGCTGGTAGCTCGAGCGGGATCCGGACTTGATAACATAGATCTGAAAGCGGCTGAAGAGAGAGGAATAGCAATTCTGAATGCTCCAGAGGCTTCTGCAGATTCAGTTGCTGAACTAACTATAGGGTTGATTATTGCTTTAGCTCGCAAAATAGTTCAAGCAGATTGTCTGATGAAGCAGGGAAGATGGCTAAAAAAGGAACTGAAAGGAATATTGCTAAGAGGGAAAAAACTAGGCCTGATTGGATTGGGAAATATCGGCTTAAGAGTTGCAAAGATCGCAAAGGCGATGGGAATGAAGATTCTCGTGACGAAGCGGAATCCGCCATCTCCAGAGCTGT
>Ga0190363_1001745_pt1 | contig 12786 bp, 15 predicted proteins | sample 48721867_MG_FD_161272 | JGI IMG/M metagenome (GOLD analysis project Ga0190363, IMG submission 161272) | Hydrothermal vent microbial mat bacterial communities from Southern Trench, Guaymas Basin, Mexico - 4872-18-6-7_MG | ecosystem: Environmental > Aquatic > Marine > Hydrothermal vents >...
TGCCAAATTAATTACTGAATCAATGAGACATCCGATAAGCTTAACTAAAGCTAGTATTGTAGCACATATTGCTGAGGTAATGAACCTAACAGGCTTAGGTGATGTTATAGCGGAAACATATGGTGGAGGCCTAGTAGTAAGGTTAAGACCTGGCCCACCATCTATAGGTGCTATAGACTCCATACCATTAAGTAATGTTTATGTCTTGATATGTGAGCTAAGGAGGGCAGTGAAGTCAACTCCTCAAATGCTAATCGAAGGTCTTAATGAGCAAGTTAAATTTGGATTGATAGCTTACAAGAACTTCATTAAAAACCCAAGTATTGAATCATTCCTAAATGAAGCTTATAGATTTAGTAAGGCAGTAGGGTTTCTAACACATGACTTAGATAAGAGAGTTAAGATGGTGTTAAAGCCTTACTTGAGGCAAGGATGTGTTCTAGGCTACTATGTAAAGAAATCCTTACTACTCATACTTACTGAGGGTGAATGCGTTAATGAAGTTAAAACTGCATTAGGTAGTTTTTGTAAGCCTAAGCTATTAACTCCTACGCAACTAGGTACTCTGGTGTTGGGAAATCTTGATAAAGATACCAAGAAATCACCCCAGATATAAGTCATTAATGATTAGAGAGAAGCTTATCGAGGGTTTTAAGGAAGGCTACGTAGTACCTGAGGGCTTGATAGCCCACGGTCGTGGTGAATGTTTCGACTACCTCATAGGTGAGGAAACTATTGAGGCAGCAAAAATAGCTACAAGAGCTGCTGCAGCACTCCTCCTACTTTCCAAATATCCCGTCATCTCCGTTAATGGTAACGTTGCTGCATTAGTTGCTGAAGGCATAGTCAGACTTGCCGATGAACTTAATGCTAAGATAGAAGTTAATCTCTTTTACAGAACTGAAGAACGTGCCAGGAAGATAGCCAATAGGCTAAGGAGATTTGGCGCTAGTGAAGTTTTAGGAGTTGATGACGCCACAGTAACTATACCTGAACTATTCAGTGAGAGGAGAAGAGTCAGTCCTAAGGGTATACTAATTGCTGATACGGTACTAGTAGCTTTAGAGGATGGTGATAGGACTGAGGCTTTAAGGAAGATGGGTAAGAATGTCATAGCTATAGATCTAAACCCCCTCTCAAGAACCGCCAGAGCGGCTAATATTACAATAGTAGATAATGTAGTTAGAGCCATACCTAACCTAGTAAATGAAGTCAGAAAGTTAAAGACGGAGGGCAAGGAGAGATTACTAAGTATAATAACTAACTACGATAATAATGAAATATTAAGTATGACTCTAAAACATATAGTTAATAGGCTTTTGAGACTTAGCGAAAACAAAATAACGTTATTTTAACTTTAAAGACTAGCTAAGTTTAATGCTCTTAAGTTTCTCTTTCAGCATTATGTTCAACCTATCGTATTCCTCTTTAGACATATGATAGTAATGCTTTTCCTCAGGGAACACACCTAATTTTACATCGCTAATGTATCTTCTCATAGCTTCCTTAAAAAGTTCATAACCATTAATGTAGGTCTTAGCGAAGGGTGGTGGATTAGGGTTGATGCCAAGTAAATCGTGAAATACGAGTACTTGCCCGTCACAGTATGGACCTGAACCTATGCATATGGTCGGTATTTTAATCAGCTCAGTAACTTTCTTAGCTACTTCCGCTACAGTGAATTCAATAACTATAGAGAATACCCCTGCCTCCTCTAACGCCTTAGCATCCTCGATTATTTTCATAGCGTCATCAGTTGTCTTACCCCTTAACTTATAACCTCCCAACTGAAGATATCTTTGTGGATTCAATCCTATGTGTCCCATAACAGGTATTCCCGCCTTTATCATTGCCTCAACCTTGTCAATAATTTCAATACCTCCCTCAACCTTAACTGCATCAGCACCTAGCTTTACCAGCTTACCTGCATTTCTGACTGCCTCATTCTTACTAATTTCATAGCTAAGGAAGGGCATATCAGCAACAACTAATGCCTTGGGTTTAGCATTTAACACAGCCTTTAAATGATGAGCTATTTGGGGTAAGGTAACTGGTAATGTTGACTTATACCCCATTATAACCATACCTAGTGAATCACCTACTAATATACCGTCAATGCCTGCCGCATCAGCTATTAATGCTTGGTAATATGTATAAGCAGTGACCATTACTATCTTCGTACCTTCCTTCTTCATTTTAATAAAGTGATGAGGTAGTACTTTACCTTTCAAGATCCTTAACCTATTAGTTATAAAGTAGTAAGCTATATTAGCTTGACTACTATTGTACTCGTCAACATCAGCTAGTTTTACTGAATCTTACCTGAAGTTCTAATGCTTTAATAAGTAAATATAACAGCTCATTTACTGGAGCTTTAAGGTTTAACTGCTTCGAAATTCTAACTAAAGCACCATTAATATAGTCAATCTCAGTTTTACCCTTATGCATTAAGTCCTGATACATTGATGAATAATTATTCTTAGTTTTATTAGCTACATCTATTAATTCAGATTTTGGGTCTCCAGGTAAGGTAATCCCCATATTTTTAGCTATTAGTTCGCCCTCTGAGACTGCTCTTAATGCTAACTCCCTAGCGTAACTATTCTTAATAATGACTTCATTCTTTCCCCAAAGTATTGCTGTTACGGGGTTTATCCCGGCATTCACTAATAATTTTTGCCATCTATAAGGCTCTATATCATTAACAATAACTACGTTAAGTATGTTAAGGAGTTTAGCAACATCATATAGTATACTATTCTTAAGACCCCCCTTCTGGCCTAAATAGCTTCTACCACCACCAACATATTTAAAGGTATTGCGATCAATTTTATGAACTCCATGATTGATAACTAAAGCTGCAACCCTATGTAACCCAATACGGCTTTGAGCATATTCGAATGACCCTAAACCATTCTGGCATGTGATTATCATATCAAAATTTCTTAATTTAGTTAATAATTCATTTAATGCATTATTGAAGTCATAAGCTTTAGTACACATGAATACAACATTTAGATGTTTTACCTTGGGTATATCATTATACGTAATTGCGTTAAAGTACACCCTTAACTCTCTCCCATCCGGTAATCTAAGTTTACGACCTTGAGCTTTAACATCCTTAACCTTGGATGAGTTCCTAAGGATTACATAGGGAATTAACCCGGATTTATTAAGTGCATAGGCTATTAAGGTACCTATAGCTCCAAAACCCACTATACCTATTCTATAGTTCCTCATTATCTACCTCTATCCTCACATCATTTAGGGACTCATTCTTAATCATACTAACTCGTTTATCAAGTTTCATCTTAACTATAACATCATTGGTCAACTTTACAAGCAATTTAAACTTAAGTATGAAATCCCTATATCTTTCACTATATTTTAACGCATTCTTAACTATTAGTGCTATATTCGGTAGCTCATTTATTACTATGTCCATGAGTCTCTCCCTATCTCTTAGAGTTAATTTAACCTTAGATCTTAGCCTTTTTAACTCTGTTAGTATTTTATTTATATCAATGATCTTAACTTGGAGATCTAAAACCATTAATTCAGGATCGTCTACCACATCCTCCTCACCGCCTTCATAGATCTTTAAAGCTTCAATAATAGCCTCCTTATTTACGAAGCTCCACCAATGCTGTGTTGATGTTCTATATGTTGTTTCTATTATACCGTACTCCCTCTCCATGACTCGAAGTAGCTGTGATGGGTTGTATCTGATGCCCTTCTCTCTAAGCTTTCTAATCAATCCCTTAGTGTCAAAATCTCCTGGCGTGTACTTACCGCTAACACTATATTCTTCAGAGACTTCTAGAGCGGTCTTAAGAACGTGGAATGCCTTCTCGCCATATCTTAAGAGAAATTCTGAAACTATTGATACGTCAATAGAGTACATTCCCACACCAAGTAATGTCTCCATTTACTAAATTAAATGAAGTGAAACTTGAGGTATGAGGTCTTCATATTCACTTAGGTATTACTTACCTATGTATGCATCAATTAATTAAGGAGTTTAGAGGATATGTTGTGAGGTATAAGGCTTAACTATGAAGTATGTAGTTAAGCTAAAGAATGTTAAGAAGTCCTTTGGTAAGACTCAGGCGTTAAGGTCAGTTAGCTTTGATGTTTATGAGGGTGAAATATTTGGATTGATAGGACCTAATGGTGCAGGTAAAACAACAACACTGAGGATAATATCCACCTTAGTAAAGCATGATGGTGGTTACGTTAATGTCTTAGGTTATGAGCTACCCAAGTATAAGAATTATGTTAGGGGAAGGATAGCGTATTTACCTGAAGATGCTGGTCTCTATGGAAGACTTACTGGATGGGAGAACTTGCTTTACTTCGCAATGATATATAGTAAAAGAGGAAGGGAGGCTATAGAGATGGCTAAACTAGGTGCTGAGATATCAGGCCTTTCACATAGTGATCTCCATAGAAAGGCTAGCGAATATAGCAAAGGTATGACTAGAAGAGTGGCTGTAGCTAGGGCTTTAATGACTAAAGCCCCTCTGGTCATTCTTGATGAACCAACCACAGGTCTTGATGTCTTTTCATCGTATGGTATAAGGATGATAATAAAAAAGTACGCTAAGGAGTTAGGAATAACCGTAATACTCTCATCACATAATATTCTTGAAATTCAGTATCTATGCGATAGAGTAGCATTAATAGATAAAGGTAGGATAATAGCTGTAGGAACGCCAAGGGAAATACTAGAAAAAGCGAACGCCTCGAATCTGGAGGAGGCGTTTATAAAGTTAGTCGGTGGTCCACATGAGTAAATTGTATCCGATAATATGGAAGGAATTACGAGACATGATAAGAGATGTTAGAACTTTAGTTCTGATAGCCTCCTTACCACTCATCGTAATGCCTTTAATGAGCATATCCTCAATCTATATGCAACAGTTACAAGTAAGTACGGTTTTAATAGTAGATGAGGACCATAGTTATGCTTACATACCATTCTTAGGCAATATAAGCACTAAGGATATAATTATGAATATCTCCTACCTCTTAAGAATTAACGGTTTTCAGTCTAAAATCATTGAGAAGGGCGTCATAACAGCGCATAAGGAATATGAATACGATTTACTCGTGATAATACCTAAGGGCTTCATAAATAATCTTACATCCTTTACTCTTAAAGCTTATGTAGTAATAAAGAAGGTAGTAGGTTCTCCGAGAGCTGACATAGCTGAATCAATAATTAATTATGTTCTGGGAGACTTCTCAAGAAAAGTTTCTAGGGCAAAGGTAAAGTACTTGGCCACACTAGCTAAGATAAAGATTACCCCTGAATCTGTTCTTGAACCTCTAGGTATAATCACAACGATAGTTAAGCCTACAGGTACTCCAGCATCACCTGGGGAGGAGTTTAAGATTAGGTTAGCTAGGTTAATGGCGTTTAGCTTAATATTTGTTACAACACCATCTATAGCCTACATAAATGACTCAATAGTGGGTGAGAAGGAACGTAAAACCATTGAGGCATTACTAGCAACGCCCATACCTAGGTATTCATTAATCCTAGGTAAGGTGTTTACAGCCTCCATAGTTGGCTTAATAGCTGGTTTAAGTGACGCATTAAGCTTAATACTATTCTTCGTAATTCCATCGATACTTTACGGCTTTAACATACTTTCATACTTAACACCTAACTTAATAGCTATACACGTAGTAGCTGTTTACCTATCCATATTTACTTCATTGGCTATAATAACGCCAATAATAATTAGATCAGGAAGCTATAGGGCATCTCATGTTGCATCATTAACTGTAGTTAGCTTAGCTTCAATAGTGTTCTTCATGGCATTATATGTAGATATAGATAAGTTAATTCTCGTAGCAAGATACGCACTATACGCAATACCGTACACCCATGCTGTATTAATGATTAAAAATGCTGTTTTAGGCACAATTACTGATGTACTCATTCACGCCTTAATAATAACGATAATTTCATTAGCCTTACTCCTACTTGCCATCAAGCTATTCAGTGATGAAAGGATAATATACTCTAAAACTTAAAACAAGTAGTCCCCTAAATTAAGATGAGGTAGTAATTAAATGAAGTTAAGATCATTAGTTTCCAATAAGCGTTGGGCTTTAATGCTATCGATTAGCATCTTGATAATATCGATAATTATTGGTTCATACTTAAGGCTCTATCCTGTCTTCAACGCTGAGAGATTAGGTTACAAGCCAACACTTTATGAGATGGATCCATACTCTGAGTACTGGATAGCTGAGAAGTTATATAAGCATGGCCTAGCATATTTTAATGAGTTAACTAGGGATAATCATGTAACTAAGATATTTTGGTATCCATGGGGTAGAGACTTCACTAAAAGTGAGCCACCACTACTTGCTTCATTTAGCGTAATCACATACTATATAGCCCACACTATTAACCCCTCCTTAACTCTATATGAGTGGATGGTATACTTACCGGTGCTTTTCTACATTATAACAGTCATAGCAATATACCTATGTGCACGTGAGCTCTGGGGTGACATACCTGCTGCGGTTGCTTCATTAGCGTCATCATTAATATTTGTCAGTAGGCATATTGCAGGTTTCACTGTTAAGTATGCTATAGGGATTCCATTCTTATTCCTTTCAGTTCTATTTCACATTAGAGCAGTAAGAAGAGAGAGCTGGATTGATGCGCTATTAGCTGGCTTAATGTTAAGCATAACTGCGAGTGGCTGGGCTGGGTTTAATTTAGTGTTAGGTGCTATTGCTGTTCAAGTAGTGCTACTTCCATTCATAAAGAAAATATCATTAAAGGATCTAATGTTAGTGATAATTGAGTATGTTCCCCTTTCATTAACGTTAACGTTCATACCCTTCTACGGAGGCGTAACCTATCTATATAGGAGTGCTGGTTTAGCTATACCAGCCTCATTATTAATGCTACTCATAAGTTGGGGATTACAGAAGCTCTCAAGCAAGAAAGAGGTAATAATCACGGCACCGATATTGAGGAGGTATAGAGTAATATATTTCCTGCTAATAGTTCTGTTTATCGTGGGAGGACTATCATTACTTAATGCTGGATTTATAGTGATTAGAGGTAAGGCATTGGCTGCTTTAGGCTTAAGAGGTTTAGCGCACGTGATTGTTGGCACGGTTCAAGAGTATATTCCTGCCGATCCTCAGGACTTCATGTACTATGAGGGGTCTTTGATCATAGTTACCATACCCATGCTAGCATACATAGCTTATAGAAGCTTTATGAAACGTGAACCGCAATACCTCTTCATATTAACGCTTTACATATTATCCTTAGTAGCTACAATTAACGTTTCATACTTCTTCGCATACTTAAATTACTTGACAGCACTCATCTCTGCCTCCTTTGTATATATACTAATTAAGGATGTTGTATCAAGCGGTAGATTAGCTTTCAAACGTGGTTGGTTTAGATCATTAATCTCAATAATATTAACAATAATATTCGTAATAGCGATAATTGCTCAAGGAGTTACGGTATGGGCAAGAATGTACAGGAGTGTCGTACCTACAATAATTGAGGGAGGTGTCGGCTTAAGTACAGATGCTCCCGTATGGATTAATGCTTTGAACTGGATAAGGAACAACACACCAGCTAATGCTGTATGTGTTGCTTGGTGGGATTATGGATACTGGATATCAGTTGTTGGTGAAAGACCTTCAGTAGCAGATGGAGCAACACTTAATGCAACGCAGATAGAGTTGCTAGCTAAGGCATTAACAGGCTCTGAGGAGGAGGCATATAAGATATTCACTAAGTACTTTAGGATAGATCTAGACAAGTTATATCTAATAACGTATGAGTTCTACTACGTAAATCCTATGCAGGGCTACGTAACTTTAGGACCCTTAGTCTTCGGAAGAACTCAGTTAGGTGCTGATGCCGCTAAAGGTATATCAGCTATATATAGAATTGCTGGCAGGACACCTCCGGTATTCGCTTATACACCACAGATAGGTAATAGACCTCTAGGTGTAGTAGCGTATCTCCCCAGATGGAGTGATCCTAGGATCCAAAATGCAACTCTCTATAAGATACTAATAAATACTGCATACGAATTATGGGGTAAGAATGGATATAAGGTTGTAAGTCTTTACGAAAATCCGCAGAATCCCGTAGAAATACCAAGACCTGAAATGAGGATATTTAAGCCTGTATATATCTCCTTAGCTAACGTATTTCCACAAGCTAATGTGTACTTAGTACTCTCAATATATAAGGCAAGTGCAGGGTAAAGGTAATGGATGTAAAAGACCTTAACTTAAAGTACTTAGGTGAAGAGGTAATTGAGTGCATAAATTGTGGTAAGAGATCTTTTAGAGTAAGGTATTACCTATATGAAGTACCTTACTTCGGAACTATAGTACTTGAAGTAGGCATATGTGATGAGTGTGAATTTAGGAGGAATGACGTTTCCGCGGTGGAGATAAGCGAACCAGCAAGAATAGTTGTTAAAGTCAAAAGAAGAGAGGACTTAAACGCATTGGTCATAAAGTCATCTAAAGCATCAATAATGATTCCAGAACTAGGTATAGAGGTAAATCCTGGTCCTGCAGCTCCAGGGTATATAACAACTATTGAAGGTATTTTAATGAATGCTTTAGATATCATACCTTTAGAATGTTTCGATGAGGGGAGCCCTTGCTATTTTAAAGTTAAGGAGATTAAGGAAGCTATTGAAGGCAAAATACCCTTCACATTAATAATAGAGGATCCAACAGGTAGAAGTGATGTTAGAGGTAAAGGTTTAAGCATTACTAGAGAGAAGCTTACTCAATCTTGATTTCGAATTCTCCACCTTTAGACTTAACTTTAGGTATCTCAACCTCTAATACACCATTTCTGTACGTTGCCTTAGCTCTCTTTATATCAACCTCGGTTGGTAGATCAACTTCTTTATAGTACTTCCTATGCTCATTACTAGCTCTAATTATTAATCTTCTACCTTGAACCTTGAGTTTTATTTTATCCTTCTCTACACCCGGCATTTCTGCAATTATCCTGACTTTATCACCTTCATCTAACACATCGACTAGAGGCTCCCTCTCCTCACTAATTTCGGTAATCGATGGTCTTGCTCCTCTTCTCCTCCTCACATTACCAAACTCCTCAATTCTAGGTATACCATCAGGCCCTATAGTTATTCTAAAGCCGTAAACGAAGGGTCTCTTAATCTCCTCTCTAGGAACACCGAATCTCTCAATCTCCCTTATAAAGTCTTGAAATTCCTCCTCAATCTCCCTTAATAGGTCATCAAATATATCAAATATTGACTTCCTTCTCCTCCTTCTTTCACTCACGACTTTATCACCAAAGTACAATACACCTCAGAACTTAAATAGATAATTAAACTAAATATGCAATAACGTAATCACTAATACCCAATCTTATGAGATCTGCCGCATCAGGGTCTATACTCACAAGTTCCATGAAATTATCTGTTATACCTTCACCTAAATCCACGTTTACGCTTTTACATTCAAGACTCCCAACTTTAAAGCCTCCAGGTTCAATATCAAGTATTAACTTCTTTTTAACTCTCATACTAGGACCTAGAGGGGTTATTACATAGCTGAACCACATAACCACTACCAAGCTATAATACTTAGTACTCTTAAATGTATCAGTGGATTTGTGGGGTATGTGTCATTAAGCTTAAATTAAAGTATGGTATATATCAACACCTTCGGTGGGGCTGTTTTGAGCATAGACGTATTTGTGATAGTTAATGGTTCAGAATTAGGTGAATACATACTAAGAAAGACATGGGAAGTTGCACAGAGGATATTTAAGGAATATGGTGTTAAGGTGTTCGTTATACCTTACTATTCAGTAAAGGCACCAGTATCGATAATAATAAATGGTGTTGAATACGTGATTCATAGGAAATTGAGCTTTAAGGAACTCATGAATATGATACTCTCGGCTGCACCATTAAGTAGTAGTGAGGAAGGTGAGGTAGCAGCTATAGGGCTATGGGGCTATAGTGAGGATAGGAGCTTAGGAAATGCGGAAACCGCCTAATAACTTAATTCTCTAGTACATCGCAAATCCAGACATCTTTCCATGACCCTAATCTACCCATGAACTCAATACCATAACCTCTCAAGGTATTCATGAAGTCATTAATTTTACCTCTAGATTCACCTAAGATAGCGTATCTCTCAAAGTGGTCTCTATAAAAGTAGATACTCTTGAAGTTAGTAAGTACGTTAAGCCTTCTTAATTCGCTCAATATCTTAGAACTTAATTCAGGTTTAAGTGTATCTAACGTTATAGGAGATAATACGTAAATAAGTACGAGATCGTTCAGACCATAAACATAATTCATTGGTAACATAAATATTAATGCTGTGAGGAAACCTTTCTTTCCAACCTTAATTACTTTAGATTTCTCAAGGCTAATATCTGATTTACTTGCTATTAACGTCATTATGTATAGTGATACGTAACTTAATCCTAACTCCATATCACTTACTCTTTTAACATTATTGTCCATTGTAATAATCTTTGATGTAAAGTAAGGAAGAGGTAGTGTGTTAACTATTTTAGCGTATCTTATCTCTTTCCTCCATCCTACTTTTATTACTGATCTATCCAAGTGTATGTATTTTATTTCACCATATATTTTACTAACATTTACAACCTTGCTCTTCAACTTCCTTAACATGGAGCACCATCCGTTAAGTAGCATATATCCCCCTTCGCTCATCGTATCGAGCCAGTTAATTTGAATGGTGTCAGGAATCCTTGAGGTAATTTTATCTGTGAATCCGTCCTCACTGCCTACGACCTCAACTATAGGTTTAACTTGAACGTATTTCTCATCGTTTAATATATAGCATTTACTTCTTGTTAGTATTGGTAACCTATCAATACATTTACCAGCGAAGTCCCAACCGTATAGGCTACTACCACCTTCCCATACATCGATAATTACGTGAGGCTTTATGTGTCCTTTATAGATAGCAGTTAAAGCTGTAAGTGACTCACCCAAAAATACAACTTTGCTTAATTCATCAGTAAGTACATGATTATTGAATCTCACTTACCCTCCTCACCTCTTTCTTTAACACTAATTCTCTTTTTGAAAGATGATAATCCATGTGTTCTCATGTGATGTATCAGGTCATTGAGAGTGAAGAATGTAATTAGATCCTCGCTAACTACGTTTGTTTCCTTACCTTCAGGACATATAGTGTCGATATTATTACATATAGGGCATAAGTACATCTTAGTAACGAGGTCTTGACACGTAACTATTTCCATACCATCAATTACGACTTTTCTTCTAATCCATCTAGGCTCCCAATAAAGCGCCAAAACTTACCCCGAATAACTAGGCTAAGTTAGCACATATATGAATATTTATCATGTGGAGAGAATCAGCTAATCCATTCTACTAGGGCATCCTTGCTCCTCATAGTGTATGAGTCCTTAATAAAATGCTTACTCAGTCTTCAGTAAGCCATCCTTAGCTAATTTATAAAGTATTGCTTCCCTAATGAATTCACTCTTACTCCTAAAGTAGCCACTATTCACTAATCGCTCTATCTTCCTTAGTGTGGTAATATCTATTTTAAATGATATTACCGAGGTCTTCAAGTAACCCACACCTACCGTAATGCTCACCTACATGTTTATAGTAAAGATTCTCTAATAAATCCCTAACCCCTCATCCCATTTAGGATAAAATTAATAAAGGGATTACGCATTATTAGAATCACTCCTTAGTCATGTAGGATATTCATATCTTCCGCTTTATTTGTTGGAGTACTTATAAATTTTTCTATGAAGAACCTACTTACCCAGGGATTACCTTGGAGGATGCCATTGTAGCCATAACAAAGTACTTAGTAACTAAGAGATTAGCTGGGGATACGATAACCATATTATCTATAAAAGAGTACTTAATTGATGGCTTATCACCTAGCACTATAGGTCATAAGTATAAAATATCAAAGTTTAGAGTTAGAGGCTACGTTCAAAGGATAATTGATAAAGCTAGATCTCACTACATAGCAGCATCGATAGTTAGGATGGTTTTTCCATACATAATAAGCGTTGACCCTGCAGTTCTTAAGATAGGTAATAAGTATGTATGCCTACTTTGCGACACACCATTAAGAGCTGAACAAGTTGAGCAACATATTAGGAGAAAACACAGAGATGTAATAAACGAATTAACTAATTACATAATTTCGAGAATAAGAAGAGAGCGACCTAAGTAATCATGTCCTTACCTATTATCCCTTTTAAGCTTCGTAGGAAAAACATGTAATGTGTCAGGTGTAGGATTGTTTAATGAGGTTAATGTGTATTTACCACCAAAAAGATACTCCCTAAAGATTGCCTTAGTATATCCTAGTACCTATGAGGCATCGATAACAAACCTGTTTACGCATATAGCTTACTACTACTTAACAGAGAATTTAGGTGCACTTGTTGATAGGTTCACCTTAGATAATCCTGATAGGGGGGCAGTAACAGGGTTAAGTCTTAAAGATTTTGATTTAGCATTAGTAAGTATTAGTTTTGAATTAGACATTTTTAACTTAATCAAGATACTTATAAAAAACGGAATGAATCTTCGTAAGCGAGGTTCTAAGCCTTTAATTATAGCTGGCGGTTTGCCTGTAATGGCTAACCCTTTACCTTATTTACCATTATGTGATGCGGTATTTATAGGTGAGGGTGAGATTCTTTTAACATTAATTAATAACCTGTTTATTGAATACGGTATAGAACTATTT
>Ga0190363_1001746_pt1 | contig 12781 bp, 11 predicted proteins | sample 48721867_MG_FD_161272 | JGI IMG/M metagenome (GOLD analysis project Ga0190363, IMG submission 161272) | Hydrothermal vent microbial mat bacterial communities from Southern Trench, Guaymas Basin, Mexico - 4872-18-6-7_MG | ecosystem: Environmental > Aquatic > Marine > Hydrothermal vents >...
CCCTGATGAAGCGGTACTGGAAGGTGCCTGTGTACGTCGTCATAAACCCATCCAACGGCCCAGGCGACGTCGAAGACGGAGTGTGGAGGAGGGCGATCAAGAAGATACACGGCTCAGGAGGCTACGTCCTCGGCTACGTCTCTACAAACTACACGAACCGTAACCTGGACGAGGTTAAGGCAGACGTCAGGAAGTGGAAGAAGCTGTACCCGCATGTGGACGGCCTGCTCGTGGACGAGATGACCAACGATGACGACCAGGCGCATAGGGACTACTATCGGGAGCTGACGCGATACGCTCATGACCTCGGCTTCTACCCCGTCGTAGGCAACCCAGGAGCCCCCCAGCTGTCAAGCTACTTCCTCCAGAAATGCGCCGACGTAATCGTCGTGTGGGAGCAGAGCTACTATCCAAGCGAAAGCGACCTGGAGCAGGGAGACTGGGAGGACAGCTACCGCGAAATCCCTTGGTGGACCCGCGCGGGTCTCGTGTACGGCCAATCGAGCCTCGACGTGGAGAAGTTCAGGATGATGTGCAGGCACCTGGGCTTGGTGTACGTCACGTCCGGAGACGCTTCTCAGCCCTGGAGTGAGTTGCCGTCCTACCTGAACCTCGAGTTTGCGTCGCTGGCCCCAGAAGCGGACGTCGGAGGGAAGATGGTGTGTAGCTTCAACCGGAGACGCTACGAGCCGTTCGCCGAGACCGGCACGGTGGAGTTCGACTGGACGCCTGGAGAGGGCTACGAGTACATAGTGCTCGACTACGCCAAAGCGGCGGCGAACGCCGTAACAGAAAGCGGCTCCGTCTCCGACACAGACGTGAAGGGACGGAGCAAGATAGACCAGACGGTCGGAGACCACTACATAAAGCGGCTGCATGTGTGGATGAACTTCCAAGAGAACCTAGGCGCGTCCTGCGTGATAACCGCGGTACTCGACGACGACAGCGAAGTCACCCTATGCTCAGCCGAAGCACAGACGGTCGGAGCCTACCAAGGCGCCTGCGAAGTAGAGGTCAAAGGCCACCAGCACTGAAAGATGGGCTAGCCACCGCCACCTGTCCACAAGGTCTTAGATGACCTCGTCTCCGCACTCTACAGCGGCGACCCCCTCTGTAGCAGGCAGGCGTTCAGGGAGATGGGGCCGTTCGCTAGGGAGTACCTCCTATTGCACGTAGAGGCCCCGCCTGAAGTCAAGGAGGAGCTCCTCAAACTCGCGGAGAACGCAGGGAAGTAGGCCGCATAAAGGCGAGCGAGGAAACCTATCCACAGGCACCCCAGCCTAAGTGAAGGACAATTGCATACGTACCCTCAGGTCCTCCTCGGCCAGACTCCTGAAGAACCGTCAACCCCTTAGAGGTGCGGTGTCCCGCATAAGCGTTATCAACCCATTTCTGAAGACAGGTATGCCCGCATACAGACCTCAAAGGTCCTTTCTGAAGAATAGCGTCTCCGCGTTGTCATAAAAAACATAAGGGCTATGACTACAGTGAAGGTTTTGAGGGGTCGGCAATTTGAATAAATTTTTGCCCATCGGGGTCGTTTGCGCCATTGCTATGGCATTTATTGTGGGCGTGCTTCTGATGCGGCCTCCGCAACCTACCCCTACACCGAACTTAACCCTTTCTGAGGAAGCAGAGGAGAAGCCGACCCCCGTAATCATTACGTTAGGTGAGAGCGTAGAGTATAGTGAGGATCTCTTAGTCACGTTCACGGGCGCGATGTTTACAGATGAGCTACTGGTTGACGACGGTGTGTGGGCAGCTCCAGAGGGATATATTTTCTTCTTGGTTAACGTGACGTTCGAAAACGTCGGAACGAAAGACTTCAGCTATTCATGGAATTCCACGGAGTTGCCGCTTCCCATCTATCCGTCAAGGTATTTCGACGCGGTGCTGGTGGCTGATGGACAAGAATTTGAAATCAGAGGCACAAAGTTTAGCATCTACGAAATAAAGGTTGGAGAGACCATCAACACGTACATCTTCTTTGAAATACCCACAGGTCTTACCCCAGTTGAACTCAGGATTTACAAGCATGGAGAAGTTGCCTGGATTCTTAAGTTTAGTTAAATCCCTTTTCTGTGGGAAACATAACGTTTGAATATCGGGTCAGAGTCAGGTATATTGGGGTTACTTACGTGACAGATGAGTATTCTATGCCGCCTGAACCTATTGAAATCAGGAGAAGAGCTCTCGAGGAAGTTGATAGTGGTAGATTGGCGGTGGATAGAAGAGACAAGGCTATTAAGTATTGGACCCTTAGTACTCAGTTTCTGCCAAAATACCTGTGGAGATATTGGGAGTCTACACTCAAGGCTCGGGGGTTGACGTGGCCCAAGTTTTTGAGGGCTCTTTCGGCATGCGAATATGACGTGGTTCGGTGGGTTGAGGGAGAGCTGTCTTGGACCGAGCTTGTCCGCATAATCGTACGCGTTTTAGATAAGGCTGAGAGAGGTGCCTACCCCCTCTGGCCGCCGTGAGAGAGAACTCATGTCCCGCATAGTCTTGGAGAGAATCAGGAAGCTGGTGGAGGATTACGTCGCGTGTTGGAAGGCGGGGGAAAGTGGGATTGTCGTGAAGGACGTCGAAAAGCTGTATATTGGTATGAGTGATACGCCTTGCGAGCGAAAGTACCTCATAACCGTCCATTATAGCATGCATGAACTCCCCTTTGATGTCCTCAAGAAACTGCCAGTCATCTTAGTGAAGACGCATGAAGCCCAAAACGTCAACCACGACCACAAGTACCTCTGGGCATGGACAGCTCAGATAGTCAACGAGACTCATAAGGAACTACCGCTTTTTAGGGATACGGAGCTGTTAAGACAGGTAAACCTCCTATTTCGAATTAATCTTCTGCCTGAAAGGCGTTTACTGCAGGTATTTCCTGAGATTATAGATGTGATTTCTCAGATATTCGTAATCTCGGCGCATCTGGCGTTTCCTTTGCTCGAAAGGTTGCTTAGGGCTAAATGCATTGGACACGTTAAGGTTGATGGTATTGTGACTAAATGCTTTGAAGTTCCAGACGCGAGAAGATACGAAGTGGGGCGACGCGTGAATAAAGTTGGACATCTGCTATATTTATTCGAGCACAACTACGCGACAGACGAGTTGAGAAGCGATTTAGAAGATTTTCGCTCACTCTGCGTGAAAGTGTATGGCGCGGATGGTGGAAAATACGGATACCGCTTCATAGACGGTTGGAGGAACGCCCTACTCCACGGAGAAGAGTTCTGGCCTACCATGAACGCGGCCGTCGTGAACCTCATCACCCTCATAATCCTGCATGAAATTCCCAGCCACCGCTATTTCGATGCGAAGAAAAGGGTGGTAGAAAATTTAAAGTTCTGGCTCGAGACGGGGTTTAAACCACCGTCTATCTTTTACCCTCCAGAGATTTGAGAAGACTAGAAGTTTAACCCTAATCTTCCAGACTTTTTTATCCGCCCATATCTCTCCCTCTTCTCCTCAAAGGCCCTACGTCCTTTGTAAGCGAGTCGTTTAAGCGTATCTCCAATAGACGCTCATCAAGACCCAGAGACGTTTAAAAATGTGCATAAAGATTGTTTGGCCTTACGCACACTGATATTGGCACTTCGTTTTAAGGTGCGTCGTCAACGCCACGATGAATCTGCTCATCCTCTCGGCGTCGCTCAGTCTCTTGCTCCTTTCTCTAAGCCCCTTAAGCTCCATGCTGGAGGCCTTTGCTAACACGTTTTGCAACGCCCTGTGGATCGGCCCCCATTTCTCCCCCATTAACTCCTCTTCCAACACATCGAGCAGTATGCACGGCAAGCTTCGTGTGACAGCATCTACGACTTCGCCTACGGCAGGGCTAAGCTTCTTCCTGAGCCCCCCGTCACATCTGAAGGCTTCATATGCCTCTTTAAGCTTTTCCTCAAACTTCTTCCTCGCTCTCCTCCTGGATTTCCCAGGATACATCCACCGGAGCGTGTGGAGCAGCGTATCCAAGTCACAGACGAAGAGGGACAGGAGGTTCTTAGGGTCGCGGCGTATCATCATCTCCACCTCGCTCAGGAAGTCTTCCGCGAATTTCGACGGGTCTGCCTCCGATGCGGCATAGTATTCGTAATGGTGGACGAATGCCATCACGAGTATGTCCATGAGCCGGTCTAAGTAGTGATGGAGCACAAAATAGCGGAGCCCCTCAGCGCCGTACTTGGCATATATGTTGCACACAATCTCATTCAGAGCCTCGACATCATACCTGCTTGAGTCGTGTCCGAGTTGTTCATCAACGATTTTATCGATCCCTCTATCGGCGAAGCCGAGTAGCCTTATACCCCACTTCTCGTGGATCCTCCAACTGGGCACAGTGACACCCAAATCCAAGAACGCCGATACGAACTTAAGGCATTAGGCGTTTAGTCAAGTTCCAAATGCTGCGAAAATCTCACTGATAAAATAGCACAGAGAAACCGGCCTCAAAACTCCAGTCTAGACTTCGCGTGCCGCTCTATCTCTTCGTACTCGTCGGGGTTGAACACCGTTTTAGCCATTTCAAGTATTTCGGCTATAAGCTTCTCAGCCACCTCCGGCCTGTCTCCAAACTTCTCGACTGCCTCGTCTATGAGCGCCTTGAACGCTACGACATAACGCGCCTCTCGACTGTCACATTTACGCATTTTAGAGAACCTCTACATTTAGGGGAAGTCCTAGAAGTGGCCCCATTTTTTAGCCTCCTCTTTATCAGTTCTACCTCTCTATAGGGTACACCGAGCTCCCGCCTTCATGATACTAGCGAAATTCGTAATCTTAGGTTCACGGAGGTTAAGGCTCTGATTAACGATTATCCCTTTCTAAGTTGATATTTTAGAGTTCTAAGTTTTCTTTTTATCTTTTCTTTAGAGAGAATTTCTTTATCATATCTGATTTCGGGTTTTGTGGCGAGAGGACTTTTTAAAATCTCTTTTAAAACTCGCCCATCCATGTCGTTGGGGATTCTACATCCCATCAAATGGAGGATCGTTGGGGCCAGATCTATTATTTCAGCTTCTTTTATCAGATAATTGTTTTTGAAATCGGGTCCATAAGCAATGAGTATGCCGTATAAATCAGATGAGTGTTCCCCAGCCAAATACGTAATTCTGGAACCGAAGTTCTTCTTACTGAGCACAAAGGGGTTTACCCTATACTCTGGGCTTGGAACCCAAATGATGTCGGGGGCTTTCTCGACCTCTTTACCAGAGTATATATCTTCTCTCTTAGAGACCATTAAGAAAACTTTTCTTCCCCCCTCATTAAGTGATCTTAATTCTTGAATTAGTCTCTCTCTAACCTCTTCGTATCTACCGAAATTTTTGTCGATATAAATCCCCCAATAGGTTCCTTTAATTGGCCATTCCTTCAGAAAAGCCGAGGTTTTCTTCAGAATTTTTTTAGAGAGAATTGAGAAAGGCCTATGTTCCCCCATCATTTTTGCTAGTTTATACCACAACTCTTTTCTAAATAAGCGAGCAAGTAGTGGAACATTAAAATCAACATATTTTTTATTTTTAAGCCATGAATTGATGTAGAATTCTCTATGAGGGGCTGGATGGAATCCGTGATCAGACATTATTATATAATTCGTGTCCTGCCCAAAGAAGCTCACTATTTCCTCTATGTAGCCATCAATTAACTTGAAATATTCTAACATTTTTTCCTTATCATCAAAGAACAGATGTTGTAATATGTCGGTTTCCTTAAATAAGATGAAGAAGAAGTCGTGTTTTCGTTTTTTGGCTGTTATCTTAAGCGCTTTAACACGCGCTTTGGCTATCTTTATTAACTCTTGATAGATTACTTTTTTGCGTAAAGTCGTAAGCCTCGAATCTGGAAGCAAACCGTATTCTTCGATATCAACTTTATAATCTATGTGATCCAAATCGCGTATTAATGTGGATGGATACACATAGTCACGCTTTCTAGGTGGGACTCCAAAACCACAGATTATCGTCCCCCTTATCTTTTTTGGAGGATATATCAGAGGAAAGTTTATGATACAACAAACCTTTCCTTGATTACACAGCTCTTCCCATAAATGCCTATGAGGAAGTTCATTGAGGTTAATCACCTTTGAGTCGGGATCTAATGGATTCTCGACGAAATAGAATATTCCAAGCTTCCCCGGATTTTTCCCCGTTGAGAACGAAGCCCATGCTGGGATAGTGGTTGGGGGGATCGTGCTTTTAAGGGGGCCAAAACAGCCTTCTTTGGCTATTCTTGTTAAAGTTGGCAACTCCCCCCCGTCGATCCATGCTTTAATTAAATTGTAACCCACTCCGTCCAAGCCGATAACTACTACTTTCTTATCGCTCATCCTCTCTCCCTCATCAGCTTTTCGCGTCGTGCATCAAATACGGTATACACAATTAGGAAAATAAACGAAACAACTGAAACGGTTATTGAGTGTTTTTCGAAGGTGGTGAGAGTTGGTGAGACCGTAATCACATGTCTCCCAGCGGGGAGTTGGACTACGATAAAAGCAGGTAGTCCCTTAAAGAATCTTACTTCACTTCCATCGACCTCCACCTTTAGACAGGGGAAAGGAGATATAGGTAGTGAAACAAAGCACCCCCTGTCGACAGTGATGTCGAACTTCAAACACATTTCATGGGCTTCAATCTCGTTGATGGTCAACTTAACGCTCCCATTATGGTGAAAGTTTCCATCCCACTCTTTCCACGGTATATTCTCTAAATCACTATTTTCTTGGGAAAGAAATATACCAAGGGAGGGTTTAAAACTCTCGTTAGAAACTATATCATAAAATGTTGCCAGTTCATCCCCCTTAGTTATCACGAAAGCATTAGTTGATGCCATTAAGGGGTAGGTTTCCTTCAATTCAAATATGTAGATCCCATCTTCCTCATGGACCAGCTCTAAAAGCTCAGAATCCTTGAGATTCTCCAAGATTATTAAGTTGTTTTTGGAAAATGGAGGCCAGAATCGATGACTATTGAAGATTATGAATCTAACGTTAAAAATTCTTAAGACACGAATAACTGCATCAGTATTGTTGAGAATATCCGTATCTGTCTCTATCATTCTGTGGATGAAATACTGAATCTCAGCTGGTGACCCTTCATCATACCAGCCATCTATTGTAGAAGCTTTTGATTCAAGGGATACCAGACCTATTATTGGGTGTCTAGGTAGCAACCAGATTCTAAACCAACCTACTTCCTCTCTTTGAATCCTAGTAGAAATGACTAAATCATCAAAAAATCCATGACCGTATGCTACTGTAAGACCGATTTTGCCCCGTTGTATGGGTTTCTCGTCTATCGAAGTGAATAAATGTTTGCCATCTATGAAGACCTCGATAACGTTTCCTTGAACTTTTACTTTCATTTCATGCCACATATCTGGCTCAATATGGTATTTTATACCGGTGGGAGCTGGCTCGAAGCAATACCACTCTCCATCCATTTTCTTCTCCAGTTTTACAACTTCCCAAGGGCCACACCATCTTACTTGATAGAAGTTATTTTCATCAACATATCTAAAGACGATACCAATTCTAACGGTTTTACTTCCACTCCATTTGAATCCGACTTCATAAGTGAAGTTTTCATATTCTTCATCAGCCAAGAGATAAGCTGTTCCATTATACATCTCTACCTCAGCCCATCCTTTAGCTATCCAAGATCCGCCTATCTGAGACCAATTAGAAAGATCCTCAAAACCATCAGAAAAAAGCATTAATCTCTGTGTTTTTGCCAGCTCTTTTATCATTTTACCTGCGTTTATATCCTGCTCATATTGAGAGATGTTTCGATGGATTACTGGAACATTATACAATTGAACGAGAATGAGGGAGATCGTCAGAAGTGCGCCCATCCCCTTAGCATCGATTTCAAACTTGAAGATTTCCCGATTACGTTTAGCTCCCAAAATTAGCATTTTAAAAGTACTAAAGCCGGATATTTTAGAAACACTATAAGAGACGATTATAGGTGTAAAGGTCTCAAGCGGAAATATTCTACCAAATAATAGTGTTAAAATCGGTGCAATAACCCCGGGTAAACCAAAAGGAACGAAAAACAAAATTAAAGCTATTGTGGAACAGGTCAAATAAGGAAGAAATCTCCTATCCCTTTCCTTAAAGTAAACAATAATGGCTAATATGTAAAAGCAGAATGTAAGAGGACCTAATCCCTTCCAGCTAAGAAGACGCGTTATACGTTCAAGTAACGTAGGTATGGATGCGCTCCAAGGTGGTGGTTGGTGTATTCCTGTAAAAACAAGGGTATATTGTAGAAATGGTAGGAGCCAAAAAAGTGAAAGAAGTATACCTATGGGGAGGAAAATGTATGATTTGATGTCTGGCTTTTCGTGGGTTAGACGTCTCACTATTGGAAGTAGTATTACGTACGGGGCTAGAAAGAGTGAATAGGGATGAGAGAGTATTAATATCGGTACCAGAACCGTAGCTATAGCGAAGTTTAGTGAACTTCTCCCCTTTTTCTCCAATAATCTGTCAAGAAAGAGGAGTAAGAGGGGTGAGAAGAGAAAGACAGGCGTGTTTGGTAATCTTCCGGTGACTGTTATAGTTGTGATAAGAGAGGGAAGAGAAACATACACAGAGGCCCCTATCACGGATGCCAACTTATCTTGGCTGACTTGATAGGCAAGCAAATAAGCTGCCATCGCGGTAAGCGGGTATAGAAGGAATAATACAAGCTTCATCGAGGTTGCTACACTGATGTTTAGCGCCAAGCTGAGTAGTGCGGATATAAAGTAAAAGAGAGGCGGATAGGCACGCAAAAACGGGTATCCATTATACCAGTTCCAGTCCCAAGAGCCCCAAAGTAAGGGATCGCTTACGTTCGTTATCTGTTCGGATAGAAGTTTTACTTTGTAAAAATGAGCAGGAGCGTCATGGCCAGCCGCCTCGATGTCCCAAGGAATGACAGCTTTAAAACCAACTAAGATTCCGATAAGAAGCACAATTGCCATCCAACGATCAAATTTAGGCATGCTCTTTTAGCCCCTCACTCCAACACAAAAAAGGTATTGTGCAAGGTTTCTATGTAAAACGGTGTAACCAGTGTTCATTCTCAACCATTTACGACCCAACACCTTTTTAACAGGAGACGCTAATGACCGCACTAATCGAGCAGGGAAACATTGTAAATGATAGGGTATGGGTATAAGACGACAACCTCCCGTTCTCAGAACCTTAATCCCTGCTTTAAAGAATCTTTGCTTTAGCTCCTTTGGAGTATAGGGGACTTCAAGTCCCCAGGACCAAGTACCATGTCTCTTTTCATAAAGCTTTTTATAGATAGCATATGGAAAGTTCCACGCGTTCGGAACGAGGACAGAAATCTTCCCCCCTCTCTTAGTCACCCTCGCCATCTCGTTGACCACGATCTGCCTCTCATCACCTATAAAATGCTCAATCACTCCCTCGTTAAACGTCACATCAAAACACCCGTCTCGGAAGGGGAGATATCTTATATCTCCTAGCACTAAGTTTGCCTTCTCATAGGTGTTAGTGCTGGAAAATAGTTCCTTTGCTAGATTTAAGGCTTGTTCGGAAACATCTAAAAGAACCACATTCGCACCTTTCTGAGCCAAGACTAATGACAACCTACCAGAACCACAACCTGGTTCGAGAACAAGCGTTTTATCAGAAACGTCAAAGTTTTCTTCGATTAAAAGAGCAGCTTCATCATAAAAACCATAAAATAAGGGCGATTTATCCTTCAATTCACGAATCCATATTTGATCCCATATAGATTTGCACTCATTTAGGTTATTCTCATTTGGAGGATGCTTAAACTCTCTAGACTCTTTCATAAGAGCACTCCATCCGCCATAGCGTCTGTGAACAATTCACCTTTAAGATTCTCGCATGTGCCAACTTCTTTAGGCTTAAGAATTTGATGGTAGAGCGCCAACGTGGCTCTAGCTATGGAGTTCCAATCGTGTTTCCTTGCATGTTTTTTTAGATTCTCCCCCAATTGTTGAGCTAGAATAGGCTTCGATAGCAACAAATTTACGGCTTTCGCTAAGTGATCAGGGTTTCTCGGAGGGATTAAGATGCCCGTCTCCCCATTCTTAATGTCATCGTGAAATATGGGAATATCCGAGGCAACAACGGGTTTTCCATAGCTACCAACTCGATATAGGACGCCGGATACGCCGAAAACCCACCCCTCATAGGGTAATACTACAACGTCACTTGCTGAGATCAGGATTCTCAGCTCCTCTTCGGGGACGAACCGATCAACGAAAACTACTCTCTCAGAAACGTTAAGTTGTCGAACGAGGGATCTCAACTGTGTTAAATAGCCTCTCTTCTGTTCAGTATGTTTGGGCAAATCCTTTCTAGATGAGGTAGTTCCTGCTATGATGAGGATGGTTTCCGGGTGATCTTTTAGAATCTTTGGGAAGGCCTTGATGATGTGTTGAACGCCCTTACTGGGATTCAGGAAGCCTTGGAAAAGTATAATCTTGCGACCTAGGAAACCTAGGCACCTCTTAGCCTCAACTTGAGAAACCGGCTTGATGATTTGAAATCCGTGTTTACAGACAGCAATTTTACTTTTTGGTACCCCGTAGTGTTTTACGAGAATTTCTTTTGCGTATCTGCAATGAACAATTACCTTACAAGACAGCTTTATAATGGACTTAGTATAAACCATGAAAAGAGACTTCTTAAGCGTGGAAAAAGTACCTCCTATACCACTGTATTCCAGAAGCTTATTAGTATACACCGTCAACGGAATAACGCTATGCATGGTTAAGACGACCGGTATTTGAAGGAGGCGAAAAAGGATAAGGAGAAGAGGAAAAATGCCCAATCCTAATACCCCAAACAGGAGGGGTTCATGTTGTACATGTACTATATCACATCTCATAGATATGACTGCCTTAATCACCTTAAACGCGCTAAACATGCACCTAGGGAGCTCTCTCATAGTATAAGCAGGTTTCCATATCCTATGAACGACCACCCTTCTATCCCGTATAGGCTTGCCCTCCCCATCAGCAAGTATCGTAACTTGACATAACTTTGAGAGGGCCTGTGAAAGATGAAAAGTATAGTCGGCAATCCCGTATTGAACAGCAGTAGGAGGATATGGAGAAATCATGCATACCTTCACTCGTCTTTCCCTTGTCTTATCTTCATCCCTGCGATGATTGCAAAACATAGTGCCAGCTAGAGAATCAGGGAATATCAGTCAAGTTTTAAGGTTAGTATGCCCATCTTTTTGTCGTAATAGAAGTGAAAGACCTTTCGGCCCACTAATTTAGGAGTCGCATTAGAACTGAGGTCACAGTACCTCAGCAACATCATCTTCGAGCTACCTCCTTATACAGATTTAGGGTTTTCTTAGCTACGTTCTTCCAACCGTTCTCCTCCGCCAGTCGCCTTATGCTCCTGCCTAGTTTCATTTTCAGCTCCGTGTTCGAGAGCAACTTTATTACGGCTTGGGAAAGGTGGTTTGGGTCTTTGGGTGGAACTAGAAGCGCGTTTACGCCGTGTGTCAGTTCGCTGGTCTGGTAGACTTTTGCGGCTACTAGGGGCTTTCCGTGGCTTGCGTATATTTGCAGGACGCCGCTGGCGCTTATGATTTCGTTTTGGTCGTAGGGCATGATGCAGATGTCCGCCGCGGTGATGTATATGGGTACGTCCTCCTCTGGCACGAAGCCCCCCGTCATAAGGATGGCGTCTTTTACGCCCAGCTGGTCGATGAGGTCTTGTATCTTCCTGGCATAGCTGTCCGCCCACTCATCTACGTGTGGATGTCCTCCTCCAGCTATGAGTAGCTTCGTGTTCGGGTGTTCCTTGAGGATTTTCGGCAAGGCCTTGATCAGGTGTTCCAGCCCCTTTCCAGGCTTTATGAAGCCAAAGAACAGGAGGACGTTTAAGCCCTCGAGTCCGAGCTTCCTCTTCGCCTCTCTCTGAGTTATATTCGTTTCCTTAACCTCCACTCCATGCGGTATGACGTGAATTTTCTCCGGCTTGAACCTGTAGTCTCTGATAAGCGTCTCCTTTGAGATTTTGTTGTGGACTATTAGGGTGGATGCGAAAAACCCTATCATCTTTGTCACGGCTATCGTGCACAATTTCTTCAGTGTGGAGAACCTCCTTCCTATTCCATACTTCTCGAAGAACTCTGGTGTCAGGGATTTTCTGGGCACGACGCTGTGCATGGTTATAACTACCTTCTTGTCGAGGAGGCGTAGCAGAAGGGGCAGTATGGGGAAAAGACCGCTGTGGTAGGGGTCTCCGTACAGGAGGTACTCATGTTGGATGTGCACCACGTCCACCCGCTGGCGTATAACGTGCCAGAAGATTGTAAATGGGTAGAAGAGGGAGTTCCTCCTCCAAACCCTCAAGACGTAGGGTGGATCGTTAAGCCCCTCGTCCTGGGACACGTCCGCGATGACAACCAAGTCGGCTCTCTTACCTAACTCCCTGACCAGCCTAGCCGAGTAGCTCGCGACGCCGCACTTGGTAGGCGGAAACGACGATACGAAGCCCACCCTTAGCTTACCGTCTATCCTACTGGGCACGTTACGGCCCCGGTTTTCTCCGTCCTAGTCCACTCCGCGGGCCGTCTCAGCAACGCGTGGAACACGGCGGCGGTTGATATAAGGGCCGTGAGGTTCCAGCTCAGGAATAGAAGCGGTAGGTTGACGCAGTTCCTCGGGTTCGTGGCGGCTAAGGCAACCGGAGCTGAGGCGCTTAGCGCTAGGAGGAGCATGCCCACCATCCTCTCGAATGGGGATGCCACTGCGGGGTTCACAGCGCAGT
>Ga0190363_1001747_pt1 | contig 12770 bp, 14 predicted proteins | sample 48721867_MG_FD_161272 | JGI IMG/M metagenome (GOLD analysis project Ga0190363, IMG submission 161272) | Hydrothermal vent microbial mat bacterial communities from Southern Trench, Guaymas Basin, Mexico - 4872-18-6-7_MG | ecosystem: Environmental > Aquatic > Marine > Hydrothermal vents >...
CAATGATAAAATTAAGTTTTTGAGCTTTTTCAATTAATTTTTTGCCTAAATTGGTTAAGCCCCCTTCTGAAAGAGCACCACCGGCAAGTTGATTTTGATGATTGTGAGTTAATCCAATTGAGCGAACTCCAATTTTGAACAAATTTTCAATTATTTTTAAATCTTTTTCTTTTTTGATAAAATCCAAGCCTTCAATATGAAGCAAAAGTCCGATTTTTTTAGTTTTCATTAATTTTTTTAAATCTTTTTTAAAGCGAATGATAGAAAATTTTCTTGTTTTCTCAAGCCAAAAGTAAAATTTAAGATGACTTTCCACTTCTTTAAAATCACCTTTTTCTGAAAATGAAGAAGCAAAAATAAGTTTCACCTTTCCTTTTTTAAGTCGAGGAAAATCAGCTTGGTTAGGAATATTTGAGCCTTCGTTTTCCCAAAGAGGCGTTTCTTTGAAAAATTTTTCTTTAAAAGAAAGTCTTTTCCAGGCAAGGTCTTGATGAAGATCAAAAACAAGCATAGATTTTTTAAGTATAGTCAAAAAAGGGGGTTTTTTGAACCCCCTTTTTAAAATTTTTAAAAACCCCAAGGTTGCCTCAATTCTGAGGAAAGCCAGAGAGTTGGAAGATAGCAATCTTTCCACTCATACAATTTCCCCATTTCCCAATAACGGGAATGAACTTCTAATCCCAGATAAAACAATGCTCTTACGGCAAACTTCGCTGTCACTGCCAGCAAAAGTTTTGCTTCCGCTTGGACTCTTCTTTTTTGCTCTTCCGGAGAAAGAAATCTAAAAACTGGTGGAGGGTTTTTGAGAATAGATTCTAACATTTTCTCAGCTCTTCGCTTGGCTTCATTTTCAATTTTTCTCATTTCTAAAGAATCTAAAGAAGAAAATAAATCTTTAATTGAATAAAATCTTACTTTTTGAGAAACAGAAGAAAAAACTTCTTGAGTTAACTGCCAGTGGCGTTTAAGTTGATCTTTGGAGTCAGAAGCTTTCAAAATATCAGGAAGAATTACGCTTTCCATTTCGTTTTCTTTCAGAAACTGAATATCTTCTGGGTGGAAAGTAAAAACATCAATTTCTTTAACAAAATGAGGCAGACTTTCAAGAATTTTTTTGACTTTACTTACTTTTTTCTCATTTAATCTTTCCACGATTCTCTCTCTTTTTTCATCTGCATGAAGGCAAATTCCTGTGACGATTTTGGAAAAATCTTCTTTCTTTCTTTTAACTATCTCTTCTATGTCTCTTCTATCAAGTGGAGAAAGAAAGCTTAATTCAGAAAATTCTTTTATCATCTCCATTCGCTGCCCTGGCCTCGGTCCCCAGGGCAGCATAAAAAATTTCTCTCGAATCTCCTTCCATCTCACCACTCCTATGATTGAGTTCAAAACTTGCCTGGCAAGATATCGTTTTTCTCTAAAAAAAGGATTGAATTTAATAACGATATCGCTCCCCTCCCCTTTTGGATATTCAAACCATCCTTTTATCACTCCTGGTTGGAGAATGAAAGTTAATCCTTCATTCCTTTTAAATTTTTCACTACTTTCAAGAGAATAGAATTTCAAAAAAATTCTCTTTGGGTTAATTTTCCCCCACCAGGAAGCATATTTTCTTGGGAAATCCTCAAAAACAAATTCTTCATCATTTTCCTTTAAATTCTTATCCTTCTTCTCTTCCTTTAATACTTCCTTAAAAATCTCTTTTAATTCTTTTGGCAAAAAAACTACTACTTTTACTTCTTCTAGTTCCATTCTCTCACCTCCTTTTATTTTTTTAAGGTTCTTTAAAAAAATTGCCCTCCTTTGGGAGGGCGAGGTTTTGAGTTAAGCTTTTTCAACTTTGCTTGAACTCAAAACCTCGCTCCCCCAACAAGAAGGGCACAGAAAAAATAGTTAATGATGAAATCTGATTTGGTTTTTTGCATTGATCTTTTTAATCTAATTATAAACTTTTTTGATTTTGTCAAGTGGAAAAATTATTTTTCCATTAAAATAACTTGGGTTAGTTCATCCCAGCGATAAGGAAGTTCAATTTCAATCTTTAAGAAAGGCTCCTCTTCTTTTTTTTCAATTTTTTTTATTTTTCCAATCAAAAAGCCGCGAGGATATTTAAAATCAAAACCCGAAGTATAAATATTCTCCCCTTCTTTTAAAGAAGCATCTTTGGGAATCAAATCAAGAAAAACTTTTTTGTTTTTCACTTTTAAACTTCCAAGAAGATTGGATTTTTCCAAAATTACTGAAGCCGAGTTTTCTTTATCAAAAAAAGTTGCCACTTTTGAAAAATTTTCTTTCACTTCTTTTATTTTTCCAACCACAATTTTTTCATTTAAAAGAACAATATCTCCTTTTTTTACCCCATCCTTTTTTCCTTTGTCGATCAAAAAGCAAGGATCAAAGTTGAAAGGAGAAATTCCAATGACATTTGCTAAAATTATTTTCTTATTTTCTTTTTCCTTGATTTTTAAAGCTTCTTTTAAAAGAAAGTTTTCTTTTTTTAGCTTTTCCAGCTCAAAAGCTTTGGCTTGCCAGAGAGCATTTTGATAGCGGAGATTTTCAATTTCTTTTTTCATTTCGGATTTTTTTTGAAGAAAAGAAAAAAGAAAATGATTTAAAAAGAGAAGTTTTAAGAAAAGAAAAATAAAAAGAAGAGTAAAGAAAAGTTTAAAAAAAACACTTTTCATAGCTTATTTTGGTTTAAGAAGAGGAAAGAAAATAACCTCTTTAATTGAAGGAGCGTTAGTTAAAATCATTGTGAGCCGATCAAGACCAATGCCGATGCCAGCGCAAGGAGGCATGCCATAACTTAAAGCTTCCAAGAAATCAGGATCATATCTTTGAGCTTCAGGATCAAATTTTAAAAGCTTTTTTTGCTCAAGAAAAGCTTTCTCCTGCTCTAGGGGATCGTTTTCTTCAGAATAACCATTAGCTACTTCCATCCCAGCAATGATTAACTGAAACCTTGAAGCTCTTAAAGGATTGTTAGGATTTTTTTTGGCTAAAGGAGAAATGTTTTTAGGATGGAAAATAACAAAGGTTGGCTCAATAATTCTGGGCAAAGAAACTTTTTTAAAAACAAGATCAAATAAATATCTTGGAGGAAGCTTTCTTTCAATTTCTAAATTCAACTTTTCAATTTTTCTTAAAATTTCTTCTTCGGAGTCTTTTTCAAAGTCAATTTGAGAATCTTTTTTTACCAGTTTTACAATATCCACTCTTTTGAATTTTTTTGAAAAATCTAAAGTAAAATCTTGAAATTTTATCTTTTTAGTTTTAAAAATTTCTTTTAAAAGCTTTTTTAACATTTTTTCAAGAAAATTCATAAAATCTTCAAAATTAGCATAGCTCCAGTAAGCTTCAAGCATTAAAAATTCTGGATTATGATTTTTATCAATTCCTTCATTCCTAAAGCATTTTCCAATTTCAAAGATTTTCTCAAAGCCACCAACAATTAAGCGCTTTAAATAAAGCTCCGGGGCAATTCTTAAATAAAGATTTAATTTCAAAGCTCGATGAAAAGTTTTAAAAGGCTCGGCAAAAGCACCGCCAGGGATAGGCTGAAGAATTGGAGTTTGAACTTCTAAAAAGCCATGATTTAAAAAATAGTTTCTGATAAAAGTGATGATTTTTGATTTTAAAAGAAAGCGCTCATAAACTTCTTTGTTGAGTAGAAGATCGAGATATCTTTTTCGAAATCTTTCTTCAACATCTTTTAAACCATACCATTCTTTGGGAAGGGGTAAAATGGCTTTAGCTAAAATTTGAATTTTTTGAGCTAAAATAGTTTTTTCTTTAGTTTTGGTTTCCATCACCTCCCCTTTGACCGCAACAATATCTCCGAGTTCAAGAAATTTTAAAAAGAAAGGATAGTCTTTTTTTAAAACATCTTTTTTTAAAAGAATTTGAATTTTGAAATGGCTTTGTTTTAAATCAAGAAAACAAAGCTTTCCCATCTCCCTTTTGGAAAAAATTCTTCCGGCAACTAAAACTTTCTTTTTTTCTTTTTTAAGCTTTGAAAAATTTTTTAAAACTTCTTCAATTGAAGAAATTTTTTTTGAAAATTCAGGAAAAACTTCAATTCCTCCTTTTTTTAAGGCTTCGATTTTTTTGACTCTTTCTTCTTTAATTTTTTTTAAAGAAACTTCTTTTTTCATTCTTTCTTTTTCTTTTTCTTTCTGAAAAGAGCCGGGATGTCAAAATAATCTTTGAAGGGCAGGTTTTTTTCCTCTTTTTCTTCTTTTAGAAGATTTTCTTCTTTTAAAAATTCAATTTCTTTTTGATCTTCCTCTAAAGCTTCTTCTTCTAAAGGAGGTTCTTCTTCTTTTTCTTTTTTGAAAACTTCTAAAATGCTTTCCTGACGGAAAGAAAGATGATTTAAAGAAGGATCAAAACCACAAGCAATTAAAGTGACTTTAAGTTCCTCTTTTTTTAATCTTCGATCTTCATAAGCACCAAAAATGATTTTGGCATCAGGAGAAACTTTTTCTTTTACCAAATTGGCAACTTCCTGAACTTCCTGCATTTTAAGATTTCTTCCGCCAATATTTAAAAGCACTCCTCGAGCACCATTAATTGAAGTTTCAAGTAAAGGACTTTCCACTGCTTTTTTTGCTGCTTCCAAAGCCCGATCCTCTCCTTCCCCAACACCAATTCCTACTAAAGCTGAGCCGGCATTTTTCATAATAAGCCTGACATCAGCAAAATCAACATTTACGATCCCGGGTTTGACAATTAAATCAACAATTCCTTCAACCGCCTGTTTTAAAATTTCATCAATAGCTTCAAAAGCTTTTAAAAGTGGCGTATCTTTGTCAATTAAAGAAAAAATATTGTCGTTTCTAATGACAATTAAAGCATCAACTTTGTTTTTAAGCTGATTTAATCCCTCAGAAGCAATTCTTTCTCTTTGAGCGCCTTCAAAAGAAAAAGGGCGGGTGACCACCCCAACGGTTAGTGCTCCAAGTTTTTTAGCAATTTCACAAACAACTGGTGAAGCACCGGTTCCGGTGCCGCCACCCAGTCCTGCAGTGACAAAAACCATATCGGCTCCTTCCAAAACTCTTTGAATTTTCTCTTGAGCCTGAAGTGCCGCTTCTTTTCCAACTTCAGGATTCATTCCAGCACCCAGCCCTCCAGTAAGTTCTTTTCCGATCCCAATCTTATAACGAGCAATGGTATTTTCTAAATCCTGAAGATCAGTATTGACGGCAATAAAATCAACATAGCGAATTTTCTCTTTTGATTGCATTCGGCTAATAATGTTGCCGCCACAGCCTCCAACTCCAACGACTTTTATTTTTACCAACTCTTTAGGTGAAATTTTTTGCATAAATTAAGGATAAAAAGATTTTAAAAAATTTTTTATTTTTGAAAAGATCCCGACCTTCTTTTCTGAAACTTTAAATTTTGATTGTCCTTCAAGTGCCCACAAAGCTAAACCAATTAAATTAGCAAAACTGGGATCACTTAAAATTTCTTTTTCTTTTTCTTCCCACAAAGTTTCTGGAGAAAAATTAATAGAACTTCCAATCTGAGCACTCATTTTCAAAGCATCTTTTGCCAAATCAACAATTGCCGGAAGTTTGGCTACTCCTCCAACCAGCACTACCCCAGCAGGAAATCTTGGTTCAATTTTGGCTTCTTTTAAAGAATTTAAAACCAGATCAAAAATCTCTTCTAATCTGGCTTCGATAATTTCTGAAAGAAATCTTTTTGAAACAGTTCCTGAAAGATTAGGATCAATTTCAGATAAATCAATCATTTCTTTTCGGGGAACCTCTTTTGATTTTGCCCAACCAAAATGAATTTTTAAAATTTCGGCTGCCTGGGGCGGGATTTTTAAAGCCACAGCAATATCATTGGTGATATGCATTCCTCCAATGGGAAAAGTTTTAGCTAAAAGAATTTTATCTTCTGAAACCGCAACCATATCGGTGGTGCCAGCGCCAATATCCAGAAGCAAAACCCCAAGCTCTTTTTGATTTTTGGAAAGAACTGAATTTAAAGAAAGCAAAGGATTGTAAACTACTTCTTCTACCTGATAGCCACTTAAACCTTCAACCGCTTTAATAAGGTTTTTTAAAATCGGAGAAAAACAATCAATCAAAAGACTTTCCACTTCAAGCCGGATCCCATTCATTCCAATTGGATCCTGAATTGGTCCAACGCCATCAACATAAAATTCCACCGGAATGGTATGAAGCAAAGTGCGATTCATTGGAAAACCAATGGTTCGAGAAGATTCTACGGCTCGATTAACATCATCTTGAGTGATTTCATTATCAGCTCGAGCCACTGCCGTGGCACCGCGGGAAGGTTTAACATTTATTCCTTCACCACTGATATTGACATAGATTTTTTTAAAGGGCTGATTGATTTTTCTTTGAAGCTGGGAAAGAAGATTGGCAACCGTCATTGAAGCTTCTTCAAGATCAACTACCACTCCTTTTCTTAAACCCGAAGTTTTACTGCTAACATATTCTAAAATTCTTGGCACTTGGTGTTTTTTATCAAAAACGACCGCAAGGGCGCGAGTGTTTTGAGTTCCTAAATCTAAAGCAATGATTGGTTGTCTCATGATTTTAAGACTTTATTTAAAATTTCTTTTTCTTTGGCTTCAAAAATTTTTGCTTCTTTTGGGTTTTGATGCTCATAACCCAAAAGATGCAAAATACCATGAATAGCAATCCTTAAAAAAAATAATTCAAAATCTAAATTGGCTCTTTTAGCTAATTTTTTGATATAAGAAGGACAAAGAAAAATCTCACCTAAAATTTCTTCTTCTTTGGGATAAACAAAATCTTTGGGCGAAGGAAAGCTTAAAACCGTGGTGACTTTATTTTTGCCTCGAAATTTTCGATTTAAATTTCTCATTCTTGAAGGTCCGACAAAATAAAAAATTACTTTCTTTCCTTCAATTTCAAGGATTTTCAAAATTTTTTCAAATTCTTTTTTTATTTTTTCTAAATCAATTTTTCTTTGAGTGAAATTGATGATCTCAACCATTAAAAAATTTTGCCTGGACCGGCGGGGATTTGAACCCCGGACCTCCGCTGTGCAAGAGCGGCGCTCTGCCAGCTGAGCTACCGGCCCAAAAAAATAAAAATGGCGGAGGAGGTGGGACTCGAACCCACAAGTCCCTTGCGGGACCCTGGTGCTCCAGACCAGTGCCTTACCAATTCGGCGCACTCCTCCGAATGAAAGCGCAAAGCTTAAAGCGCAAAGCGCAAAAGTAATTTTTATTTCCCACTTCTCACCTTTCACTCCCCACCTCACATCTCACACCTCCATTAGTAGTGGACCCGGTGGGACTTGAACCCACGACCTTCTCCATGCCATAGAGACGCTCTGCCAACTGAGCTACGGGCCCAAATTTTTAAAGAACTTTTCTTTCGTGCCGGGGGTGGGACTTGAACCCACGACCTAGGGGTTATGAGACCCTCGCTCTGCCAGCTGAGCTACCCCGGCCTATGCCTCTTTGTAGTTTTATTCAAAACTACAAATTTAAAATTTCTTCCCAATATTTCAATCTTTCAAAATTATACTGAAATTTCTCCTTCATTTAACCTTCTCTATTTTCTATTAACTATTAAACTGCAAATTTTTGCTTTGCAAAAATTTGCATTGCGGGGGTGGGATTTGCACCCACGACCTCCAGGTTATGAGCCTGGCGAGCTACTACTGCTCCACCCCGCTCCTTATGAACCTGGCGTCCCGACTACTGTCGGGACCACCCCGCGTTCTTGATTTTTTATATTAACAAAACTTTAAAAAAATTCAAGAAAAAGATTGGTTTAAATTTTTATAAATCTTCCTCAGTAATCACTTTTATCCCGTGTTTTTTCAAAAGCTTTGTGGTAATACCATCGCCTTTTATCACTTTCCCTTTAAAACTTCCATCGTAAATTTGACCTGAGCCACAGGAAGGACTTCTTTGTTTTAAAATTGCTTCCTTAATCCCTAAGCGCTTGGCAATTTTTAAAACTTCATAAGCGCCTCTCAAAAAATTTTTGGTAACATCTTTTCCTGACTGAGTAATTACTCTCCCCTCTTTTTGCTCGGCTTTCTCCCTTGGAGTTGGAAGTCCGCCAAGCTGCTCCGGACAGACTGGAATTAAAATTTCTTTTTTAGCCAGCTTTAAAACTTTTCGATTAAGATTACTTTTCCCATCATAGCGACACTTTACTCCCAAAAGACAAGCACTGCAAAGTTTGATTTTCATCTTCTTCATAATTTTTTAGATATCTTAACAAACTCAATCAGAAAATCAAGAAAAGAAATTTTCAAATTGAAAAATAAAAAAAATCGCCCTGAAGGACGAGTTAAAATGTTTTAAAAAACTTTTTGAAGGAATTCAAAAGTAGAAAATTAGCTCGCGTTTAAATAAAACTTAAAAGCCTCTTCAATTAGATTTTTTCTTACTTTTTGAGTTAACCAAATTTTTTCTTTTGCTTCTTTTACATCCATCCATTTATAGCCGAGGTGTTCTGGTTCGCCAAGCCTAATTTCCCCACCAAGATATTTACAAACAAATACCCTTGATTTAATTTTCAATTTTCCATTTTTCCAAGGTTTTTCTCCCCAATAAAAATCTGGAAGTTTTCCTATAATTCTTACATTTTTCAATCCGGCTTCTTCCTGGATTTCTCTTAATACCGCTTCTTCTTCGCTTTCCCCAAAATGAATGGCACCTTTAATCGGTTCCCAGCCTTGCTCCCATTTCTCTCCTTTTCTCAAAAACATTAAAACTTTATTTTCTTGATTGAAAATGATTGCAATCACAGCATGCAAAACTCCGTTTATTATTTTTTTCTCAGCCATTTAGTTTACTTATTATCACATCTCCCACTTCTCACCTCCATTAGTAGTGGGCTCGGGAGGACTCGAACCTCCAACCTCCTGAATGTGAATCAGGCGCTCTAACCAGTTGAGCTACGAGCCCATTTTTTGTTTTTCTTTCTCAAGAAATTGATGAACTGCCAGCTGTAAAAAGAGCGGTAAAGAAGAAATTTCATTTTTTGAAAATTCTTTTTTCGGCAAAAATTTTTCTAAATTTGGAGAGACTTTTTCTACTTCAATTACTTCCTTTCCTTCCTTTTGAGAAAGTTTAAATTTAATTACTCCTTGATCGATAAATTCCTTTTCGTTTTCCTTGTTTTTAAATTTCACTAAAATCCCTCCTTCTTTTAAAATCTGAGAAAATGGATCAGTTTCAGTTTCTTCAGAAAAAGCTTTGAGAAGATCTCTTAAAACCAAATGTTTTAGCATTACTTCAAACCTTCTTTTGTTGATCTCTTTAAATCTTTTTTCTTCAATTCTTCCTTTTAGGTTTTCAAAAAGTTTTTTATCTTTTAAAAAATTGAAAGCTTCTAAATAATTTTTGAAAAGAGATTTTTCTTTCACCTCTTTTTTTCTCCAAGGTGCAATTTCTTCTGGTTTTATTTCTTTTTCTTCAAGTTTCTCTTTTAAAGCTTCAACTCTTTGTTGATAATCTTTGGCAATCATTTCTGAAGTTTCTGGATCTTTCTTTTTAGTCTTCAAATAAACCCGTTTCAAAGAAAAAAGATTTTCGATTTCTTTTTCATCTCCTCCTAAAGACTTAATTTTTTCAAAAGCTTCTTCCAATTCTTTTTGGCAAAAATTTAAGGAAGCTTCAAAATAGCGAAGAATGGTTGGTTCTTTTTCTTTTTTTGGAAAAGCTTCCCTTTCTTTTTTGAGAGGACCAAATTCTCCCATTTAATTAAAATTTTAAACCCTTTTTTATTTTATTTCAACCACTCCTCCAACCGCTTCAATCTTTTTCTTAATCTCTTCAGCTTCTTCTTTTTTCACTCCTTCCTTGATTGGCTTGGGTGCATTATCAACTAAATCTTTAGCTTCTTTTAAACCTAATCCAGTAATTTCTTTAACTACTTTAATTACTTGAATTTTCTGATCGCCAGCTGAAGTCAAAATAACTGAAAAGCTATCTTTTTCTTCCGCTGCCTCTCCTCCTCCAGATGCTCCGGCTGGAGCCGCAGCCACCATTTGAGGCATTGCTGAAATTTCAAATCTTTCTTCAAGGACTTTTACAAACTCGGCTAAATCTTTAACTGACATATTTTCAATTTTTTCAACTAGTTCCTTAAATTTTTCTGGCACCTCTTTTTCTTTTTTTTCTTCGTTTTGATTTTTCTCTTCCATAGTTTTTTATTTTTTAATATTTGCTAAAAGAAACACCAATTTTTGGTGAAGACCTTTTAAATTGAAAACGAGCCCAAAAATTGGTGCTTCCATTTTGAAAACGACCTTTGATAAAAGCTCCTCTTTTGATGGAAGCTTTGCTAATTCTTTTAATTCTTCTTGATTTAAAGTCTTATTTTCAAAAAATCCAGCAATTAATTTTAAATTTTCATTTTCCTTGGAAAATTTTTCTATTTCTTTCAAAAATAAAAGGAAGTTTTGCTCTTCAGACCAAACTAAAGCAATTGAGCCTTCAAATTCTCTTGGATTAAGCGCGACTTTTAATCTATCCATTAAAATCTTGGCTAAAGTTTTTTTGATAACTTTTATTTTAGCTCCTTTTTCTTTTAAAAGATTTCTTAAATTAAAAAAAGAAGGCGAATCTAACCCAAGAAAATTAACAAAAACAAAATTAGGAGAAGTTTTTAGTTCTTGGTAAAATTCATTTAAAATTTTTTCTTTTTCTTTTCTTGTTTTTGCCATGTTTTTTCCTAGCGAAGGTCTCTTTTAGAGAAAAACTTCTCTAAAAGAAGTTACCCAAAAGGTACCTTCGCTCTTCGGAAAATTTTTAAGAAGAAGCCTCTTCTGGTTTTTCTTCTTTTTTTTCTTCTGTTGCTTCTGCTGCTCCTTCTTCCTCTTTCTTTTTCTTTACTTTATGAACCGGCTTTTTCTCTCCTTTAATAATTCCTGCTTTTACTAAAAGATTATGACAAGTATCAGTGGGCTGGGCTCCTTTTTCAAGCCAATACAAAACCCGATCTTTTTTTATCTCAAATTTATCAAAATGAGGATTCCACCAGCCAAGATCCTCAACAAATTTTCCTTGAATTTTTTCTCTGGCTTCCTGGACAATAATCCGGAAAGAGCGCTGATGCTTTTTTCCAACCATTCTTAATTTGATCTTAAGCATAATCCTTCCAAATTCTATTCAGTAAAAAAAATTTGTCAATTTTTTGCATTTGATGAGTCCATCGGTAACATCTCTGGAAAAATATCTTTGAATTCTTTTCAGTAATTCTTTACCAACCAATATTTAAAAAATAAAAACGAAAAATTAAAATTTTGGTGCGATCGCACCAAAATTTTTGGAATTTGGAAATTGGAATTTAATTGGAATTTGGTGCTTGGAATTTGGAATTTTTTTAAGTTTGACTTTTAAAAGGATTTTGTTAGGATTGTTTTGCTAAATTTGCCGGAGTATTTTATTTGGTTATAATTTTTAACTGATGGAATATAAAGTTTCTTTAGAAAATTTTGAGGGACCACTTTTTGTCCTAGTAAATTTGATTGAAAAAAAGAAGCTGGAAATTACTGAAATTAATTTAGCTAAAATTACCGGGGACTTTTTAAATTACATTGAAACTCATCAAATTCCAGAAGAGTTTCTTTTTGACTTTTTAGTAACTCTTTCTCGGCTTCTTTATTTAAAGTCCAAAGTTTTAATTTCAGAAAAAAATTTAGAAGAAGAGGAAGAGGATTCTTTAAAAAGGGATCTTGAAAGATATAAAGTTTTTTATGAGCTGGCAAAAAAATTAAAAGAAAAATTTGAAAAAAAAGAAATTCTTTTTTCAAGAGAGCCTTATTTTGGGAAAGAAAAAATGGGCTTTTTTCCTGGGAACTTAACGGTTGAAGATTTAAGAAAAGCAATTCACCAATTCTTTTTAAGCGAAGCTGAAAGCTGGCGACTGATTGAAAAAAATCTTAAAATAAAAAAAATTAACATTAAAAACTCAATTGAAAAAATTTTTTCTTTTCTTAAAAAAGCAAAAACAAGCACTTTTTCTGAGCTAACCCAAAAGAAATCTTTACCAGAGATTGTCTCTTATTTTTTAGCTTTACTTCATCTTCTTGAAGCCAATCAAATTGAGGTTTTTCAAAAAGATCTTTTTGGAGAAATTAAGATTATTATTAAAGAATAATTCTTAAAAGTTCATTGTCTTTTTAAGACGCTGAAGTCTTCTTTTTTCTTCTCTTTCTTTGATTTTTTCTCTTTTATCAAATTTTTTCAAAGGTTTTGCCAAAGCAAATTCAAGTTTGACTAAATTTCTTTTTAAAGAAAAAGCTAAAGGAACCAAAATTAATCTTTGACTTCTTTTTTTTGAAAGAAGATAAAAAATTTCTTTCTTTTTTAAAAGAAGTTTTCTTTCTCTTTGAGGATCATAATTTGGAGGAGTATTTTGAGGCTGATAAGGAGGAATGGTGGCACCAACTAAAAAAGCTTCATTGTTTTTAATAGAAATATAAGCGCCTTCAAGTGATCCTCTTTTTTGTTTTAAAGATTTAACTTCAAAACCTTCAAGAACAATACCAGCAGAAAATTTCTCTAAAATTTCAAAATTTAAAGATGCTTTTTTGTTTTCAACCAAAATCATTTAAAAATCTTATTTTTTTAAAATTTTGAGGGCTTGAGAGAAGGAAAGAATTTTTGGAGTCTTTTCTTTTCTCTTTTTAATTTCAATTTTATTTTTTTCAATGGTTCTTTTGGAAATTACAAGCCTGAAAGGACAGCCAATTAAGTCAGCATCAAAAAATTTTTCTCCAGCTGAAAG